>MDSV01014722.1_pt1 | contig 16247 bp, 26 predicted proteins | sample 810851 | NCBI WGS metagenome assembly MDSV01 (sample SAMN05326640, study PRJNA326480) | marine metagenome | isolation source: seawater | place: Atlantic Ocean: North East | collected 2012 | reverse complement strand
GATTTCTACAGTCAAACTAACACCTTCTTCTGAAATAAGTTTCATTGGAGAAGATGACGAAGGGGCGATATAAACCGCCCCCACTTCAAGTAACTCTCCCTTGGATCTGCAGTTGATGAAGTAAGACTGCTTATCCGCAGAGGTAAGCAGGTCAGCTTGCATCAGGCGTAAACGTCGAGCTTGGATGTACCGCCGTCGAACTCACCAACGTAAATTTGACCGCGTGATTGGAAGCTCCACGAATATTCAATAATCCCGTCAGAAGCAGCACTCTCGGATACACCTGTGATGCAGGCGTTAAATGCGCGAGTGTTATATACGTGGTTAGATGACTGAAGGCCTAAATAGGTCAATACCTCGACAAACAGTTCACGATCAGGGTCGTTCTCAGACTTCATGATCATGACCAGTGCGTCATCAATGGCGTTACTGGCTACACCACTGGACAAAGCCTGGATGAAGAATGCGGTACATGCCAGCTCACCAGACATGGTGGTGCCGACGCTGTCCCGGTATCCATCATCTCCCATCAGGAAAAATTCCTGGGAAGTTGGTGAAGGGGTGTACTCAGCAGCAGTCAGACCCTTGATGAACTTAGTGCCGGAGTAGTTTGATCCAGGAACGGTATATGCAGAGTTCGGGTCGCCAGCACCGTGGCTTGCGGGCACTGCACGGGCTCCGCCTGTTTCTGAAATTCGGACAAGACGATCACGCCCTTTTAGAAAAGCGGATCCTGGGAGTTGAGCCATTAGCTTATCTCTGTGTGGATTGAGTAGTCGGGGATAGTTACTTTCAAACTTTCAAAAGATATGTCTGTCTGCGGGGTATAAACCGCCGTATCCATATCAGGGAAGGCTCGAAAAAGAAGCAACCTAAGATTCTCTAAAGTTGTGGTTGTGTCGTAGCTCGTCAGAGTTACGCTCCAAAATAAATTTAGAAAAACCGCCTGAGACATCGTTGGTACATTCCTGGCTTCTGGTACTTGATCAAGCACACATTCGATGCCTGTAATTGTCCAGTCCTTGGGAACTTGCTGTGAACCCCGAACCCAAAGGGCGGGGGATGTAGAACCATCTGGGAGATTATATGTACCCAGGAAAGTCCCTATAACTGAGTCTACAACCGAGCGTACTTGAGATACACTAGCCATTTAACTCTCTCCTAAGTGTATCTGAAATGCTCTTCTGTGGATCGACGACTCTTACAGCATGAGTAGTCCATGGACGAGCAGGGTAGTTCCCACCATTTTTTAATACTGCACCATTGTGAACCGTAGCGGAATAATCAACGTTCCAAGTCCACTGCCAGGTGTAATTACCAATTTTTTGATTTTGTTGGCTGCGTTGTAAGTCGCCCAGATCAACGATGTCCCTGATTTTTCCAGCTTCACGTTTGTTTTTTCTAAGGGTTTTCTTGGGCCAACCCCAGACAACACTTTGTATTTGAACTGTAAATTCTCGATCCAATTCAGGCACAACTTCCTGCAAAGCAATACCTGCAGCTCTTTTTAAAGCTGATTCAATATCTTTAGGTTGTTTGCCACTGTATTTTATTTTGGAAGCCATACTTACCCTGCTGCGCCGGTTTGCTCGAACTCACCGCTGAAACTCTGGAATTGCGTCGCCCTGGCATAGGGCAAGACGTTCGTACCTAAGTCCAAGATGCGGATTTTTCCTGTCGCACCATTGACGGTTGCATCAGCCTCCATGCCGACCTTGACCTTGGCGCTGAATGTTGCAGGCGACAGCAGCTTGCCTGAGCAGGCGATCGATACTTCGTTGATCCCTTCTTTATTCTCTGAAAATGCCCCGCTGAGCTGAACATTGCAGAGGTAAGTCTCGGCTGTGTTGTTCTGTACGCGGTTGCCTGTTGTTGGATCAGTCGAAAATGATCCGTACACCTGGAATACCAGGGTGGCGTTATCAAAGGGGGAATAAGCACCCATCAGAAACAGAAACCTGTCAGCTCGACAAGCCCCTCACGCAAAAATAGATATGTGGCCCCATACGTCGTATCAGCGAGCGTATATCCGGCTGCACCGATGTATTTGGTGGTTCTGGCGCTAGATGCAACGCCAATCTGTTGGCCGATGGATTGTGTGCGGCTGGCCAGTAAGTGAGCAGCCATGTAATTGACTGCATCGTCATACTTGTCGCCCCACACATCTTCGTTGTTCTGGCGTTCTGCCTCGCCGATTGTTGCAGTCACAACAGCACTTTCGATATTTGAAAACTCGGGGAACCGAGTCAAAAAACTAGTGCTGGTGACTGCCATCAACCTTCTCCTTCAGTGATCGCTTTGATTCGTTTTTGAATCGCATTCTTGATACGGACACGGTTCTCAGCGAAGTCAAACTCCTTGAGCATGTCAATATCAAATGTTGCATTAATTGCACCCAATGCTTCTTTGACTGGCAAAGCAGTCAGTCCACCTTGGGGGGCAGGGGCTGCAGTAACAACCTCAACGTCGTCTGCAACAGTTAAAGCGCCGATCTGCATCAGTTCAGCGACCAAGGGCATGGTTTTCACCTTTGCCCAAGTATCGGCGTCAACATCGCGGTTGACGCCTGACTTGAACTGTACATACTCGGATTGGCCTGAGCGTTCCCCGATAAAACTGAAGCCTAGAGTGACCTCTTTGTCGCGGGGTGGATTCTCAAGTTGAGGGGAGTAGGTAACAATCATGTTCTGAAGAAATCAATTCAGCTTATCAAGCTTTTTCGACGTAGAGCACACTCTTGGGGTAGTAAATCGCGGTGCCACCGACACGCATGTGTCCAGCAACGGAATACTCAAGGCCCTTACGCTCAGGTGGAAGCAGTTCCAAAGTGCGTGGGATGTGCAGTTGCAGCTTCTCAGGGCTGCGGTCATAACAAACGATGCGATCCTTGGAAAGAACGGAATTAGCAGCAGCCAATTCGTTGATAGGTTCGATCGAACGAATGAAGGGGTTCGTCTTCAGGAAGAAGCTAAGAACTGTCTCGTCGGAGGAGGCTGAGCGTGCTGTCGTTGAGATGACCCTATATACATCATATGGAACCAACATTGTGTTGGGGGTCTCACGCTGGTTAGAACCCTGAACGATACGAGTAGGGGCTTCATTCAGCACCTCAAGCATCTCATCAGTGGTGCAGTTATCGAACCACTTGTTAGGAACAACCTTATCGATTTGATCGCTGTTCAGGAAACCCTTCATTCCAGAAGGTGTATTACCAAACAGTGCAATCTCGTTAACGGCTTCCTCAGAAGCGCGGCGCAATGCAGCAGCGCGACGAGTCTCCAGGTTCATGCCAGGAACTGCAGCAGCAGCCCTAACTTCCTGAACAGAATAAGCAAAAGAACCGCCAAGTGAACGCACAGGCAGCGTTACTTCCTTACGCAGGATGTCAGCGCGGGGCAGATCAGACGCTTTGTCTTGGATGACTTGCATCTTGCCCTGAGCATCAAACACGCGGTAGGTGTAGGACTCGGAGGATTCAGCTACTTCGGTCGAAACCGGAAGGATTTGCGCGTACTTAAGATCTGCGTACTGAACTTCGAGAACGCGAGACAGGATTGTCTCTAGTTCCCTGCTCAGAAACAGACCTACGTCGTCGTTTCGGACTTGGTTAGACATTAGTTAAATCTCCTATCAGCTATCAGCAGAAACAGTTAGTCCGGGGAGATCGATCTCAAGAAGAGCGATTCCACCAGCAGCGCAGGAACTCAACCAGCGAGCACCAGCAGTGACCTCGAAAGTCTTGCCAGCTTCGGCAGTCTTGCCAAAACGTCCGATGTAGCCGCCGTTAGAAGAAACAGAAGCGGAATTTGTGTGGAACACACGGACTGCATCGCCCATCGCAATTGCGTGAGCCGAATACACATACAGAACGCCTTTCGAGAGCACGTTCATCGTTGCTGCAGCTTTGTAGCCAACGCGGCCATCTGCAGTCTTTGCGTCTGAATCGATTGCAAAGGTGTTGCTGTCAATAGCAACGCCGACGATGTCAGTTGCAGAAGCACCAGCAAGCAATTTGCCGGATGCATCGGTGGTGCCTGATCCGTTGCGGAGCAGAGCGTGACCGAAAGGAATTACAGCGCCGGTCTCATTCTGGTAAGAACGTGACACATAGGCCTGTAGATCACCAAGCATGCCTTCGTGGCCCTTGGTTTGAGTCAGGGGGTAAGAACCCTGAGCGCCCGCTGGATTAGATACGAGCGATTCGGAATAGGTAACAGCCATTTAATTTTCTCCTATTGAGCGGTGGCCGACAGATCTGATTTCCAACCGTTTACAAGACGATCGCGGTAGGAATCTTGGGCGTCGAACTTCTCAGAGGCTTGCACCTGTGCAATAGCTGCACGGACTTCAGCGACATTCGAGCCGTCTTCTTCGGGGACAAATTCAGAGTCAGTTTTGACTTCTTCTGCGTCCTCATCGATGTCCTCCATTGCGGCAAGCACGCCGTCCAATACACCCAGCAGATAATCTGCGGACGCATCTTCGCGGGCTTCCTTCTCGAAGACGTTCTGATATGCAAGCTGCATAATTGCAGCCTCATCTTGTCCGTCGAATTTAAAATCAACGGGCAAAATTGGAGCAAACTTGTTCAGAGCTGCGATGCGAGCATTGACGGCAGAGTTGATCTCTGCGGCGTCGTCGCGCTGTTCATTAGCTGCAACGGCCTCGGCCAATTGCTGCTCCAGCTCGGTAATACGTCCAGCAGCAGCGTCAGCACGCTCCTGGAGTTCGGATTTTTCGGAATTTACAGTTTGGATGTCTGAATCTTGCGCGTCCAGCTTTTGCTGAAGTTCCGCCTGAGTGCGCCCGGCCTCCTTAACGAAGGATTGGACGATCCCGGCTGAATCTGCGGGTAGTTCAATATCCAAACCGTCGAGGGTGATTCTTGCCATGTCAATAGCGGGCGAATTCGACGGGGGTTTGATCTCGGCGACCGCATCATTGCGATCACATGAATCAAGTAGTAAGCGGGCCTCTCTTCCGGCACGACCACGACTTACCAAAGCGATGTGATTCACTTTGATGTTGCGTTGGATGCCGTCATAAGACTCACCTTCAGGGGTCACACCAGGCGTGTTGTCGTAGTCAACTCTGTAACCAGCGCTGACTTCTTGTGCATCCCCTCTTTGAATTGCATCGATTGCGTCTTGATCAGTGACGATCAATGCAACCTCTACAAATCCATCGGAGAAACGAACATGCGATCCCGCATGCCCTACCTGATGCGTCTTCGTAGTCTTCGAGTCAAGCAGCACCTTTGGATGATTAAGGGTGACTGCCTTCATTCCGAAGCTCGCTAGGGAATCTGGATTTGATACTTCTTCTTCAGGGCGATATTCCACAACTTGTGTGCCATCGCCTCGGGTATAACGCTGTGTGCCCACACGGGCAGCCTTACACCAGACTTTCAAATAACCTTCGTCCGTCATTTCGGACTTGGTCACTTGACCGTAATCAAACCGAGAAACTTGTCCCATACTTTGATACTAACGAATTATATGTGTTAATTACTTAGCTTTGCTTAATGGCCTACTTAATGCGGTACGGATCAAACTTAAAAGCACGCTTTGCGATCTTACGTTTTCGTAGTTGATCCGGTATCCAAGAAATTAATGTTCTGCCTTCAACAGCATCAAGTGGAACCAGCCAAATCATCTCGTATTCCAGATTGACAATGCCGAAATAGTCGATCTCACCCGGTCTGTACAAGCGTCTATTTCCACCTCCCCCACCTGTCTGCAGGCATACATGAAATGCATGTGGGGCCTGAGACATTGTCTTCACGTTGACCTTGACTAGCTTCTCCTGCCACTCAATAACGAAGTCCGTCTTCCATATATCGAAGACTGGGGTTGAGATGAAACAGCCTTGCGCCAGAAAGTGCTGCATAAATGCAGTCTCTCCTAGAGCACCCGTCAGTGAGGCTGTAGCCGCTGGCAACCCAGAAGTTCAGTTAGTCCTATGTAACGCAGAAATTTAGTAGCTGTTTTGCTTTTTATAGCTGTCCATAATCTTGGCCAGGCGATCACGAACTTTTTTGCTCTTTTTTGAGCCATTTTTCATCATATTTCCCAGCTTGTATGCGTCACTTTGGGTTTTGCTACTTGTCATGATGGCCTTGCCTTTGCGATTTGGATTTGGATCCTTAGAGCGCTTTCGTGCGACTAATTGTTTGCGTTCCGCAGTCGACAGAGACTGTGCCTCGGCTTTTGGCAAACACTTCGGCTTGCCCTCTTTGCTGGAGCGGCCGCCGCATGGACCTGCGATCTTGCCCGTCGATGTGATCCTGACCCATTTCTCGTTGAACCATTTGCCCAGGTCGTCGCCCCTGAAGGCACCACTCATTGACCCGTGCTTTTTCTTGTACATGCGCTTATAGGCCTGCACAACGAATCCACTGGCATAGGCGCTGGGCCACACCGCAAATTTGCGCTTGGCTGCCGCAACAGCCCTGGCATGCAGAGCCTTGTCGCGAAATTTACTCACAGAACTTCGTCAAATAAACGTCCGATCGTCCCTGCATCTGACTTCATGCCATCCGCATAAGGGGACTTCTTCTTTTTGCCGCCGTGCATATCGGTTTGCTTCTTCTCGCTGTACTTTCTATAGCTGCCCATATCCTTCAGGCGCTTCTGGTACATCGCATCGCGGGCTGCTTGGTACTTTGACTTGACCTTGCGACCGTCGCTCTTCTTCTTTTGGGATTCCATAAATTCCTTGTGGTTTTTGCCCGGCATATAAACAGTCTCACCCGCTTCGTTTAGGTGAGAATGCGAACCTTCGAGCCCCAAGCCCTGCCCTGATTTCTCTGCTTCTGCCTTACTCTTGAAAGTAAATTTAGAAGAATCAAAGTTATACAAGTCCATTTTTACCATAAGGGATAGGTCTTGAGGTATCGAAAGCCGCAGGGCCTTCATTAAGTTGAATACCCTTAGCTTTAGCGTAACTTAGAACTCGCTTTCTATGGCTAAGGCGAAATTTATCTACAGGGGATTTTTTATCACTTTCGTTCAACTTATAGGCCAGCAAACTGCAATGACAGTTGTGATGACGTAATACACGGATTGCCCCACGCTTGAATACCTTGCCCGCTTGTGCAGCACAGTGCTCGCAGGTTCTTTCACCTAATGCGACGTAATACCAAACCAAGTCAATGCCCTGCTGGGCATAATAAGTAAATACAGCCTCTGATCTTGCTTTTGAAGCCTCTGTTCTGATAATCGTCGCAACTCTGGCGTTTGTTACTTTTAAACGACGCTTTAAGTCTGTTGTTAAGTCCTTTACTGTTCCGCTATCAATAAGTCCAGTATTTATAGCCTCCGCTACCGACTCAGAAAATGACCTTGCCTGCAATCCTATGTATCCTCGGGCTCGCATTGCTGCTGATTGAACTAGCGCAGCTCCAATCCCAACAGCGACAGGTGCAGATACTAGAGGCTTTGATAACTCTGCAGCTAAATCCAGACCTAGGACTGTCGATTTCTGAAGCAGCTTTTCAACAGACTGCAGGACCGGATCATCCGCATCCAGAGGTTCCACAGGGATCAGCTCATAAAGAAGCTCCTCTGTCGATGCAAGCAGAGATGGACCGCTTTCTAATTGAGCAAACAATTGACGAGCTAAACGATTGAGGCCTTGATCTAATAAGGCGATGATCGCTGCAATGGCTGCAAGCTCCTCCTCTGAAAGCAGGTCATTATTTTCTTCGATTAACTCTTCCATTCTTAAACCAAATCGTTTTCAAGAAGGGAGTCCATCAACACCACATACAAACCTGAGGACAGAATCTCCAGGTTTGCCTGTTCTTGTGGGTCGCCTCCTGGCCACTGTCGGTAACTCTTTTGGACGCAATCATGCAACGCCCTAAGTGTTGGTAATGACAGCTTCATGATGACTTCAATGTCATCTAGGTCATTGTGTTTATTCACCGCTCATCACCACTTCTCCTTTGCCGACCAATAGGCCGCTGACATTTTTCCTTTGGCGATGTTCTTGGCGTGGCGAGCTTTGAAGCTTTTGCGGCGATTACGCGCAGCCTCGGACTCGCCCTCAGTCTTTGGGGAGCCCTTTACCCCCTGCTGGCCAAAGCGAATTAATTTCACTTCCTCTCCTTCCTTCGCCAGTACTGCGTGGGACTTGGTTTTGTGATCAGGCGTTCGGATTGGTTTGTTGTATCCAGCAAAGGTGTGACCTGCGTATTCGATCGAGTCGTAGCGATCGAACGTCACCTTTAAGTGCTCGATGTCGAGAGGATCCAGCAGCGTCAGGCCGCTGACCTCCTCTTCATCGCAGTAGTGCTTTAAGGCGCGGTTAGCGGAGCGAGACGAATAGAACCCCATCAGTAGTGGTCCTGGGGCGATCGTTTCGTCCTCTCGCTTTACAAATCCCCGATACAACTTCTGGTCTTGTAGTCGACCGCCGATCAACACCACAGGTTCAGAGTCGTTGCGTTGACCATCGGGATGTACAACCGATGCGACCTGATAAATCCCATTGCTGGTACTGGCGATTAACCGCAATCCATTCATATGTAGGAAGTCGCAAGCGTCCTCTACAAGCTCGTCAGGGGCCTCTTCTTCGGGCTCTACTTGTGCCGCCTCAGCATTGTTCTCTAGGGCTTGGCGTTGTCCCTCGAAGCCTTGTAGGGCGGCTTCATGCTCTAGTTCGCGCTTAGCGAGTAGACGATCTTCTTCTTCGCTATGCAGGACCGTATCCAACTGGTATTCCGTGCCGCCAAATCGACTGGCGCGGATCTCCATTGGGGTGAGCACCCCTGCAGCCATATAGATCTGGTCCGTTAAGGCAATCTGTTGGCGCATATTTGCCTTGTCCGCATCGGAGCTGGCGAAATACGGAGGGAAATGCACTGTCCACTGACTCGGGACGTTGCCGCCTGTTGGACCTGCTCGCATCGACAAGATGACGTTGAAATACTGCGTCAACGCACGCTTCAAGCTGTGGCTTTGATATCGCTCAATCGTTGAGGCCCACAGCTTGTCCTCGAATTTGCCCGATTCGCTCAGGCCGCCTGCTGGACTCATTCCAAATAAGACAGGCTTCGGACAATCAGCCGCTGCAACTAGGTCATCAAGCAGGCGATCGAAAATATCTTGTGCTCCGCCCAGACTTCGAGATGCAAATTTAACTTCTTCCTCTGAATCCAATACCATTCCTCCATAAATCGACCGGGATAAGGCATTCGCTTCTAGACGAGCTTTGAGAGCTGCCTCCTTCCCTGCGGTGATCTTGTTGGCCAATCCAGGTATCGCATGGGTAAACAAATCCATCTCGCTGAGCATTGTCGAGAGGCCATCAGTTGCACCCCTGTATCTCTTCCAAGGCTCGTAAAACACCTGTAACGCTGATAACCCCCACCCACTGTTGTTGAGCCGCTCTCGCCAGGGTAAATAGAGGCCGTCGAAACGTAGAATGCGGCTGTTATGCACCAACAAATATTGAAGATCATTACTATTTGAAAGCGATTTAGATGTCGAAATTCGATATAACTCTGGGTTTCTGTAATTCAGATAGTCGTAGTCATCAGGCTTGATCTCTTTTTTCGATAGTGGAACTAGATCGGCGATGCCACGGACGCGGGCTGGGTTCAATGGCTCGCTGGGTTCCATCCCGTCGTCGCACACCATGAAGATTGCTGCGCCGCCATAAATGCGCTGCAACTTCAGCGCTTCCTCGAAATAGAAGAATGCTTCTGAATCCTCTAGGTATTGCTCGATATTGCGGATGATCTCGTCGTGGCCTTCTAGTTCCTCGGAAAACTTGACCGTTGGACGCTTTGCCAGGGCGGCTTCCGCAAATACATCGACCACTCGACGGCACAACGGGTCGTAATACAACGCCTCCAGGTCTGCATCAGACATCAGACCCTGAGATTGAATGCCGTAATAGGCACTTTTATCCCGTTTTGTTCCTAGGCCCGTGATCGCATTGACTAGAACCCCATCTTCTCTGAATTGGGAGTTATCTGAAACTTCCGCCAAACTCTGGGCCAAACTCTTCAAACTAATCGTACCGATTAATACCCAGACGTTGGAGCGCTATTTGTGCTTGAGTTGCTCTTTGCTGGTAAAAGTTGTGCCAGTCTTCCAGGATTTCGATTAAATCGTCGATCATTACTGTTCCGCCGTACTCCATTTCCAAGTACGAGCAGATTTCCTCCTCAAAGCATTGTCTTGTACGCTCTTCATGTGCATTTTTCATACAAGCTCTAGCCAATCGGCTGTAGGTGTTTGTGCAACCGCGCTAAGAGCAAGTGCCAGAGCCATAACAGAGTCGTCATGAGCACCAGGGCCTGCTTTTCGATCTCCACCTTCAAGCTGCTGAAACATCAACAATTCCTGAAAGAAGGGCTCACGCGGAAGCATAAGTTCTTCCCTTTCTAGCAGATATGCAATGCGGTCTGTATTTGTAATTTTGTTGGGTCTGTTGGTGTTGTAAGGGTCGACCATATACTTCGCCAGCTTCATCGACAAAACCTCGGAAACGATTGCACCAACACCGTTTTTCTCCACAATTACCTTTGCAGGAGCGAAGTTCTCTGCCTGCTCAACAATTTGTTTTATGCAATAATCACTACTCTTTTGGCGCATCCTGAAGACATTGACGACACGGTATGGGAGGCGGGTAATGTCCACAATGATGCTGCACCAGTAATCCTCGCCACCAGCCGCTGGGTCAACGGCCATTACATATTCACGCCCAACAAAGCCAGCATCGATACATTGCCCATTGCACGCTAATTCAACAAGTTCCGGGTTATAAAGTTGGGCTTGTGATGCTACGAAGTCGAGTTCAAATTCCTGGCGATATGCACGGTCACTAAGTTTGGAACGGCGCTTTTGTTTCTCGCCCCATTGCGGATCCTTGGCGTACGGGGGTATATCCTTCCAGTGGATCTTGAATTTATTCCAGTCTTCTGCTGTATACCAAAGATTGGCAAACAGATTCCCGAGGCCGTTCGGCGTCGAGATTAAAATCATTCTTCCTTTATCTCCAAGCGTTGCCATCGTGGGTTGGACGGCGGTGAAAATTTGATCGGCTTCGTTTCCCAGCCAAGCGGCCTCATCCATGACAACCACCGATACGCTTGGGATTCCACGCGCTGCCCTAGGTGTAGCAGGTAGGAAAAGAAGTGTTCCAAGACCAGCAAAACTTATTTCACTATTTGATTCTGTCGTGAACTGAATGTCCGCTTCAGCGATACTGGCCGCTTGTGCGCGAATCCTTTTACCCAGGGACTGTGCGTCGGCTGCAGTCTTGGAGAACACAACAGCAGAAAACCCAGGCTCCGTAAGCGCTCTGCACAACAAATAGGAGCAAACGGTCTCTGATGCTCCTACTTGGCGACTTTTTAAAACAATGGTGTATTGGTTCTGGCGAATTGATTCAATTAACTGCTTCTGGATGTCATATGGTTTAAAACGCTTGATTGTTCCGCCACTCTTGATCCACGTCAAAGGCGCGAACTCTGCCCATCGATCTTCAGTGGGGAATCCGGCGACGAATAATTCACCCGTACTTTGAGTTCGCCGTTTCTCTTCTAGTTCAGCCCTTTCCTGGTGAAATTTCTCTAACTGTGATAGGCGTGACTGCAATCTCCCTTGCATAACTTTCCAGTTGGTCGATACGACGTTCGATGGTGCGGGTTTCGTACTGTTTCTGGGCGCTGTCGATCATGATCTTGATCGCTGCCACCTTGACGCTGGCGTTTACGTCTGGATCATCCGTTTCAATGATTTCCTGAAGCTTGGCTACTGCCATTGGTAACGCCTCAGACGTGATGCCAAAGGACTGCTGAAAGATCTGCTGCTGGTACTCCCAGATGCAATCGTTGAAGTCAGCCTGTTTGCGCCAGACGCGGATGGTCTCGATCGAACATTTGGCTCGGCGCGATGCATCCCGGTTTGAACAACCGGCGGCCAAAGACTGAGCTGCCAATATCTGGCGTTCATCCAGATTTTCAGGTCTCTCCATAAAAGCCCCCCAGATTTGCCGCTGCTTCGTGCGCTGCCCATCGAATTGCTGCTGGTTGCATCAATAGCGCCAGACGCGCCAATTCAATCGCAATCTCATGGAGTGAGTCGCGATCAAGCTTGTCTAGTTCTTTGACCAGCCTTGCGAACTTAAGTTGGTCATTGACGCTGGGCTCAATCTTCCTCATCGTCTTCCATGTCCTCATGTTGTTCGGCAAGCGCCGAGGCAATTTTTGAAATTAAAATCTTTGACCAGCCGACAGCTTGTTCTTCATTGCCCGCTTTGATCTCGCGCTTCAATGTTTGGAACAATGTCTTGTTCTCCAGGGGTGGGTGCCGTGACATCTCTAGGCACTCCCCAATCAGCATCTCGATCTTGGAGTACTGAGTTTTGGCTTGCACCCGTTTGTAATAGGCATAAGTCAATACAGACGCAAGGCCCCATTCGTCATAACTGCGAACCAGATCCCCGTCTTCATCAAACTCTTCAAATTGCTTCGACAATGGATGGCGAAATTCGCCGGGGATGCACAACAGGTTTACGCTTTGTTCAGTGATGTACTCCAAGCAGGAAATGGCACCTGCTCCATCTAAACGCAGATCAGACGGTCGCTTCGCCGCTTTCACGTATCACCTTGAACGGTAAACCCGCTGTTTTAAAATTCTGGTTTGCAAATTCCAAATCGTCCTGGCTCAGGGCCTTGATCGTATACAACTCCATATATGGCGACTCCGTTTTGATCATGATTGCAGGCTGCATATGTCCTTAGAGGGGAATCCTTATTTTATCGAAGGTGATTCCTCAAATACTTAAACAACTACTCAGAAAAGGTAAATCAAACCTGTACTGATGGCCTGGCCAATAAAAAACAGCCCCGAAATGGGACTGCTAAAAGTCGATCCATTCAATCCCATGCTCAAGCGCTATTGCTTTGGCATCTACGAAATTGTCGGATTCGATCAAACTCAGGATGCGGTCAGTTGCCCACTCCTCAGTAAAACGTTGGGTGTCAATTAAGCTGACGTAAAACATCTTCCCACTGTTGCCTTCTACGCAACATCCTAGCTTTCTGTTGCTCGGGCTTTAAGTCGGGAACCTGTAATTCTGATTTCGGGTATTGCCCCGTATTAATCAAATACTCTCGGTGAAAGTTTGCTCTGGGCTTGAATGTTCTCTTGGTCATTCGAGTGCTGCAAATTTTACTTTTTGGAAAAAGAGTTTGGACTTACAGACTCTGGATGCCTCTTCCAAACATCCATCGAAAACGTGATTGGTTGGAGCTGCTATTGCAGCGACTCCCGATGTAGTCCCCACCACCCGGCCAATTTCACGCTTTCTTGAGTCATGCCAACGATTTCTTAAGCTGGATCTGAAAAAGTCATGTCCCGTTTCGGCTTGAACGGTGCTATGCTTTGCCCTGGACAGAATCGTCGCTTAGATTCTTCCTGTGCGGCCGCTCATGGCGGCTAAACGAGAGAACCGGGCCTGAGAATCCGGTTTCTATACCTCCGCCTGAGAAACGGGGGTATTTTTATGCCTGGGATAAGTACGGCCAGACAGCAGACGATGAATGGTGGTGACGTTCACCTCGTATTTGAAGGCCAGACGCATTGCACTGATCCCGTCCGCGTGGTCCTGGTGGATTTGATCCACCTGCGCTGAGGTGAACTTTGCTTTTGGAGAGGATGCCCCTGTTGATCCAAAAACTTTGATCTGTTGCTGGTATCGACTGGTCATGACTTTTGAAAAGGAAAGGCGTTGGCTGGAAACGTTGCTGTGTACTGGATTGAATTGGTATTGGCTGGATCTGCCGTTACCGAGGGCTGGCCGTTAACCAATGCCACGTAATGAGCTTTTTGCGAGATCAGGGCCAACAGGCGGGCTCTGCTGCAAAGGTTTTGAATATCCATTGGGGTAAGGCGAAAAAAGTTCATCTGCTGTGGGCCAAGGTGTGGCCAAAATTGCAAACGCTGAGCAGCACAGCGCTGTGAGGCCAATTGCCGTGTTCATGCGATTGAATCCTTCAAGCGGCTTACTGACATGTGGTGGAATTCATCCACAACTATTTGGCATTGATACGGGCCGACGTATTTCACATTTGCAGCGTTCTCTTCCTCTTTCTTTTTCATTGATTCAATCTTGCTCTTCATCAATGCCTCCTCTCGCTTTACATGACGGCTGTAGGTTTTGATCGTCTTTTTCACGCAGGTAAAGCGCTGCATGCAGATGTCGACTGGTTCTTCAACTGCGTTCGCTTTGAAGTGCTCGATCAGGCGTTGGCCGTGCTCTTCGTGCTCCGCTTTGAGAAGCTCGATTTGGTCCCGGCGTTCGCCGAATCGAATCAACTCTCGGGTGAATTCAAAATCTGACCACTTGGCTGGCATTGCGTTTAATGGATGAATTGAAAATGAGATCTGGCGTTGGGCTTTGATGCGTTCTCGCAATAGATGGCGAGCTGTTGTTGAATGCATTGAACAAATGAACTTTTAGTTTTTTGGTCCTCGGCCTGGTAGCCAACTGATTCGGACTGATTGCCGCCGCCTAGGACGAATAACTAGGTCTCGAAGTGTTCGTCTTGGTGGTAAACCCAGTACTGCTACGCCAGTCCATATCGCGTCGGTTTTTGTAGACGCAAATGCCACTACTTCGCCGCGATGGCGGTCGTAAACTTCAAACACGACCAAGCTGCCGAATCTGGTCCTTGATGAAGGCGATTGCTTCCTTCAGGCTGGTCTCGTCATCGGCGGTACAAGCGCCGGAGTCAAGCCATCGCCCCAGTTGAATTAGCTCTTGCTGTAGACCCGATATCTCAAGCCTGGCTAGCTGGCGCTCCGGGGACGGCTGTAATTCAAAGATGGACTTGATGGATGAGGCCAGCGCGGAAATCATTTTTATCTGTTAAAGGATTCCCTGCTGTCTTAATCAGGATACCGTCGAAACGCAAGGCCTTGGGGGTGCTTTCTTCAGGTTTTCTGAGGAATTGAACCCCTTAATTGCAGGCTCCCACAAGCTCTGCAAGCGTGGGGATGTCACCAGTTGGACTCTCGAATGGTGGCAAAGAATCACGCGCCTCTTGGATCGCTGAGACGGCCTCAAAAGCCTGTTGAAGCAGTGCTTCTTCTAGTACCTCGTAGAACTCTTCAGCTACAACCTCTGGCTGGTCCATTGGGAGCTGGATCCGGTCTGCCTCCTGCTGGATCAGTTCTGCGAAAATTTCGTGGAGCTGTTCTTTCATGGGATCCAAAAGTCCATTGCCTGGTCTCTGGCATCCTAAAACAGATATATCTTTAATCAAGCCCTCAAGGGGGTAAAAACTCAAATCCTGGGAAATTTGAATATTTCTATTTTTGACTTAGTGTTGTTGCAATTGATTCTCATTATCTGGAACCCCTCCCCCCTGGGTGGGCCTTGTTGCGACTGATTCTCATTATCAATAAGTCTAAGTCGTAGTCGCTTCGCTTAAGGAGTGGCCGCCGTTTATAGATAGGCCTCAGACCCTAACTGGACCCGCTCAGATCTCAGTCCCTGCAAAGGGTCTGATTATTTGATGCACTGCATCCACTGCAGTACTTCATTGATTTGGGTGTGCCAATTGTCACATCGTCCACCGATTCTGGGAGAAAAGTTCAGCGAGGCGAGCGGGTGCAAATACATGTTGATTCGCCCGAATCCATAGGCATTCTCAGCGGCACCTAGAACCGCCCACAATCCCACGATTCCAAGCCGCAGGGGTAAGACTAAGGGCGAACAGTTCGGGCGCTACAAACAGCAGCAGGGAGGCAAGCGCAAAAGATATTTTTTGCCATGAAAATGCCGCCACGGGTGAGCATGGCGGCGGTGATTATTTGGTTTTAATTGTTGTTCTTATGAACCAAAAAATATTTCATAAGTATTAGGGCCGACGCAATTAAATTTCTCTATATAGCGGTGCCAATCACCATGTTTTTTGTGTGCTTTTTTGTAGGCCTTTTCACAGGCCTTCCATAGTTCACCAACTGTCCCATTCTTGGCCGTTGTTTTCATCATCCAGTCGCTGAAGTCTTCTGAGTTGTAACCACTACTTAAGAGGGTTAAAGGCTCATCACTATCTATTACTTTAGTTTCTAAATTCCAGCGCTTTCCATCCATTCTTATTGACCAATCTGTTTCATAATTCAATGCACTTTGAAAAGCTGAAGCCAGGCCGATTCCATACATCATCTCGCCGTGCAGTTTATAACACTTTGGGCATTGACAATCATCAGGGGAAACATGTT
>MDSV01097747.1_pt1 | contig 16250 bp, 16 predicted proteins | sample 810851 | NCBI WGS metagenome assembly MDSV01 (sample SAMN05326640, study PRJNA326480) | marine metagenome | isolation source: seawater | place: Atlantic Ocean: North East | collected 2012 | reverse complement strand
TGGGCAGTAAAGGACTCGAACCTTTGACCCCCTCGGTGTAAACGAGATGCTCTACCAACTGAGCTAACCGCCCCAAAATAAATTATTTGTTATTTATAACAAGTAATTTTATAAAGCAAATAGTTTAAAATCATAATACAGCCTTAAAATATTGAAACTAGTATAGAAATAAACACAAAAGTGATTTAAATACAAATTAGTTAAAAATTGTGAAAAAAGCATTAATTATATTTACAACAGACTCCTTAATTTTAACTAACTTTATGAAGAGTAAAGTGAGTCAATTGTATGACGTTGAAAATTACTTCATAGATAAAAATTTAAATAAAACTTCAAAAGAAATTTTAAAAGAAATAAATAAAAAAATTACAGAGGAAAATATAAATGTTTGTTTTTTTCAAGGTGACTATTTATCATTAATTAATTATGATTTCATAGAAAAAACTCTTTTTAAAAGAAAATATATTTTTTTAACAGATGATTTTGATGCTCATGAAGTCAACTCATATAGTGTTCTAGCCTGTGATGGTATAATGACATCATGCCCAATTTCAAAAATAAAATATAAAGAAAAAAATCTTGATGTATCATTCTATAACCACGAAGGTGATGAAAGTATTTTTAAAAATTATAATCTCAAAAAAGATATAGATGTATTTTTCTATGGCGTTATAAAAGCCGATAGAAAAAAATATATAGAGTATCTAAAATCTAAAAATGTAAAAATTAAAATTATTGTGCCAGGAAAAGAATATTTACCATATGATGAAATTGCAAAATATATATCGAGAAGTAAAGTTGTTCTTAACTTTTCAAAAACTGGTTTTAAAAATAAATTCTATTCACATAAAACATACGCATTTAATTATTCACAGTTTAAGGGAAGAATTTTTGTAGCAGGTCATTGTGGAACTTTATGTATTTCTGAATACTCACCAGGACAAGAAGTAATATTCGGAAATGATATACCAACTTTTAAAAATGAAAAAGAAATGTTTGAAATTTTAGAGGAGGTTTTAAATGATGATGTAAAACTAAATTATTTTACTGAAAAATTTGTTAATAAGTGTAATGAATATTCCAATATAAATCATTTTCCTATTGTAGATAAAGAGCTTTCTTTATCAATGAATCGTAAAAATGTTAGAAAACTACCTTATTGGTATTTAAAAATTTTTATAATTAAATCCATTAGATTGTATGCAAAAAATGGAAATCTATTAAATCTTTATAAAGAATATTTAGAAAAAATATTATCATCATATAAATTTACTGGATTCACATACCCAATTTTGATATTAGAAACTTTCTTACATCTGTTTTTTTTACAGTTTGGAATAATAAAAAAAAATTTTATAAAAAAAGGAAATGAAAAAATTTAATATTTTAATTACTGGTGGTGCTGGTTATATAGGTTCTATGCTTTCAACAAAACTAATAAATTTAGGAAATAAAGTAACTGTTATAGATATTCTTGAGTACGATACCAGATCTCTGAGTCACTTATACCTTGATAAAAATTTTACATTTATACGTAGAGATGTGAGAGATAAAAATTTTATGAAAAAAATTATAAGAAAGTTTGACTATGTTATACCATTAGCTGGTCTAGTTGGCGCTCCTTTATGTGAAAAGCGAAAAAAGGATGCAAAAGAAATTAATTTTGAAGTTGTTAAAGATCTGGTTTCTTTTCTTTCAAAAAAACAAAAAATAATTTTTACTAATTCAAATTCAGGTTATGGGATAGGAAGTAAAACAAAGTTTTGTGATGAAAACTCACCGTTAAATCCAATTTCATTATACGGAAGAACTAAAGTTGAAGCTGAAAAAGTAGTAATGAATTTTCCTAATTCAATAAGCTTCAGGCTTGCAACTGTTTTTGGATACTCTTACAGAATGAGAACAGATTTACTGCTAAATAACTTAGTCCTTTTATCCTTAAGAGACAAAAAATTGGAGATATTTGAATCTAACTTTAGAAGGAATTTCATACATGTAAATGATGTTTGTGATGGAATAGTATTTGCCATTTATAATTTTAAAAAATTAAAATCAAATGTTTTCAATTTAGGCATGTCAAAGGCAAATATAACAAAATATGAAATGGTAAAAAAAATTAAAAAATATATTAAAAACTTAAAAATTAAAAAAATACATAACGTCAAAGATCCAGATAAAAGAGATTATTTTGTTAGTAACAAAAAAATAGAAAAAAAAGGATTTAAAGCAAAAATAGATATAGATGAAGGAATAATTGAGCTAATAAATGTATACAATTCTCACAAGGAATTTGTTAATAATTATTAATTTTATTTTTTACTAAATTATAAAAGTTATTTGTTGAGTATAAAAATTTAATACCACTTTTTTTTGCGCATAATTCGTCCGTTTTTTTATCACCAATCATAAAAGATTTGGACATTGAAAGAGGCCATTTTTTTTGAAGATTTTTAATCATCAGATTTCCAGGTTTCCTTAATAAAGTTTTTTTTCTAAACTTTTTAATTTTTGCATCCGGATGATATGGTGAGAACTCTACATCGTGAATAAATATACCTTTTTTTAAAAGAATTTTTTTAAAGTTTTCTTGAAATTTTAAAAATTGACTTAATTTAAAATATCCTTTTCCTATGCCAGCTTGATTAGTAACTATAAATATATAAAAATTTTTTTTAGATAAAAATTTTAAACCTTTTATAACCCCATTTAAAAAATGAAGATCCTTGGTTTTGTAGGTGTAGCCATTATCCTTGTTTAATGTGCCATCTCTATCTAAAAAAATGGCAGGTCTTTTTAAATATTTAACGAGTTTTTTTTTAGCCATTATAAAATTTTTCGGTGTACCAATATCAATAAAAAAGTTTTTAAAATTAAGTCCAAAAACATTTTTTTTTAATATCATGGCAGGTAATACATCTGTTTCTAAAGAATAATTTTTTCTTTTAATATTTTTCAAAAAGCTTTTTGTAAATTTATATATACCTCCATTTATTAGTCTTGAGTTTTTTTTGTATATTACTTTTTTGTTATTCAGTGACAAATTAGTAAGTTTTGAATTTGATTTGTAGTTATGGTTTGTAGCTAAACTAATAAATATTTGATTATTTTTAAGTCTATATTTTATAACTTTAGATATATCTATATCAAAAAAAGTGTCTCCATTCATAACTATAAAATCGTTACTAATTTTTTTTTTTAATTGTGAAAGGCAACCTGCTGTACCTAGTGGTTTATTTTCTATTACACATTCAATATCAACAAAATTTATTTTTTTTTTATGATAGATATTTTTTATTTGTTCGCCTTTATATCCAGCTAATATATAAATTTTATTAATATTGTATTTTGACAAGTTGCGAATAAGTAAATCTATAAAAATATAGTTATTAAATTTTATGATCGGTTTTGGTTTACCTTTTGAAAATTTTTTAATCCTCTTTCCAAAACCACCTGCTAAAATTACTGCATCTACTTTACTTTTTTCCACCTAATCCCTATTTAAAAATTTTTTTTTATAGATATAAATACAATAAATGAAAATTTATAAAAAAACAAATAACCTTGTTTTAGTTAAAAATGTTTTTCCTGATAATGTTTGCAACAAACTTTATGTATTATTTAAAAAAGATAAGAGTTGGAAGCTTATTAATCAGAAAAGAAACAATCATTATAAACATGTATTTTCATCTTCCTCAAAAATTATGCCTGATAGAAATGAGAAATATTACGCAAAATTCTATAAAAGTTTAAATTTAGCAAGCAATGCTTACATAAATCAAAATATTGATAAATTTATTTTTCCTATTTTAAAGAAATTAAAAATACAGTTTAAAAAAAAAGATTTACGATGTCATAAGTTTAAATCGAAAAACTTCCTAAGATCGCATTTTGATCACTACAACAGCTCATATGCCATAAATATCAATTTAAATAAAAAATGGAAAGCAGATTGGGGAGGTTTATTATGCGTTTTTAACGGTAAAAACTTTGATAAACTAGAAACATTAGTACCCGAGTGGAATTCGATTAATATTCTATATTCTAAGAGAAATCAAAAAAAATCCCCACATTTTGTTACAAGTGTTGAAAGTTATGCACGAGAGTCTAGATATTCAATAACAATTTTTCTTTCCTAATATCTACAGATTAGATTTTAAAATTTATTTATAACTTAGTTTTTTATTTTTCATATCCTCGCATTCTATCAATAATTTTTTGATTGAATCGTTAAGAGTAATTTTTGGCTTCCAACCTGTTTCTTTTTTAAATTTGATTGAAGAAGGTAACTGCAAACCAATGTCTGATTTTCTTAGCAAACTTTTATTTAAACGAGTTTTAATGTTATAAGAACTATATTTAATTAATTTTTCTAAAAAAGATTTTACTGATATCAAATTATTTCCAGATATATTGTAGATCTCACCTAATTTTCCTTTTCTTGCAACAGTCCAGTAAGCATTCATTGCATCATCAATATCAATAAATGATCTTTTACTCTTAAGGTTTCCGTGATAAAGAATTTTTTTTTTTCCTTTTTTAATATCAATTATTTGATTTGCAAATGAAGTTTGAAATAAGTCTGCTCTTCTAGCATTAGTGTAAGAAAACATTCTTGTTATTATGATTTTTAGATCATAGCATTTACCGTATACTTGAGAGACTATATCTTGAAAAGCCTTTGATGATGCATATGGATTTATAGGTAAAATTTTTTGAGTTTCTTTGATCGGTAACTCAGATGATTTGACTTGTCCGTATACTTCGGAAGTGCTACAAATTACAATAATTGGTTTAATTTTAGTAACTCTAATAGCTTCAAGTAGATTAAGTGTTATAATGTTATTGTTACTTATTATTTCATATGGATAGTCAAAAGATTTTCTAACATCTGCAACTGATGCAAAGTGATAGATTAAATCAGGTTTGTTTTTTTTTAAAAAATTTTTTGTTTTTTTAAAGTCTCTTAAATCTAATTTATTAGTTTTTATTTTTTTTATATTTTTTTTTAACAATTGCAAATATCCTTTAGTTCTGTAGGTACCAATAATTTTAATTTTTTTGTTTTTCCTAAATATATACTCTGCAAGATAACTTCCACCAGCACCAGTAATTCCTGTTATGTAACATTTTTTAAAGTTTCTCATTTTACTAATTTTTAAAATTTGTTTATTATATTTACTAGCTTTTTAATTCTAATTATTGATAGTGATGGGTAATTTCCAATGTAATATCCATAATTATGGATTATTTCTACATTTTTAAAATTATTTAAATTAACATTTTTAACATAGTCTTTAAGGTATGGTTGCCTAATTTGATTGCCTCCACCAGCATTTCCTCTTCTAAACTCAATTCTGTTTTTTTTCATATATTTTTCAAATTTGTCACGATTCTTAATTGATTTATTTTTTAAAATTAGAGGAAAAGCATAATTTGAGTTACCTTCAACTAAAAAATTTGTATAAAATTTAGTACTATCAAGCTGTTTTAAAAAAAAAGTGAAATTTTTACTTCTAATTTTGTTATTTTTATCAAGTCTTTTTAATTGATTTATTCCAATTGCAGCTTGAATTTCATTACTACGCATATTGAAACCTGGGTATAAAAATATAAAGTTCGGTGAGAGTTTTTTAAATTTATTTTTAATTTTTTTTTCAAATTTTATGTTGCCTGACTCTCTCAATAATCCATGGCCTCTTAAAATTCTTACAGTTTCATAAATTTTTTTATCATTAGTACAAACCATACCGCCTTCAATAGTTGATAAATGATGCGCATAATAAAAAGAAAAATTAGATATTCTACCAAATGATCCTAATTTTTTTCTATTAAAAGTGGCACCATGCGACTCGCAAACATCTTCTATTAATAAAATTTTTTTTTTTCTTAAAACATCTAATAATTTGTTTGTTAAACCATTAAAACCTTGAGCATGTGTAATAAAAACTGCTTTTGTTTTCTTACTAATTGATTTTAGTATCAGGTCATTGTTCATAGACAATGTGTTTAGATTTATATCTACAAACTTTGGTTTAAAACCATTTTTAATTACAGCAATTATATCAGAATTCCATGTCAACGGAGGAACAATTACCTCACCCGTTCCATAAAGAATTTTAACTGCTAATAATGTTAAAAAATTTGCTGATGAACCAGAATTTACAAATATACTGTATTTTACTCCAAGCCATTTAGACCATTTATTTTCAAATTCTTTTACTTTTTTTGAAGCTGTAAAAAATTTACTATTCTTTATAAAATTCGAAGCAATTATTCTGTCGGAAATAGTTATATTGTTATCCATCAAAGGATGTGAAAATTTATTCTGCATTAAAAATTACCTCAGATCCTTTATCTATCAATTTTATTGGAAGAACAACTTTGTTTTTAAAAGAACTAATAAATTTTTTTTTGTACTTATTATTTGTATAAAATAAAACAAAGCCTCCTCCACCTGCTCCAAGAAGTTTACCACCCAAAGCTCCATTTTTAATACCTAGATTATAAATATAATCGATTTTGCTATTGCTAACGCTTTTACTTAATTCTCTCTTTTGCATCCAAGTTTCATTTAAAAGGTACCCAAAATCATCTGGATTATTTTTTTTAATAATTTTTTTTGCTTGATCAACAAAAGAAAGTATTTTTTTAATATTATTCTTACCACTTTTGTTTAAATTTGAAGTATAAGTTCTTGAGATTTTTTCTGCTGTTCTTGAGACTCCTGTATAAACCAAAAAAAGATTCTCATTTAATCTTTTTGTAAAGTTCTTATTACAACTTACTTTTTTAACGTTGAATGTATTTTTTTTAAATTTTATAAAATTAAATCCTCCATATGACGCAGCTATTTGATCTTGAAGACCTACATTTTCTTTCATTACTGAACGTTCTAAAAAAATACTTTTTTCTGCTAATTTTCTGGATGATTTTGTTTTATTTTGAAAAGTATTTAATGCATTTAATAATCCTACAACAAAGCAAGAGCTAGACCCCATTCCGCTTCTTGAGGGTAAATCTCCATCATAATGAATTTCTAAACCTTTGCTAATTTTTGAATTGATCAGAACTTGCTTAACAGCATTATGCTGTATCTTTTTTAAATTTTTAACCTCTTCAACCTTTGAATATGCAATTCTATATTTGTGTTTAAAAAAATGAGGCAACTCCCTACATGATATATATAGATATTTATTAATTGTTGATGATATAACTTCGCCGTAATATCTGTTGAACCATTCAGGGTAATCAGATCCTCCGCCAAAAAAAGAAATTCTATAGGGTGTTTTTGTTATAATCATTATTATTTTTCGTTATAGTAATCGCCATATTCAACCAAAATTGTGCTTACGCCATCTTTTCTTAAAAATGCTTTTTTGTACTCTTTAAAGATTTGATTTGGCTCAATAAGTTTTACCACATTCATGTTTTTACACATTTTTTTAATGGGGTTGGTAAAATCTCCTACATGCTGAAATTGTGGATGTAAAGGTCGAACTGAACCTATACTAGTTCTTATAATTGCCTTAGATTTATAACCATGGTTAGTCATTATGTTAAGTTTATCCAAATGATTTACCAATTGATTTATTGCTAATAATAAAAAATTCCATCTAGGATAAATGCTTACTGGCACATTTCCTGACATTAATAACCCTATTGTCATGCCCATTTGCATTTCTTCTGCAACAGGTAATTCGATCCTTTTTGATTTTTTTATATTTTTTAAGGTATTAGACATTGCTGTTCCAGGATCTACAACTGCTTGGCCAATAAAAATGCTTTTTTCATATTTTGCCATAAATTCCATTGATTTTTTTAATTCTTCAAAATATTTCATATAGTTTTATAATTTTTTTAAAATTTTAAGTCTAGCACTTTCGACGCTAATAAATTTTTTATTTTTGGATTTTCTATTTGTATACCTATAACCTTTAGTATCAACTGCTCCTAAATATACAGATTCAAATTTTATATTTTCATTAATTTCATATTTTAGGCATTTGAAAAGATTATCCATTCCAGCCTTATAAGGCCCATAATTACTTAAACCCCATGATCCATTTTTTGATGTTAAACTGCTTATGTGGATTATTTTGGTTTTTTGGTTCTTTTTAAAGAAAATAAAAAGTTTTTTTAAAATAATAACGTAAGATAAAAAATTCGACGTATAAACATTCATATGTTCTTTCAATGAAATTTTTTTAAATGGTTTTCGTCTAATATTTTTTAATGCACTAAATATTATTACATCTAATGATTTTACTTTATTTTGGATTTTTTTAGAAAAATTTTTAACGCTAGAGGCTTTACTTAAATCTAATTTATGTATCCAAAGATTATTTTTATATTTATTTTTCAAAATAAATAAATTTTTTTTATCTGTTTTGAATGTTGTAAAAACCATATTATTTTTTTTTAAGAAGTAATAGACTAATTCTAGGCCTATTCCATTTGAACCACCTGTTATTAAAATATTTTTTTTCACAAATTATATTTTTTCAGTGAACGAATTATATCTCCCTTTTAAATTCTTATGTTTTAAAAACCATTCAACAGTTTTTTTTATACCATTATCTAAAGTTATTATATTTTTAAAACCAGTTTTTTTAATTTTTGATATGTTCATTAACCTAGTTTTATCGCCACTTGGTTTGTTTATTTGCCAATTAATTTTTAAATTTTTTCTATTTGTTGCTTTTACTATGGAGTTTACTAATTGCTTAATTGAAACTCCCTTACCTGAGCCTACGTTAATTGGGTAATTAATTTTTTTGTAAACTGCATACAGCATTGCTCTTGCAACATCCTCTGAGTATATAAAATCACGAATGGGAGATCCGTCACCCCATACATCAAGTTTTTTTTTTGACTTTGTAATTTTTTTTATTAGACTTGGAATAACCATTGCATTGTTAGTATCAAAATTATCATAAGGTCCATAAACATTAGCAGGCCTGATTATAGATATTGCATCCCAGCCATATTGAATTGCATAAGCTTCGGCTTGTAATTCACATAATCTTTTTGCCCATCCTGCAAATTTATCATTTTGGGAAGGAAAAGTTTTCCAAACATCATCCTCGTTGAAAATTTTAGATTTCGCATAAACGCCTATTGAACTTGTAAATAAAAACCGTTTTACTTTACTTCTTCTTGCTGCCTCCATCATGTTAAATGAAAAAGTAACAGTTGGTACTAAAAAACTTGCAGGTTTTTTCATAGTCATTAAAGGGGATCCCTTTACTCCTGCTAAATGAAAGACAATATCTTTGTTTTTACAGACTTGTAAACAATTAGAAAAATCTCTTAAATCCTTTTTCAAAAACTTAAATTTCCCTTTTAAATTTGGCTTTTTATCTAAAGAAACTATGGTTAAGCTTGCCTTTAAATCAATTAGCATTTGTGACAATGGCATGCCAATTAATCCTGTTCCTCCGGTAATTAAAACTTTTTTATTTTTGAAAAAATTTATATATTTTTTTTTAACCATATAATTGTTTTTTTTATTCCAACATCTATATTTGTTTCAGGTTTCCAACCAAGTTTTTTTTTGGCCTTTCTTGAGCTTACAAGTATATTAACGGGTATTGATGGTTTTGATAAATCACGTTTTATTATTAAATTTTTATTATACCTTAATGCCATTTTCTCAATAATTTCTAATACTTTAAATGATTTTCCATAAGTGCAATTAAATATTTCAAATTTATTTTTTTGCTTCTTTAATACCTTATCTATAAATTTATTTAAATCTGTTACATACAATAAATCTCTTTTTTCATCACCTTTGCCCCAAATCGTAATTTCATTGTTTTTACTTTTAAACATTTTTAAAAGATTAGAGGCAAAAAAATGTCCTTTTTCTAAATCAAATTTATCATTTGGACCGTAAATATTAGAATGTCTAATACATGTATATTTTGTTTTACCTAAATTACTAAAAAATTCACATATTTTTTCTATGTATAATTTAGTATGTCCAACACCAAAATATCTTTTATCTAATTTTTTATTAAGTTCTATTGAAGTTTCATTTAAGTAATATTTGCTTGAAGGGTACATAACTGTACAACTAAAAAAAATAACGTGTTTAATTTTTTTTTCATATGCTGATTTCATTATATGAGAATTCATTATTGCATTATCTGTTACATGCTTTTGAGGATTGTTTACAATTTCTTTAGAACCAGATGTGGCGGCTGCAGCTTGAATTAATATATCAACATTATTTAAAACTTTTTCAACATCTTTTTTTTTACATAAATCAACTTTTTTCCACTTTACGTTATATCTATTTATTTTTTTTTTAATATGGTAAGTGGCTATAATATTAACATTTTTTTTTTTAAGAAAATGTTCAACCAAATTTTTACCGATAAAACCAGTTGCACCACAAATAAGTACATTTTTTTTTTTATTGATCATTAAAACTGAACTCTTTTTCCAGCCCCAGCATGTGGATATTTTAATTTATATTTATAGTAAGTAATAAATTTACTTTTTTTTCCATCAAAAGAGAGTTTTTTAGTTGACCATGTTTTTCGGGTATCAGTACACACAGATTTTCTATTATCTTCAACTATAAAATGTATTGGAAGGTTTTTGTTAATAGAAAACTTCAAACATTCATGCATTATTCCTGTTTCAGCTGTCATATCACCAACAAAACAAAAAACTTTAGATTTGTTTTTTTTTATTTTATTATTTAACGCCACTCCAGTTGCTATAGGTATTACACCTCCTACAATTGCAGATGAATAAACTTTATACTCTGGAAAGCATAAAGATATTGACTTTCCATCTATAATTTCTTTTTCAACTTTTTTGGGTGGTACTCCTTTTAGTAGGCATTGATAATGTGATCTCCAAGAGCAAAACACCCAATCGTTTTTTTTAATTTTTTTAAATACTTTAATCATCATATCTTCGTTATTGCTATAAAGGTGAATTGGAGCTCTTATTTTTGCCTCATTGAATAAAGATGCAATTTTGTTTTCAAATTCAATTAATTTTTTTTTATACATAAGACGTGATTATTATAGTATATATTATTATTATACCATCATAAACAATGTTTATATGCGAAAATTTTTATCACCACTTATAAAAAATCATTACAGAGTTATTTTTAGATCACTAATTTATTCAGATAAATCTTTTGCGGAAGTAGATCTAATAAAGTTAAAATTTAATAAAGATTGTATGCTAGGAAACAAGAATGATAGCCTCTACATGCCTATCGATGAAATTATAACTCCTCATGTGTTTAAAAAAGGAAACTGGGAATGTGGGATAATTAAATTTATAAAAGAAAAAATTAGACACGAAAAACATTCTTTTATTGATGTGGGAGCAAACATAGGATTGATTACCAAACAATTAATAATTAAAAAAATAAAACTTAAATCTATTTTCTGTTTTGAGCCAAATGAGAGAAATTTTGGCTGCTTGAAAAAAAATGTTGGAATTTACAAAAACGTTAAATTGTATAATTACGGCCTTGGTTTAAAAAACACTAAGAAAAAACTGTATTCTGAAAAAATGAACTTTGGAGATTACTCTTTTAAAAAAAAAACTAAAAATTTTCAACTATCAAAAATCAAAAATATTAACACTTTTTTTAAAAAAAATATTAAAGAATTGGAAAATGTAAATTTAATTTACAAATCGGACACACAAGGTATGGATGAGATAATATTCTTATCAATAAAAAAGGATTATTTGGATAAAATTAAAATTGCATCCTTAGAAATTACAAATCATGAATATTTAAAAAAAAATAAAAAGAAGTTTTTTCAAATTTTACAAAAATATAAAGTAATTAAGGATAATAATTTAAACAATCTTACTGCTCAGCAAATTAAAAAAAATATTGATAATTCTAAAGAATTTCAGATATTACTATCTAAATATTAATGAAAAAAATAATTTTTATATCTCCACCGAAGTTAACAAATAATGGAAAAAATTTAAATGTAGACTCTGATATTTATCATCATTTCGTCAAAGGAATGAGTGAAGCTAATATAGATCATGAAATTGTTAAGTTTATTACTGACGAAAATTCAAATTTTTTTTTGGATACAAATCATCTTTTAAGTTTAGTAGAAAAAAATAAAAATTCGATCATATTAGTAGATGGTAATTTTAATCCTGGCGATAGTAATGGATTATATCCAGTTGAAGTATTGAATTTATTAAAACAAAGTAAATTAAAGGTAGTTTGCTTTGTGCCTGATTTGATAAAAGAAGTTAAATTGAGTAAATGGATTGAAGTATCTAATTTTTTAATTGCAACAACTAAACCTGGTGTAGAATGGGCTAATAATTTTTATAAAACTAATAAATTTGTATATTATCCTACTTTTCCAGTAAGTATGTATGGTGAAAATGATATAAAAAATTTTTTAGCTAGACCTTATGATTTTGGATATATAGGCTCAAATAAAATTTTTAGAGTTAACTTTATATCCTTATTGTTAAAACTTGGGGGAAATAGACTTTCATCAATTATAATAAGCTCTTATAGAACTGGTGAAATTATAAATACAACTGAAAAATATCTTAAAGTATTATCTAATTGTAAGTTTTATTTATGTACGAGAGCTGCAGTAAAAGAGGATTATAAAAATAATTTAGAATTAACGGAAGGAAGATATGCAAACAGAGTAAGTGAGGCAATTGCATGCGGCTGTATTCCTTTATATTTTCAACCTCAAGTTAAAAATATTTTTAAATATTATATTAATTATTTTTTATATTTTTCAAAATTTTCTAAAATGTTTAATATATCTAAACTTTCTGGAAACAAAAAAAGTAAACCATATGATGAAATAAAATTTGAAAGTGGTTTTGTGGTAGCCGAAGATCCTATTGAAGCTGTAAATATAATAAAATCAAATGATGCTGAATTATATCAAAAAATAAAGAACGAAGCTAAAAAAATTCATGAAGAATATATAGATCCAGTAAAATTTTTTGAATTTATATTGACTAGGTAAATTAAAAATTTAAGAATCAGCTTAATAATGTTTAAAATTAAAACACTTAAATCTTCTATATTTAAAGATCATAGAGGTTATTACTGGACTTCTTGGAGTAAAAAAAAAGTTAAATTAGATTTCAATCATGACAAGTTCTCTATATCAAAAAAAAATACTTTAAGAGGTTTGCACGGAGATTCTAAAACTTGGAAATTGGTCAGTTGTATATTTGGTAAGGTTTTTTTTGTAATTGTAAATTTTAATCCAAAATCAAAAAATTATTTAAAACATAAAAGTATGATTTTAAAAGAAGGTGAAAATAAACAAATATTGATACCCCCACATTATTTAAATGGTTTTTTATGTTTATCAGATAAATGTGTGTTTCATTACAAATTATCATACAAGGGTAAATATTTTGATGTAAATAAACAAAAATCTCTTAAGTGGAATGATCCAAGACTAAAAATAAATTGGCCTAAAAAGAAAAACTTAATTTTTAGTAAGAGAGATAAATAAATAATTTTTATATGGGACTTAACAAGTGATTGACGTAGTATTTATAACACCAGGAAATTCTGAAAAAATTTACCAAAAGTTATCTGGTAAATATTCGGCAATTGAAACACCTACATGGTCATTATTATTAGCTAAAAGTTGCCAATCTAAAGGATTTAAAGTTGCTATAATTGACTGTAATGCAGAAAGTTTAAAATCAAATGATGTTTATGATCGAATAAATAAACTTAATCCAAGGTTAATTTGTTTTGTTGTTTATGGTCAAAATGTAAATGCGGGCACTACTGAAATGAGTGGTGCTATAAATTTATCAAACTATTTAAAAAGCAAAAAAATTAAACCTTTAATAAGTTACGTGGGTTCTCATGTCCAAGCATTACCAATAGAAACTTTGAAAAAAGAGAAAAGTATAGACTTCGTTTTTACAAATGAAGGTGTTTATTCTTTGTGGAATATTCTTAAACTCAAAGACATTTCAAAAGAAAAACTTAGAAATACTAAAGGTATAGCTTTCATTTTGGATGAAGAAGTTTTTTTCAATCCAGTTGAGAAAATTGTACCTAATGACAGAATGGATGATCATTTACCAGGATATGCTTGGGATCTATTACCTTATAAAGAGAAACCTTTAGATCTATATAGATCTCCAATGTGGCATGCTGAATATATCGAAGAGAACAGATCACCCTACGCAGCAATTCAAACATCCCTTGGATGTCAATTTAAATGTAGTTTTTGTATGATAAATTTAATTAATAGAAATAATAACGATGAAATAGGTGTTTCTAGTCATTATAGTAATATGAGGTACTGGTCTCCCGAATTTATCATTAAGGAATTTGATAAGCTAATTAGTTTGGGAGTGAAAACTATAAAAATAACTGACGAAATGTTTTTACTCAATCCAAAATACTATTTACCTCTTTGTAAATTACTTGAAAAAAGAAATAAAAAAAATGATCTCAGAATGTGGGCTTACTCAAGAATTGATACTGTTAAAAGGCAGGAGGTTTTAGATCTTGTTAGAAGAGCGGGTATTAAATGGCTAGCTTTAGGAATTGAAAGTGGAAACAAAAGTGTGAGATTAGAGGTTAATAAGGGAAAATTTCAAGATGTTGATGTAAGTCAAGTAATTGAACAAATACATAATTCAGATATTCAAGTGATGGCGAATTATATCTTTGGGCTTCCAGGAGATACTCACAAGAGCATGAAAGAAACACTTAAGTTAAGTAAGGATTTAAATACATTGGGCTGGAATGGATATCCATCAATGGCCTTACCTGGTAGTGAATTATACAAAGATGCAATAAATTATGGCTTAAAATTACCAAGTAACTACGAAGGTTATGCCTTTTTATCCTATGAAACTGTACCACTTTCCAATGATAATTTAAGTGCGGTAGAAATTCTAAAATTTAGAGATAATGCTTTCGTTGAATATCATAGTAGTAATAAATTTTTAAATAAAGTAAGAAAAAAATTTGGCCAAACAGCTGTTGATAATATTATGGAGATGAATAAATCAAAATTAAAAAGAAAATTGATTGAAGAAAAAGACGAAATTTAATTTGTTACAATGTTTTGGGTTTCGTCTTTATTTTTTGTTAAATTTTCAACCTCTACCCATTCAACTTTTTTAAATTCTTTAATCAAAGAGATTTTAAGAACTTCGTCTACAAAACCGACAGGGGTGATTTTTATATCTTCTCTTACTTTTTTTGGTAGGTCTACTAAATCTTTTTCGTTATCTTTTGGTATTAAAACTTGTTCAATACCCGCTCTATGAGCTGCTAACAATTTCTCTTTTAAACCACCAATTGGTAAAACTTGTCCTGTTATAGTAACTTCTCCAGTCATAGCAATTTTTCTATTTACAGGGATTTTTGTAATTGAAGACACTATAGACGTTACCATGGCAATACCTGCAGAAGGTCCGTCTTTCGGTGTTGCACCTTCAGGTACGTGAATATGAAAATCTTTTTTCTCAAATATTGGAGGAATGATTCCGTATTCTAAGCTTTTTGATCTTACAAACGATTTTGCAGCTTTTACAGACTCTTGCATAACATCCCCTAGTTTACCTGTGATTTGCATTCTACCTTTTCCAGGCATATTGACCGTTTCTATTTTTAAAATTTCACCTCCAAACTCTGTCCATGCAAGTCCAGTTACTATACCTATTTTATCCTCGGACTCTAATTCTCCAAATTTGAATTTTTTTACTCCTAAATAGTCTGATAAATTTTTCTCACTAATTGTTACTTTTGTTTCCTCATTATTAACAACTTTTTTAACAACTTTTCTCGTAACTTTAGAAATTTCTCTCTCTAAATTTCTTACACCTGACTCTTTGGTGTAATTTCTAATAATGTCTCTAATGGTACCATCTTGAATTTGCATTTCGCCTTCTTTAACTCCATTTTCTTTAATCTGTTTTGGAAGTAAGTATTTATTTGCTATATTAATTTTTTCATCCTCAGTATAACCGGGTATTCTTATAACCTCCATTCTATCTAATAGAGGAGGTAATATGTTTAATGTATTAGCAGTTGTTACAAACATTACATCTGATAAATCATAATCTACTTCTAAATAATGATCGTTAAAACTTGTGTTTTGTTCCGGGTCCAAAGCTTCTAATAAAGCAGAGGATGGATCGCCTCTATAATCATTTCCAACTTTATCAATTTCATCTAATAAAATTAAAGGATTTTTAGTTCCTGCTTTTTTCATCATTTGAAT
>MDSV01144398.1_pt1 | contig 16251 bp, 10 predicted proteins | sample 810851 | NCBI WGS metagenome assembly MDSV01 (sample SAMN05326640, study PRJNA326480) | marine metagenome | isolation source: seawater | place: Atlantic Ocean: North East | collected 2012 | reverse complement strand
CTGCTCGCCGCCCTGCTGCTCGGCCTCGCTGCGTTTGCGTTCGCCGAACTCGGGCGCGGCATCTTGTCGGGTCGTCACCTCTTCACCGAGTACGGCCGATACTTCGCGGCCGAAGGCATCAGCCGCATGCTCATCGCCGGCGCGCTCGTGATCGTCGGCATCGAGGTGGTCGGCGCCTACGCCATCACCTTGGCTGCGGCCTTCCTTCTCGGCACGTTCGCAGCGGGTTTCACGGTTCGACCGTTCGTCAACCCGGGACCCCCGTCGCATCTCAACGAGCTCTCCCCGGCACTCGGCCTGCTGCTCGCCACCTCGATCTCGGAGGCCTTCCTTCTCAATGTCGGGCCTGTTGCGCTCGCCATCATCGGGGACGAACTCGGTGAGGAGGCGCCAGGGGTCTTCCTCAATGGCTTGATCATCTCTCGAATCCCACTGTTCTTCTTCCAGGCGGTGAAGGCCTCGCTCCTTCCGGCGCTCGCCGCTCGTGCCGCCGACGACGATCTCGACGGGTTCCGCGAGGTCCAACTCCGCTTGGTGGGCGCGGTCGCGGTTGTCGCTGGGGGGTCCACGGCGGCGATCGCCCTGGTCGGGCCGTGGGTGGTCAAGACCGCGTTCGCTGACTCACTCGGCAGCCGCGACATGGGCCTGCTGGCGGCATCCGGCGGGGGCCTCATGTTGATGCTGTCGCTGTCGCTCGGCTTGGTCGCCCTCAACCACACTCGGCTGGCCATCGTCGGCTTCCTCGTCGCCGTTGTCGTCTTTCCCATCGCGTTGCAGTTCCCGAACGAGCCGTTCCTGCAAGTTGAGGTCGGGCTACTCGCCGCCACGTCGGCTGGTGCCATCGCTCAGGGTGTCCTGTTGCGCATCGAGTTCGCCCGTCACCGGGCTGCAGGTCGAATGTCGTCCCTGGCCTAACTCGCCGAAACGGTGCTCGTGCGCCGTCGGCTCGCGGCTAGCCCGACCCCAGCGAGTGCGAGAGCGCTGAGCCACACCACCCGGTCGACGGCCCCGAGGAGCACACCGGTTTCGAGATCTAGACCGATCAGCGGGCTGAGCGCAGCGATCAGAGCCTCACGGACACCGAGGCCGCCGGGGAAGAACCCGATTGCCGCCGTCATCGCGCCGGCGACCGACAGCGCCAGTGCCTGCGTGACGGTCAGATCAACGCCGATCGCCGCCGCAGCGAGGGTAAATCGGAACCCACTCACCGCAAGCCAGCCTGTCTCGACGAGGAGGATGGCGAGCACGAGGGTGGGCCGTCCGTCGTTGGGGCCGGTTGAGCGAAAGACGGCGCTGGCTCCGACGAGCGCAATCCCTCCGCCGATGAGCGCGATCAGGCCGACTGCCGCGGCACCTTCGACGACGAGCGCTGCGCCACCGATCATTCCGGTAATGCCGAGCCATGCGGCACCCGGCACGGCGCTTGCCGCGACCGCACCGCCATAGCCGGCACCGCCGTCGGCGAGTGCCTTCACCGTGATGAGGAGAGAGCCAGGGAGTGGCAACAGGTTGGCGGCGGAGGACACCACCGCCGTCTCCATGGCGAGGCGGGGGTCGGGCCGCTGGCCCGCAATCCTCGCCGCGACGACGAACTCAGCTGCCTTCAGGAACAGGCTGGCCGGCGCAGCAACCAGGGCAAGGGCTGCGAGTGCCTCCCACGAGAGGTCGTCGATGGTGAGCTCAGCCCGATTCCAGGCCCAGACCATCGCAACAGTGAGGGCGCCCGCGGTGATGACGAGAAGCGGGAGTCGGTAGTGGTCGGGCAGGGGCTGAGCCCGACGCTCAAGCAGCACTCGCACCCTCTGGAGCATCGTGACGACGGTAGCGGGACGGTTGTGCGGCGGAGCTGACCCCCGCCGAGGCTCAGCCGACGCGCATCTTCGCTGGGAGCTCAGTGCCCTCGGCGAACGCTTCCGGGATGCCGGCAAGCCGGTAGATGAAGGTCGCTGTCTGGCCTCGTGTGACCGCATCGGTGGGGGAGAAAGTCGTGGGACTTGTGCCATTGGTGATGTTGAACTCGACCATCCAGGCGACGGCGTCGGTGTAGAACTGGTCGGACGGAACATCCTCGAACTGCTCGGACGGCTCGACTGCCGGTTCGCCGGCAAGGCGGTAGAGGAAGGTCGCCAATTGGCCTCGGGTGACCGGTGCAGACGGGGAGAACGTGGTCGGGGAGGTGCCCGTCGTGATGCCGTTCTCTCTCATCCAGGAGATGGGGGCCTCGTACCACGTACCCTCAGGCACGTCCTCAAAGCCGTTCGGCTCGACCGGCTCGGGCTCGCCAGCAAAGCGGTGAACGAACGCGGCGAACTGGGATCGGGTGACCTGGAGGCTCGGGCCGAATTCCTTTGGTCCGACGCCTTGGGTGATGCTTTCATCGGCCATCCATAGCACCGGGTCGTAGAAGTAGTTGTCGGGCGCGATATCGACGAATCTGGCGACGCGGAAGTTACTCGAGCTGGGGCAGTTGGACGTGAGGCCGCCTCCGGCGTAGTCGTCTTCGCAGCCGCGCTGGATGGCGGCCTGGAAGCGGAGCCCGAACGGTGGACCATCGGGGTTCGTGCCGCCGTCGCCAAAGAATCCCCTGACCTCAAGCGTCCGATTGGTTCCGTCGATAGTGACGAGTGCGTTAGTGATCCGCCCCGACGGCGGCAGATCATCGACCGTGATCTCCTCGACGGTGCCAACGTCGAGGTCGGCCGAGCTGTACTCGGCAAGCCAGCGAGAGAGCTCCTCAACGGTGAATTCGAACTGCCGGAAGGCGAATGGATTCTGGGGGTCGCCGTTTTCGTCGGGGGCGGCGTCGAAGGGATCAGGCTTCGAAACGTGCCACGGTTCAGCCGCCCCAAACGACGACGAGTTCTCGGTTGATTCGGTGTGGCCACCATTGCTTGACGAATAGAAGGTCTGGATGATCTGTTCGTCGGCAGTAACAACGAGGTTCGAGGAGCTATCAGCCGCGGCAATACGGCCCTCGGACTTCGCTTCGAACCCGGCATAGACCTGATCCTGCACGCTGTTGTACACATCGAAGTCAGAGGTCTCGCGATCGATCGCCCGGTGCACGGCGTAGCTGCGACCGGCGATCGCCTGAGCCCGCAGCGCTTCCGGATGCCAGCTCGAGGGCATCTCGGCCAGGCCGTGGAGGTAGTCGTCGATGGGGAGGACGAGGACGACGAACGCGCCGTCGATGTCGTCGACATCGCGACTCACGAAGTGCAGCGCGCCGACGTCGTGAGTGCCGTATTCGAAGACCGGCTTACCATCGGAGGAGCCGATGATCTCGCCGATGCCGACGACACTGCCTTCGGACCAGGTGACGACGGGTGTGTCATCGATGCAGCCGTAGCAGCTGTCGCTTCCACCATCGAGCTCCTGTACCCATTTCCAGGTGTCAAGGCTTCCGTCGGCGCTGTCGCCAACCTGCATGCCCTGCCGCAGGTACACCGTGCTCGATGCCGTGGTCTCGGTCGGTGGATTCTTCTGGTCGATGTCGACGGTGAGGGTGCCCGGTGCGCCACGGGTCTCGTCGATGGTGATCCGGATGTCGTCGGGGCGGCCTTGGCCGAGATTGACTCGGATCCCTTCGCCAACGAACTCAGCGATCGTGTCGCTGCGTTCTTCGACGGCAGTGCCTTCGTAGTAGAACCTGAGGATCTCCTCGGCGACGATGCCGGACTCGGCGCGGCCAAGGGCGCCGTATTGGCTCATGCCAACGCCGTGGCCCCAGCCACCGCCCTCGAACAAGATCGTGGCCTCACCATCCTGTGCCGCCACCTGAGCAGGGGAGGCCACGGCGACGCTCGAAAGAAGGCTCAAAACCAGAAGTCGATGGAGTCGTTTCCGAGACATTTCAGCGTTTCCACCGGTGGTCCGCACTGCGCCTTCGTAATCTAGTCGACACATTTGCGCATGAGGTGGCGGCGGGTCGTCCGGCCGGGTGCAGCGTCGACGGCGGTGAACTTCGCGCTCGACGGCCTCATCGGCTCAGGCGGTGCGGCCTCGCTGTCGCATCGTCTCGCCGTGCGTAGGAGAGGCCCCTGCGTGGCGTCACTCACCACCACGGCGCCTGCCGGGGCAGCTACCGTTTTGCGCGTGACGGTCCGACCCCGTGTTCTGGTGTGCGGCTGGTCGGGAGCCGGCAATATTGGTGACGAACTCCTCACTGAGGTTCTGTCAACCCGCTTGCGCTCAGCCGGTCTTGATCCCGTCGTTCGCTCGGTGTCGCCCAACGCCACGGCCGCGGCTCACGGTGGGGTTGCCGTCGCACAACGAGGGTTTGCGTCGGTGCGAGCAGCATTCACCGTCGACGCCGTCGTGCTGGGTCCAGGCGGTATCGTCCAGGATCACTCCAGCGTGTGGTCGTTGCCAGCTCACCTTGCGCCGGTGGTGATCGCTCGGCTCCGTCGCCGGCCCATCGCCGGGCTCGGCCTCGGAGCGGATCCTCTTCGCCGCTCCCTATCGAGGTGGTTGGTGCGTCGCGCCCTGGTCGGTGCACCGGTCGTCGTTCGAGATGACCTTTCCGCGGCCGTCATGCGAGACGTCGGGCTTCACCCAGAGATTGATCTCGATCTCGTATGGGAACTCGACCATCCCGAGTCCGGGGCGGGCGAGGGTCTCACGGTCGCGCTCGGTCCAATCGCCGGCGCGGGTCTGTGGCGTCCGGGTCGTCGCCGTCTCGTTTTCGACGACACGGTGTCGGTGGTCGCTGCGCTCGAGCGGCTCCAAGACGCTGTGGGTGGTCCAGTCCGTCTTGTCGCTTTTCGCGGTGCTCGAGACGTTCGTTTCGCGCGGTTGATCGCTGCCGCGCTTCCCAACGCTGAGCTTGTCGACGCCGGCGAAGCTGTGAGTGCGGTGCGCGACGCAGCCGTTGTCGTCACCTCGCGGTACCACGCCGCGCTCTTGGCGGTCGCAGCCGGGGTATCGGTGCTTGCTGACGTCCGCCAGGCGAAGCTTGCGTCGTTGGCGGCGACCGACGGCCTGGAGTCGCACGTCATCGGGTTCGACTCGTGGGATGAGGTCGGGGCTCTGCTGCCCTCACCTGCTGGCCCTGCGCGGCCATCGTCCAGCGGGGCGACTGATACTGCGATCAAACACCTCGTCAGCGCCTGCTGTCCGAAGGGGGCCTGAGGGTGCGGCTACGCTAGGTCCAACCCCGCTGGCCCCCTCATGCGCACTCACCCCGTTCCGATCCCCCTTGCCGAGGACCCTCCCTCAGGCTTCATGCCTCGGCTTCGGGCACGTGGGTTCCGGTTCCTTTACGTGGTCGACAGCGTGTCCCTCTTCGTGATGATGCAACTGATCATGTTGGCTCGCTTTGGGCTCGAGTGGCCGACGTATCCGTTCTCGCACTACCTCGTCGGGTTTCTGCTTGCGACCGCAATCCATCTCAGCGTCTACTACTTCGGCGGCATGTTCGAGTACGAGCAGCGACTGGGGAGCCCGCCGTGGTTGCCAAAGGCCGCCCTCCTCACCGGTGTTGCGGTCCTGTTCAGCGCCGCCATTGCCCTGGGTACCGGCCGCTACCTCGTGCCCCGAGGCAACCTGCTGATGTTCGTCATCGCGGCGCCGGCACTCATCACCTTCAACCGTTGGTACGCCCGACGGATCCGCAGTCGTCGTTTTGGCGCACCCCGCGTGCTCCTGGTCGGCCCACCTGAGGAGGTCCAGTCGGTTCGGCACCACATGAGCGAGTCGGGCTCGGAGGCCTCTGTCGTGGGTGCCACATCCACAACGGGCGATCTGCTGGCAGCAGTCGAGCTGACCGATGCGACTGACGTCTTGCTGTTGGGTGGCGATCGGCTTGAGGAGATCTACCCCGCCCCGCTCGACCAACTTGAGCGGCAACTGATCGGCGTGTACCACCGGGTGCAGCCTGCCGACACGCTCCTTGGCCTTCAGCGCAGTCGCCAAATCGCCGGAATCCCCTTTGTCGCGCTGCGCACCCACGCCCTTCCGCGTTATCGGCTCCGGCTCAAGCGCCTCCTTGACGTCACGCTGCTGCTCGTTGCCCTCCCCATGGTCGTGCTCGTCGTCGGTCTCGCAGCCCTCTACGTGCGCTCCCGGGCGGGGACAGGCATCATCTACCGACAGGAGCGGGTCGGCCGCCGCGGGCAGATCTTCGAAGTCCTCAAGTTCCGAACGATGATCCACGACGCTGAGGCGACGACTGGCGCAACGCTTGCTCTCGAAGACGACCCGCGAGTACTTCCGGGGATGCGCTGGTTCCGAGCGGCTCGCCTGGACGAGTTGCCTCAGCTGTGGAATGTCGCAAAAGGGGAGATGTCCCTGGTCGGCCCCCGGCCTGAGCGGCCGGCGTTCGTGTCGCAGTTCGAAAACCGCCTCCCGGGCTACAGTCGCCGTCACGACGTACCGCCTGGCATCACTGGGCTTGCGCAGATCCGAGGGCGGTATGAGACCGAGCCTGACTACAAGCTCGGTCACGATCTGCAGTACGTCGTCAACTGGTCGCCAGTGCTCGACCTCGTGATCATGCTCGAGACCGTTGTCGTGATGGCTCGCCGACTGGCCCGGTGACTGCCGACCTCAGCACGCCGCCTTTGTCGCTCTCCGTGGTGATCCCGGCTCGTGACGCAGCCGAGGTGATCGATGGTTGCCTGGAGGCGCTCCTGGCCCAGGACGTCGAGCTCGAGTTCGACGTCGTCGTTGCCACCGGGCCGTCTGGTGATGACACCGCGGCGCGGGTCGACGCGTGGGCTGTGCGTGACCCGAGGGTACGCCGGATCGAGAACCCCTCTGGGCTCACGCCAGCGGCGCTCAACCGGGCGATCGCCGAGTCGAGCGGCGATCTTGTCGTCCGGGTCGACGCCCAGGCCGAGGTCCCCAAGGGATATCTCCAGCGAGTGCTGGACACAGCGGGACGCACGGGTGCGGGCAACGTCGGCGGTATCCAGCAGGCAGTCGGCGCGAGCGGCTGGTCGAAACCGATTGCGGTTGCCATGGGATCGCGGTTCGGCGCAGGTCCGGCGCAGTTTCGCGGTGGCAGCTACGAAGGGCCGACCGACACCGTGTACCTCGGCGCGTTTCGTCGCGCTGCGCTCGACGAGGTCGGGGGCTACGACGAGACCCTCGTGCGCAATCAGGATTATGAACTCAACTGGCGCCTTCGCCAGGCCGGTTACCTTGTTTGGCTCGATCCTGGCCTCGTCGTCGACTACACGCCACGGGGCTCGCTCAGGGCTCTCTGGAGTCAATACTTCGAGTACGGCCGCTGGAAACGAGTCGTGCTGCTCCGCCACCCTCAATCGCTTCGAGCCCGCCAGGTCGCCGCTCCCGGACTCGTGTTCGGCCTTGTTGCGTCGCTGGTGCTTGCGATCGTCGGGTCGTGGCTCGGCCTCGTGCTGCCGGCCGCCTATGGCTTGACCGTGGTCGGCTTTACCGCTCGTTCTGGCGGTGCGCCGAAGCTCCGGGTTGTGTCCGCGTTCGTCACCATGCACCTCGCCTGGGGTGCTGGTTTTCTCTTCGGCCGCTGATTAATCGCGGGCGGTAAGGGTGTCGCCGTCATCCTGCGACGCGTGTTCGAGGTAGGCATCGATCACATGATCGGGGTCACCAGCCTTGACGAGTCGGCCGTGGTCGAGCCAGCCGACGCGATCGCACAGGCTTCGCATCAAGGCGGCGTCGTGGCTCACGAGCACGATCGTGGTGCCGTTCTCGCGCAACCGATGCATGTGCTCCATGCATCGGCGCTGGAACTCCTCGTCGCCGACGGCGATGACTTCGTCGACGAGCAAGATCTCGGGGTTGACGTTGACGGCGACGGCGAAGCCGAGTCGCACATACATGCCGCTCGAGTAAATTTTCACCGGTTCGTCGATGAAGTCGCCGATGCCGCTGAACTCGATGATGTCGTCCATCGCCTCGGCCATGTGTTTCCGGGTGAGCCCAAGCATGGTGCCGTTCAGGAAGACGTTTTCGCGGCCGGTGAGGTCGGGATGAAACCCTGAGCCGAGCTCGAGCAGCGCCGACATTCGGCCCTCGGTGGTGATCTCGCCGGTGGTCGGGCGGTGGATGTTGGCGATGAGCCGCAGGAGCGTCGACTTGCCGCTGCCGTTGTGGCCGATGAGCCCGAAGAACGAGTCGGGTTCGATGTGCAAGTCGACGTTTCGGAGTACCCAGAAGTCGTCGATATCCGCCGTGCGGCCGATGCGAAGGATGGCCTCCTTCAGGCTGCTTGGTCGGTCGCGATCAAGGCGAAATCGCTTCGAGACATCAGAGATCGTGATCTCGCCCGTGGTCATAGCTCCTCGCTGATTTCCATGCTGCGGGAACGGAAGTAGAGCCAACCGATGGCGAAGGTGCCGACCGCCCATGCCGTTGCGACGAGGACCCTGAGCGGGTCGGGGGTTTGGAGGAAGTAGACGCCGTCGCGAGCGATTTCAACGAAGATGGCCGGCGGGTTCCAGGTGACAAGCTGGCGAGCGATCTCGGGGACGTCGTTGTGCTCGAGCAGACTCGGCGGGTACACGACCGGCACGAGGAAGAACCCGACTCCGATCAGCACACCGGTGAGGTATTGGATATCGCGGTAGCGGGAGTTGAGCACCGCCACGATGAATCCGATCCCGAGGGCGAACATCATCGTGAGCAGGAGCGCGAACACCAAGAAGAGAGCCGTCCACGAGATGTTGGTGAACAGCGCCATGATCACGAGGAGCACGGCCGCCTCGAGCGCAGTCTGGATGGCGTTGCACGCGGCGCCGCCGAGGAGCGCAGTCTCGGTCGGGAAGTAGATCTTCTTGCGGAGGTCGCTCACATCTTGCAGCCAACCCATGCAACCGGTGACGACCCCGGTGAAAACGGTCCAGGTGATGAGGCCGGTGAACAGGTAGAGGCCGAAGTTTTCGGCCCTGCCGTTGTCGGTGATGGGTGGCTGAGCGTTGTAGACCGCGCCGAAGACGAAGCTGTACACCGCAACGGTGGTGAGCGAGTTTGCGAACGACCAGAACCAGCCGAGCAGGCTCCGCTTATAGCGGGCCTTCGACTCGCGCTCTGCGAAGTGGATGATGAGGTTGACGCTTTTTCGCGCCGAGGGAGACAAGGTCAGCATCGTCGGTGTGCGCGTGGAGCGCTCCGTAATCTTAGCGATGAGGTGCAAAGCTACGATGCACCGGTGTTCGCGGGTTCGCTGCGCTCCGCTGTCGTTGCGGTGTGGCTCGTCGTGTTGACGAACGGGCCGTTGTTCTTTCTGTCGCGGCGTGTGTTTGGTCTGCCAGGCGCATGGGAGGACCCTGTGGTGCAACCGGCGATCGTTTTTACCGCCGGCGCAGCAGTTGCGTTTGTTGTGCTCGACCGGTTTCGACTCGTCGGCGGCCGGTTGGCTCCCGTTCCCCGGTTTCCCTTCGCAACGGCTGTCCTGCTCGGGGTGTGGGCGACGATGAGTGCGTGGTGGAGTCTGCAACCCGACGTCACCCTTTGGCGGGGAATTGTCTACGTCGCGCTGCCGTTCGTTGCGTGGGTGATCGCGGACCTCTCCTTCGATCGGTTCGTCGATGCCCTGGTATGGGCAGTCGGTTCGCTTGTTGTGATCAGCCTCGCCCTCCTCGTCCTGTGGCCTGACGCAGCGCTCGACCCCAACAACGACTGGCGCGGTCCGATGACGAGTCGCAACAGCCTGGCGCCGATCTGTGGGCTGGCTGTCTTTGGCGGGCTTGCGTGGTGGAAGCGGGGGATCCGTCAGGCTGGTGGGCTGCTTGTACTCGCTTCGGTTGTCGGGTTGTGGGGGAGCGGGAGCCGCACCGCTGTGTCCGCGGCCGCCATCGCGCTCTTCGTGTCGCTCGTGCTGATTGTGGGGCGTCGCCGTTATCTCGCTCGCCCCGTCTGGACCAGTACCGCGTTCGCCGTTGGTGCTGGAGGGATGGGCGGATTGGTAGCCGCAGCAGGGCTTGCGGCTTTCTGGGATGAACCCACCTTCACCCAGCGCCGCGCGATCTGGCGGCTTGTCGGCGACACCATCGGCGACGAACCGTTCATCGGCCACGGTTGGGAGGCGTTCTGGTATGCGCCCGAACTCCACACCGATGAACTGCTCCGGCGAGGCAGCGCGCATGGTTCGATCCCGGAGCTTTTACTCGGACTCGGCGCGGTCGGGCTGCTGCTCTGGTCGCTGGTCGTCGCAATGGCGATCGCAGGTGTGGTCGCGCGGGCGTGGCGTCAGCCTGACACCGAGGCGTGGCTGTGGCTGGCGGTGGTCACCTTCTTGGTGGTCGAAAACCTCACGGAGAGCTTCGTACTTTGGTTCTCCTACAACTGGGTCCTGCTCACCGCCGCAGCGTTGCGATTTGGCTCCGAAGTACGTCAGCGATCGGCTGACGGGCGACCGCTTGCCGGGATCGATTCCGATTCGGGTGGGCGGGGCAAGCTGGCAGGGGTCACGAGCGCGACCCCGGTTTGCCGCCGACGGTAGCGTCCCGGCATGGAACGATCGGGCTCGGCTGGCACGACGCGAACGCTCGTGTTTGTCGCCGTCGTAGCGTTTGCGTTCTGGCGTCCGCTGTTCGCCGGTGGCACGCTCGCCCCCGACGATCAGGTCTGGTCAACGGCTCCGTTCAGCGCTGATGCCCCGGCCGAACTCTCGATTGAGATTGCAGAGCCGGATGCAGCTGCCGTGCACTCGGCCTGGTCGCGGTGGGGTGAGGAGGTTCGTTCGGGGTCCCTTACCCAGCTTGGAGATGGACGGTCGGGCGCTCCCGTGCTCGCTGATGGTGTCCCGTTCACTCATCTCGTCTACGCCGTCGTTCCGGCCTGGTTCGCCCCCGGCTTGATCGCCGCCCTTGCGATGCTGCTTGCGATGACGGGTACGGCCCGGCTGCTCGAACGGCTCGGGTTTGGTCCAGTCGCAACCAGTGTAGGTGGCCTCGCCTACGGACTGTCGGGTCTCATGTTCGTTTGGATTGGTTGGCCCCACGCTTCTGCAGTGGCGCTGGTGCCGTGGGTGTTCTCGAGTGGCTTCGATGCCGTATCCGTCGCGGACCGGCGCACGACGTTGCGGCTTGGTGGTTCGATCGCCTTGCTGGCGTGGTGCGGAGTTGGGGCGATCACCGGCTACACCCTCGTCGGCCTTGTTGCCGTTCTCGGCTTCAGGAGTCGCCGTCCTCGTGGGCTGCTCGCCGTCGTCGCCGGCACGGCGACGGGTCTTGCCTTTGCGGCACCGCACTTGCTTGCCTCGGCGACTCGCTGGTCGTGGGCGGATACATCAGCGGCCACGTCAATCGGCGATTCGTCTGCTGCCGTGTCGAGCGTTATCACGCTCGGTCTCGGCCCGCTATGGGGAGCTGACGCGGTTGGGTATCCATGGATCGGTTCGCTGTCCGCGCAACTGTCGGTCGCCACCATTGGCCTTGTCGCCGGGATGCTCGCTCTCGTTGCGGTGCTTGCGCCTGACGATCGACGACTGCCGTTCGTGCTCATCGGGCTTGGCTTTGGTATCGCCTATGTCGGCGGACCCTTCGGGTGGTTGTCGCACGTGGTGGCGGGCGCCGGGGCAGAAATGACCCACGCCCGCGTCCTGCTCGTTCTTGGCGCAGTGGTTGCGGCTGCGCAGACCGTCGATGTGATCGAGCGGGGAGATGGGTTTCGTCGTCCGGATCGGTTCGCAGTGATGGTCGGGTTGGCGGTCGTTGTCGTGATGGGGTGGAGCGGGACCGAGTGGCTTGCTGCGGCGCAAGCCGCCGGCGTAACCCGAACAGCGCTCGCTGAGTCGACCACCTCGTTGCTCGCCGCGGCGGTGTTTGCCGCCGTTGTCGGCGCCTGGTGCCGAGGCATGCTCGCACGAGAGGCGGTAGGGCTTGTCGCAGCGCTGCTTGTCGCCGTGGAGGCGCTGACGTTCGGGGTTGCGATCCCTACCGTCACGGACCGAGCCGAGCGACTCGTCGCCACTGAGACCCACGCCGAACTGCTCGGTCTTGTGGGTGAGGACGGGCTCGTCGTGGGGGAGGGGCGAGTCCTCGCTCCTGTCGTTACCGCCCGCTTCGGGCCGAACGACGTCCGAGTGCCTCGCCCTCGCTCCCCTGAGGAAATCGATGTGCTGGCCGCTCTTGACCCTGGAGCGGTTCGCGGAGGCGGCATTGCCGACCAGCCAGCGTTGAGTCGAGTCGACGTGAGCGATCCTGCGTGGCGACGGTTCGGCGTCGATGCCTTTGTGATCGCGCCTGGCCGTCGCCCGCCAGGAGTCGTGACCACCCCGCTCGTCGAGGCGACCGATCGGATCGATCCCGCTGGTGGTGCGTTCACGGCGACGGTCGAACTCATTGCCGGTCTCCGTGCGGTCGAGCTCGACCTTCGGGCGCCGTTCGCAACGCCGGTCGAGGTCGATGTCGTCGTCGCTGGCCGTCTGGTCGTAGGCCATGCGCTGGTACTCACTGGATCACCGGTGGTCGTCCCAATCGAAGGCGATCTCTTGGTGGGGCAAGCGACCGTGACCGTTCGGGTGCTCGCTGAGGAAGGCACTGCGGCGCTCGGCGTCGACGACAACGGTGTGGTGGTTGTCGGTGTGATCGGTTCCGATGGTGACGGCACGCTCGTTACTGCCGATGGACTGTCGATCGTCTATCGACCCGTTGCTGCGGTTACCGATGCTGGCGATGCTGACGTTGTCATCGACCGCGTCGATGATCGTCGATTGCGGTTCACCGTCGAAAGTGCGCAGTTCGTTGAGGTGTGGACCGACATCGTCCATCGGCCTGGATGGACGGCGCTCGTCAGCGGAGCACCTGGCGAACTGCAGGGTGATGTCGTGCTCGGTGTGCGGGTGCCGCCAGGGGTGAGCGAGGTCGACGTTCGGTATCGACCGCCCGGGCTGACGGTAGGACTGGCGCTGATCGCAATGACGGTGCTCGCCTGGCTCCTCAGCGGCCTCGTCGTGGCAGGTCGACGCTCGCCGGATCATCGGGACCCGGTGTGATTTTTTTGGGGACGCCGTCAGCCTTGAGTGGGCGAGCGCTTTCGTCGGTGTCGCCGAGTTCGCGCACGTCCGACGGCAGTTCGCGATGGAACGGCCGATTGACCCGGACAATAAGGTCGGCGAGGAGGCCAACCACGAGGGTCTGCAACACCGCGAAGCCGAGCAGCAAGGTGTTTGCGGCCGGGCGAAGGTCCTTGTCGACGAGGTCATAGCCGAGCTTGCCGATGAAGATCAGCCCGAGCAGCGATGCGATCGGCAGCATCACCCGAAGTGGGTCGTAGGACAACATCATCCGGATGACCTGCAGGGCGTAGCTCCGGGTGTCCCTCCACCAGTGGAACTTCGATTTTCCCGCCCGTTTCTCGTAGGTGATCGTTACGAAGTCGACCCGGTAGCCGTTCATCAGAAACGCCATGGTGATGGTGGTGGCGCAACTGAAGCCCACCGGCAGTTCGTGGGTGTACTGGAGCGCTACGTCGCGTCGAAACGCTCGGAACCCCGTGTTGAGATCGGGGATCGTGGTCTGGGTGAGGTACTGGGCGAGCTGGCGGATCAACCATTTGGCCGGAACCCGGAAGAACTTGAGCGTGCCTTGCTCGGATGTGCGGGCGCCCACGACCTGGTCGGCATCGCCGAGTGCACCGACCAACTGCGGGATCTCGTGGTTGGGGTACGACATGTCGGCGTCTGACCACACCACGATGCTGCCCCTCGCTGCTTCGGTGCCGATCCGGCGGGCAGCGCCAGCGCCTAAGCATCGTTCGGCCCGAATCACCCGGGTGCGTTGGTCGGCGGTGGCGATTTCATCGGAGCCATCGTCCGAGCCGTCATCAACGATGATCAGCTCCCACGAGTAGGCCGAGACATCCATTGCGTGAGCGATCCGATCGATCTCGGCTTGGAGATGTCCGGCCTCGTTGTGGACCGGCAAAATGATCGAGACGTCGAGTTCGGCAGGTGGCGCAGGCACGAGGGGATCCTATGGCACGGGCCTGGATCGCCGGTCCGACGCACGGCATCAAGGGGAGAACGGGACGCCTCGTCAGGCTCGACGAGTACGGGTGCTCTGGTGGATTGCCCGGATCGGCTCGGTGGGCTCAATGACGATGCGGGCGATGCGTGGTCGTGGGTGGCGACCACGCCGGTTACGGGCTGACGAAGGGGGTCTCAGCGAACGCCATACCGGGTGGCGTACATGCCCTCGAAGATCTGTTCCAACCTCACGATGTTCTCGGAATTGCGCCGTTCTTGCAGCGTGGCCTCGACCGTGCTGCACGGGAGGTCGAAACCTCGGTACCTGGGGCTACCCACGAACCAGACGGCACTGTCGCCCGCGGCCTCGTGGGCGTGGGTGGCAAAGGTGATGGGGTCGGTCGAAGCGATCCGATCGAGATAGCCCCGCCAGTCGATGACGAAGCCGTCGCCGCTCGGGAACGCCCGCCGCTCGACATCGGTCTCGAGGTAGTGCGTCGTGGCCGGCCCAAGCTGATCGGGGCAAAAGATGATGACGTCGCCGGGTCCGACTGCGTCATCGATGGCACTCGCTACTTCCTCGCCCTGCGATCGAGTCCGACGGGCCTCATCGATACTGATTGCCGTTCCGAGCAGGACAAGAACTGCGAGCAGCGACATTCGGGCACGGGTGTCGAGCATGGCGATACCACGCCCGGCCAGCAGCAAGATGAAGGGAAGGGCGATGGCGGCGTAGCGAGCCTCAAACGCGCTGCCCGAAACGACGGCAGCGGCAGCACCGATCCCGAGGCCTAGGCCGGCGGCCGCCGCCGGAACCTGCATCGATGGGTGGATCGACGACCGCAGCTGGAGCACCTTGTCTCGGGTCGGGCTGATCGTCAGCATTCCGAGGACCGCGGAGAACCCGAGCAAAACGCCGAGCGACTCGCCTTCGAACCGGTTATTGCCCCCGATTCCCTGCAGCGTCTCGATGAAGACTTCGGTGGGTCGAGCTCGAATGGCCCACGGGGTGCCGGTCTCGGCGAGTTGGTCGATGAAGACGCCGAGCCAGACGATGAAGGTCGCTGCACCGGCAGCCATCGCAAGGAGGAGACGGGCCGCAGTGTTGTGCTTGTTCGTTCGACGGCCTGCCATGAGCACGATGAGTCCGGCGGCGGCGATCGCATAGAAGGTCCAGTAGTGGGTATGCACCGCGGCGGCTGTGATGGCAGCGACGGCAGGGAGACGGCGAGCGGTTGGTTGTTCCCATGCCGCTTCGAGTGCCCACCAGCCGAGGGCGATGATCAGCACGATGAGTGCGTACATGCGGGTCTCGGTGGCGTAGCGGATGAGGTAGGGGGAGGTGGCGACGAGGAGGAGGGTGGCGATTGCGACGTCGCGCCCGTAGCGCCGGGTTGCCATCCAGATCACCGGCACGGTGATGAGCGACAGCACGCCTGACAGCGCCCGCACGGCGGTGTCGCCATCGCCGAACACGTCGATCCACCACCCCAGCAACAGATAGAAGAGCGCCGGGTGGCCGTCTTGGCGCAGGGCCTCGGTGAGTGAAGCGTCGCCGGTCGCAATGTGGACGGAGAGCGCCTCATCGAGCCACAGCGGCGACGCAGTGGCGAACCGGAGAACACTTCCGGCGATGATCACGAGCACGACGGCGACCCGTCCGGTGGATCTGGACATCGGGATGGGACCCTAATCCGTTCACCTGCGCTGCCCCTTGACCGTCATGAAGGAGCTTCCCCGTGCGAAGAGGAACGGTACGCTGATCGTTAATGACGACACGCATGGTGATCATCGGAGGGGGACCGGCCGGCCACAGTTGCGCAAGCACTGCGGCTCGCCTGGGTGCGGACGTGGTCGTGATCGAGCGCGACACGATCGGCGGGGCCGCTCATCTGTGGGACTGCATCCCGTCGAAGGCGATGATCGCCACTGGCAACGCCCGCCAGTTCCTGCGCCGGTCGGCGAGGATGGGACTTGCCGAGGTCGGCTCGGACGTCGATCTCGACCAACTGCGCGACCGTCTCAAGCACATCGAGTCTCGGCTCGAGACCACGGTTCGCGGTCTCCTCGACAGCCAGCGAGTGGAGCTGGTCGACGGGTTTGGCCAGATGGTCGATGCTCATACGGTCGTCGCGACCCTGCCCGACGGTACCGAGCGGACCTTTCACGCCGACGTGGTGGTGCTCTCGACCGGCAGCCGTCCTCGGATTCCCGAGTGGGCGCCGGTCGATGGCGAACGCGTGCTCTCGACCCGTGACGCCTACCCGCCATCGGTCATGCCTGAGCACGTCATCGTGATCGGTTCGGGTGTGACGGGCGTGGAGTTCGTGCACATGTTCGAGTCGATGGGGGCGCAG
>MDSV01088804.1_pt1 | contig 16251 bp, 15 predicted proteins | sample 810851 | NCBI WGS metagenome assembly MDSV01 (sample SAMN05326640, study PRJNA326480) | marine metagenome | isolation source: seawater | place: Atlantic Ocean: North East | collected 2012 | reverse complement strand
GTTCCTGAAACCTTAACACATCCATATTGAGTTACAACTGGATCATAATGACAACTATTTGCTGAATTATTACATTCCCATGTCAACCCCAAAGGCAATGATATAGATGTAATATGGAAATCTTCAAAAGTAACAGTTAATCCGCCATCAACTGTGTCTAAAGGCAAGAAAAATGTCATGTCTTCATCATAAAATTGCCCAACATAACCATCAGGCAAAGAATCAGGATCTAGCCCATAATTAGCTGTGACAGGATAATATGAGTAATCTATTACACACTGTCCAAAAAGTAGTGAAAAACTAATTGAGAACAGAAAAACACAAAGACACCTTTTTAAAACCATATTTGCTTCAAAATTACAATATTATTTCATATTATAAGAACAATAGAGAGACAGCTCAATTAGAAAAATAATCTTAAAAGGAGCTTTTAATACCTATAATATTCTGGTTTAAATGGTCCTTCAACATCGACTCCAATATATTTTGCTTGATCTGGTTGTAAAGTTTCCAAATCAACACCAATTTTTGATAAATGCAATCGGGCTACTTTCTCGTCTAAATGTTTTGGCAACATATAAACCTTATTTTCATATTTATTTGAATTTTCCCATAGCTCAATCTGTGCTAATACCTGATTGGTAAAAGAATTAGACATAACAAATGAAGGGTGACCAGTTGCACAACCTAAATTAACTAATCTGCCTTCAGCTAATAAAATTATATCTTTTCCTTCAATATTATACATATCTACTTGTGGCTTTATTGTATTTTTAGTATGCCCCCAGTTATCATTAAGCCAAGCCACATCAATCTCATTATCAAAATGACCAATGTTACATACAATAGTTTTATCCTTCATAGCTTTAAAATGACGAGATTGAATAATATCCTTATTTCCTGTTGTTGTAACAATAATATCTGCATTATTACATACATCATCCATTCTTTTAACTGCAAAACCGTCCATAGCTGCTTGCAATGCGCAAATTGGGTCAATTTCAGTCACTATAACTCTTGCCCCAGCCCCCTTAAGAGATGCTGCGGATCCTTTTCCAACATCACCATATCCTGCAACAACTGCAACTTTACCAGCAATCATAACATCTGTAGCTCTTCTAATTGCATCAACTAATGATTCTTTACAACCATATTTATTATCAAACTTTGATTTAGTCACTGAATCATTAATATTAATTGCTGGTAAAGTTAAAGTGCCTTTTTCCATTCTTTCATAAAGCCTATGTACTCCTGTTGTAGTCTCTTCCGATAAACCTTTAATCATCTTTACCTTATCAGGAAATCTATCTAAAACCATATTTGTTAAATCACCCCCATCATCTAAAATCATATTTAAAGATTTACCATCTTTAAATGCGGTAAGTGTTTGTAAGATACACCAATCAAACTCCTCTTCGTTCATCCCTTTCCATGCAAAAACAGGAATTCCCATTGCTGCAATTGCTGCAGCTGCCTGATCTTGTGTAGAAAAAATATTACAAGAAGACCATGTTACCTCAGCTCCTAAACAAACTAAAGTTTCAATCAAAACCGCCGTTTGTATAGTCATATGTAAACATCCAGCAATTCTTGCACCATTTAGTGGTTTACTAGTACCATATTCTTCACGAATAGCCATTAATCCTGGCATTTCTGCCTCTGCCAAAGTTATTTCTTTTCTCCCCCATTCTGCTAATGAGATGTCTTTTACTTTATAATTCATAATTCTATAATTTTTTGGAGGGCAAATATAAGCATAATTATTACTTTAGCATCTGACATTTCATCTTATGCCAATTATTGAAAAAATAAACAAAAATAACTGTAGAATTGCAGTGTGGAATACAAATGAATCTTTAAATGAATTAATTAAATTAGCAGAAGATTTAGACACTCAACATATTAATAATGACAAAAGAAAAAAGGAGTGCCTAACTATCAGAGTATTACTACAACAGTTGAGATTATTTACTGAAATAACATACAACAGCTATGGTGCACCAGAAATTAAAGAAAATAATTTCATCTCTATATCACACTCAGAGGATCTAACTGCAATTATTGTAAGTAAAAATAAAGTTGGATTAGATATTGAAAAAATTAGTGAAAAAGCTCTTAAATTATCATCAAAATTTATTAAACAAAACACACATATACCACTTTCAAAAGATAAGGCTACATTAATTTGGTGCTGCAAGGAAGCAATATATAAATGGCACCAAAAAGGCAATGTTAATTTTAGTAATGATATTGTAATCAGCCCATTTACAATTAAAAGAGAAGGGATTTTAATTGCTAAATTTAAACAAAGAAAACTAACATTATATTATAAAAAAATAAAAACACATTTTTTAGTGTATGTTTGCAAATGATATGATGAGTATTTATAAAAAAATAATAGAAAATAAAAAAACAAATAGCAAAGGCTTTGCTCTATTAATTGACCCTGACAAGCAAAATAGTGCTCAGCTTTTATCAATTATTGAAAAAGCAAAAAAGGCCAATGTAGATTACTTCTTTGTAGGTGGCAGCCTACTGACAAATGACAGTCTAGATATATGCTTAAGTACTCTTAAAAAAGAATCCTCAATTCCTGTAATTTTATTTCCTGGAAATGCAATGCAAGTAAATAACAAGGCAGATGGAATACTATTTTTATCTTTAATTTCTGGAAGGAACGCAGACATGCTTATCGGAAAACAAGTAATTACAGCTCCTATTTTAAAACTTTCACCTCTAGAAATTTTGCCAACTGGATATATCTTAATTGAAAGCGGAAAGCCAACAACAGTTTCTTACATGAGTAATACAACACCTATCCCATATGACAAAAATACTGTAGCAGCATGTACTGCACTAGCAGGAGAAATGTTAGGATTAAAAATAATATTTATGGACGGGGGAAGTGGAGCACAAAATCCAATTTCTGAAGAAATGATAAAAGAAGTTCGTGATTCAATTGACATACCACTAATTGTTGGAGGTGGAATTAGCTCAGGTGAAAAAGCTATTGCAAATTGTAATGCAGGTGCAGATATTATTGTAGTAGGAAATGCTATTGAAAAAGATGAAGACTTAATTATTGAAATTTCAAATGCAGTACATAGCTGCTAAATACAATTACTCTATTTATAACATTAGATGATTTATGGAGGATATATATCTTTTTTTAAATTCCTTTAGTTTCAATTGGAGCACGATTGAAATATTAGCAGTATTTTTATCAATAATCTATGTTATTTTAGCTGCAAAAAAAAATATTTGGTGTTGGTTTTTTTCATCAATTAGTGTATTAATGTATATCTATATATGTTTTACATCACTTCTTTATGCTGAAACCGCACTACAACTGTTTTATCTTTTTATGTCTGGATATGGCTTCTATAATTGGAAAAATAACAAAAATAATCAATCTGAAAAATGGAAGGCTAGTAAACATCTATTAATAATATTCCTAGGTGGAATATTGACATTTTTTCTAGGCTATTATTTAAGTATATACACAAAAGCAGAAGTCCCAATTATTGATTCATTTACAACCATCTTCTCAATAATAGCCACATACATGATAACTAAGCAGATTCTGGAGAATTGGATTTATTGGGTAATAATTGATTTGACTTCTGTTTATATTTACTTTAATAGAGATTTACATCTTACATCTTTACTTTTTATTTTATATTCTATAATTGCGGTGTTTGGTTACTTTTCTTGGCTTAAATCAGAAAGGATTAATGCGTAAAATTATCATAACTGGTCCTGAAAGTAGCGGCAAAACTACTTTATGCAAATCACTATCAAAACATTTTAAAATCCCATTTGCTAAGGAATTCGCCAGAGAATATCTTCAAAAAAAAAATAAAAATTATATTGAGGAAGATTTAATCAAGATTGCAGAAGGACAATTAATTTCTGAGAAAAAACACATACTTTTAGATACTGACTTAATTACTATTAAAGTTTGGAGTAATTATAAATATGGCAGATGTAATAAATGGATCTTAAAAAAGATTGAAAACCAAAAATATGAAAATCGTTTATACCTTCTATGCAAACCAGACATAGAATGGGAAAAAGATAATTTGAGAGAAAATCCAAAAAATAGGAAGGGAATTTTTGAGATTTATAAAAAAGAACTTAAAAATTTAAATCATGATTTTTTTATTATTGAAGGAAATAACAGAGAAGAAAATGCTATTTCTAAAATAATATCAAAAAATTTTATTATTTAAAATTCTATTAATAATTTTGTACAATCTTATAAGGGGTGCCAAAAAGGCTGAGATTACACCCATTGAACCTGATCTGGTAATTCAGAATAGGGAAATGAGTCAACATTAAATTAAGGCAAGTACTAACCCCATTATACTTGTTGATGTTAACTAAAAAAATATTCATGTACATTAAAAATATTTATTTAATTATTTTAATAATATCTCCATTAAACATTTTAGCGCAAAATCAAGTTGATTCAATTCAAGTTACCAAACTTTTAAATCAAGTAAATGTAAATGCTTTAAGAGCTGGAAATAAAACACCTGTAGCATTTACAAATATTAGTAAATCAGAAATTGAAAAAGTTAACCTAGGGCAGGATATGCCATATATGATTTCTCTTACTCCTTCATTAGTAACAACATCTGATGCAGGTGCTGGAATTGGATATACAGGCTTTCGAATAAGGGGGTCTGATCCAACAAGAATCAATGTTACTATTAATGGTATTCCATTAAATGACTCTGAAAGCCAAGGTGTTTGGTGGGTTAATATGCCTGATTTATCATCATCCATTGAAAATATTCAAATCCAAAGAGGAGTAGGAACATCTACTAATGGAGGAAGTGCTTTTGGTGCATCAGTGAATCTACAAACAGATAAGTCAAATGCAAAACCATACATAATAACAAATAATACTGTTGGTAGTTTTGTTACTTTTAAAAATAATATTGAATTTGGAACCGGTTTGCTCAATAATAAATTTGCGTTTGACGGGCGCTTATCAAGGATTAGTTCCGATGGATATGTAGATAGAGCTACTTCAGAACTAAAATCAATGTATTTACAAGGAACATATTTTGGAATGAGAAATATAATTAAAGCACTTATGTTTACTGGTACTGAAAGAACTTACCAGGCTTGGAATGGAGTCCCTCTAAATTATTTAGACACTAATCGTACTTTCAATTCTTACACTTACAAGAATGAAGTAGATGATTATATGCAGTCGCATTATCAACTTCATTATAGTAAACAAATCAGTGATGCAACTAATTTTAATGTTGCTATTCATTATACACATGGAGAAGGATATTATGAACAAGAAAAGATAGGTGAAGACTTAATAGATTATAATTTAGAAAATATTATCTTTTCAGAAGATACGATAAGTTCAACTGATCTAATAAGAAGAAAATGGCTAAATAATGATTTTGGAGGTCTTACCTACTCATTAATTCATAAAATCGCAGATATCAATTTAATATTAGGTGGTGGAAACAATAGTTATTCTGGCCAGCATTACGGAAATATTATTTGGTCTCAATATGCATCTAATGCCAATTTTAATCACCAATATTATTGGAACAAAGCCGAAAAAAAAGATCATAATATCTATACTAAAGTTAACTATAAATACACTGAAGCAACTAACATATATATTGATTTGCAAAGAAGAAATATTGAATATGTATTTGAAGGTTTAGATAGTGATGGAAACACAGCTCAACAAAAAGTTGAGTTGACATTTTATAATCCTAAATTTGGGCTATTTTATGATCTGAATCAGACTCAATCTGTATACATTTCTTTTGCCGTAGCAAATAAAGAACCAAATAGAAATGACTATATAGAAAGCACTCCAATATCACGCCCAAAGCATGAAACACTTTATGACACAGAAATAGGATTCAAGCAAACCAGCAAAAAGTTAAGTTTAGGAATAAATCTTTATCACATGGATTATACTAATCAATTAGTTCTAACTGGTCAGATAAATGATGTTGGAGCCTATACTCGTACAAATATTGATAAATCATTTAGAAAAGGTGTAGAGATCGAAGCTAGTGTTAAGTTAAGTAATAGAATCACTTGGAATGGAAATCTTACAATAAGTGACAATAAAATTACCAGATATACAGCTTATATTGACAACTGGGATACATGGGAACAAGAAGAGATTGAGTATGAAAATACAGATTTAGCTTTTTCACCAAAACAAATATGGGCTTCAGTACTTAATTACAATTTAGATAATAATATTACAATTAATTTTATTAGCAAGTATGTTGGAGAACAATTTATCGATAATACTTCTTCTGATAATAGAAAACTTTCTGAATATCTTACAAATAATCTACTTGTATCTTATAAATGGGATTCTAAAATTTTTAAAAATTCTAAACTTACCTTACAAATAAACAATTTGATGAATAATGAGTATGTAAGTAACGCTTGGGTATATCAATTTATTTCTGATGATTGGGACCCCAGAGACAGTGATCCATACATAAACTCTGATAGTGAAAGAGGTTATAATATGGCCGGATATTTTCCAGAAGCTACTAGAAACTACCTTTTAGGTCTCACATTAGGATTTTAAACATACTACACAGAATATAAATATTACATGAACTGCTTATTTAGGCCAGCTTTTTTTTTACTTTTGTAGACAAATAAAATTTCATGCAATACAATACAGCAAAAGATCATCTTACTATACCAGAGTATGGAAGGCATGTTCAAAATATGATTAATCATGCGATTAATCTAAATGAAAAAAAAGAACAACAAAAATGCGTAGATGCAATTATTGCTTTCATGGGGCAAATGAATCCTCATTTAAGAGACATAAAAGAATTTACACATAAACTTTGGGATCATTTACATATTATGTCAGATTTCAAACTAAAAGTAGACTCACCATATCCAAAGCCAGAGATTGAAAAGATAATAGAAAAACCTGAACCAATGAAGTATCCAGGTAATGAAATTAAATTTTCTTATTATGGCAAAACAATTCCAAAAATGATTGAAACTGCATTAAGACTTCCTACAATTGAGAAAGAAATTATGACAGGAATGATTGCAAATCAAATGAAAAAATCATATATTCTTTTTAATGAAAACTCGGTAGATAATAATGTAATTAAGCTACATTTAAAACAATTATCAAAAGGCAAACTGGAACTTCCAAATGATTTTGAATTCATAAGATCTGCATCTGTAAGACAATCTGGAGGAAATAACAATCGAAAAAATAATAGCAAAAAGAAATCGTTTAAGAAAAATTATAAAAAGTCAAATTAGATGACTACATTTAAAGTAAAGGGAGGTATTAAACTAAAAGGGGATTTACATCCACAGGGGGCAAAAAATGAAGCACTTCAAGTTCTATGTGCTGTACTTTTAACACCTGAAGAAGTAATTATGAAAAACATTCCTAATATTAGAGATGTTAATATCCTCATTGACCTACTGCGTGATTTAAATGTAAGTGTAAATAAAATTAATGAATCTAGTTATACTTTTAAAGCAGATAAAATTAATATTGAGTATCTTTCCTCTGAAGCCTATAAAATAAAAAGCAGCCAGATTAGAGGTTCAATTATGATTGTAGGACCGCTATTAGCTCGTTTTGGAAAAGGTTATATTCCAAGACCCGGAGGCGACAAAATTGGTAGAAGAAGGCTAGATACTCATTTCATTGGCTTTGAAAATTTAGGTGCTAAATTCGTTTATGATAGTAAAGAGGAATTTTATAGAGTTACTGCAAAAGAATTAAAAGGAAGCTATATGCTTCTTGATGAGGCTTCAGTTACAGGAACAGCTAATATCATCATGACAGCAGTTATGGCAAAAGGAAAAACAATTATTTACAATGCTGCATGTGAACCCTATTTGCAACAATTATGCAAAATGCTTAACTCAATGGGAGCCAAAATATCAGGTATTGGATCAAATTTAATTAAGATTGAAGGAGTGAAATATTTATCTGGTTGTTCTCACAATATATTACCTGACATGATTGAAATCGGTTCCTTTATCGGGTTGGCTGCAATTACTAAATCAGAAATTACTATTAAAAATGTAGCTTATGATGAACTTGGTGTTATTCCTTCTGTTTTTGCAAAGTTAGGCATAAAAATCAAACGAAAAGGAGATGATATTTTCATTCCATCTCATGAAAACTATGAAATACAATCTTTCATTGATGGGTCAATTCTAACAATTTCTGATGCTCCCTGGCCAGGACTTACCCCTGACTTACTGAGTATAATCTTAGTAGTAGCTTCACAAGCAAAAGGAAGTGTTTTAATTCACCAAAAGATGTTTGAGTCACGACTTTTCTTTGTTGACAAATTGATTGATATGGGCGCTCAAATTATTTTATGTGATCCACATAGAGCGACTGTAATTGGATTAAATCATCAGTTTAAATTTAAACCAACAAAAATGACATCTCCTGATATTAGAGCAGGGGTTTCATTACTTTTAGCTGCGCTTGCTGCAGATGGGGAAAGTACTATTGAAAATGTAGAGCAAATTGACAGGGGGTACCAAAATATTGATGCTAGATTAAATGCCATTGGTGCACAAATTACTAGAATTAATTAATTTCTAATATTAAGAAAAACTATGAAAAAATTAATAGTATTTACACTAATCAACTACTTATTTATCAATCTATTATATAGTCAAGAAATAGGCCTTAAGAAAGGGGATATTGCACCTGAACTTGAATACAGCAATCCTAAAGGAGAAAAGATGAAACTTTCTAGTTTAAGAGGTAAATTAGTTCTTATTGATTTTTGGGCAAGTTGGTGTGGCCCATGCAGAAGAGAAAATCCAAATATTGTAGAAGCATATAGAAAATTCAATAAACAAGTATTTAAAAAAGGCAAGGGATTTGAAATATTTTCATTATCGCTAGATAAAAAACAAGATGCTTGGGTAAAAGCAATAAATAAAGATCAATTATTTTGGCAATATCATGTCTCTGATTTAGGCGGATGGCAATCAGATGGTTCTAATAAATATGGAATACGTTCAATACCAAGTAATTTTTTGATTGATGGTGATGGAGTTATAATTGCGCGTGATCTCAAAGGCCCATCACTACACCGATTTTTAGCTAATCAAAAAAAATAAACTGACAAATTGTCCTCATTAGACCCTTTGGCAAAATGTTTGCACAATATTAAGAAAAAACTATAGTGTAAAATATCATAATATGAGCAAGAAAAAAAATAAAGATAACATAAAAGAAAAGAACACTGCAAAAACAAAACAGAAGAAAAAAGCAGTTAAAAATAACCAAGAAAATAAAAAACCTTTAACTAATGAAGAGCTTTTAGTATTAGAAAAAGATAAAAATCTTAGATTATTTGCTGAATTTGAAAATTTTAGAAAAAGAACTGCAAAAGAAAAATTAGAACTTTTTAGTACTGCAAATAAAGACATAATGACTATACTTCTACCTATTATTGATAATTTTGAGCGTTCAATAAAAGCTAATAATTACTCAGAAGAAGACGGTCCCGTTTTAATATATAATCAGTTGAAATCAGAACTAAATAAAAAAGGATTGAATCCAATGGATGACCCAATTGGAAAAGAACTTGATACAGATTATCATGAAGCAATAACTAGAATTCCTGCTACTAAAGATTCAGACAAAGGAAAAATTATAGATGTTATAGAGAAAGGTTATTTATTAGGAGATAAAGTATTAAGATATGCTAAAGTAGTGGTCGCAAATAAAGAATAAAAAAATGTCAAAAAGAGATTATTATGAAATCTTAGGTGTAAGTAAAAATTCTAATGCCAAAGAGATAAAAAAAGCATACAGAAAATTAGCAGTAAAATATCATCCAGATAAAAATCCTAATGACAAATCAGCAGAAGAAAAATTTAAAGAAGCTGCTGAAGCTTATGATGTGCTAAGCAATACTGAAAAAAAACAAAGATATGATCAATTTGGACATGCAGGTTTAGGGGGCAGTTCAAGTGGTGGATTTGGAGGTGGAGGCATGAATATGGATGATATTTTTAGTCAATTTGGAGATATTTTTGGAGGAGGTGGATTTAGCAACTTTGGTAGCGGAGGGAGAGGAAGAAGAATAGTAAAAGGAACAAACCTTAGAATTCGTTTGTCTTTAACACTCAAAGAAGTTGCAGAAGGAATTGAAAAACAGATAAAAGTTAGCCGATTAGTAAATGCTGAGGGGGTAACCTATAAAACATGCCCACATTGTGGAGGTACTGGACAAATTACAAAAGTTAGCAATACAATATTAGGTCAAATGCAAACCCAAAGTACCTGCCCTCATTGTGGAGGTACTGGTAAAATAATTGACAATAGACCATCGGGAACAGATTCTAATGGAATGTTAAAAGAATCTGAAACTGTAAAAATTACTATTCCTGCTGGAGTAGAAGATGGAATGCAACTTAAAGTTAGTGGAAAAGGAAACGCTGCTCCTTTTGAAGGTGTTAATGGAGATTTAATTGTTTTAATTTCCATAGAAGAACATGATACACTAATCCGTGATGGGAAAAATCTGCATTTTGATCATTATATTAGTTTTTCTGATGCTGCACTAGGAACCTCTTGTGAGATTCCAACAGTAAAGGGCAAAGTGAAAATTAAAATTGAACAAGGCATACAAAGTGGTAAAATTTTAAGGTTAAAAGGTAAAGGGCTACCTTCATTAAACAGCTATGGTAATGGCGATTTACTTGTACATATAAATGTTTGGACACCTCAAAGTTTATCTAAAGAAGAAAAGAAATTTTTTGAAAAAAGCAAAGAATCAAACAACTTCTTACCTAACCCAACAAATAAAGACAAATCATTTTTTGATAGAGTAAAAGAGATGTTTGGCTAGACTATGCAAAAGAACCTTCTTGAAATAAAAAATGTTGTAAAAAAATATAAAGATTACATAGCACTAAATAATGTTAATCTTAGTATCCCTAAAGGTAGTATTTATGGTTTGTTAGGACCAAATGGGGCTGGAAAAACTACACTAATGCGTATAATTAATCAGATTACTGCTCCAGATAATGGAGAAATTATATTTGATGGGAAAAAATTACAAAAGTATCATACTCATGATATAGGATATATGCCGGAGGAAAGAGGTCTTTATAAAAAAATGAAAGTGGGAGAACAAGCTCTTTATCTAGCTCAACTTAAAGGGATGAGCTATAACTCCGCGCTAAAAAAACTTAAATATTGGTTTGAAAAATTAGAGATTGTAAACTGGTGGAATAAAAAAGTTGAAGAACTTAGTAAAGGAATGGCCCAAAAAATTCAATTTATCGTAACTATTATTCATGAACCAAAACTTTTAATTTTTGATGAGCCGTTTTCAGGATTTGATCCAATTAATGCTGAAATAATGGGTAAAGAGATTATAAATCTGAGTGTAAATGGCACAACTATTATTTTTTCAACGCATAGAATGGAATCTGTCGAAAAAATGTGTAACCATATTGCACTAATCAATAAATCAGAAACAATATTAGAGGGGTCAATTGATGATATAAAATCTAAATTTACTAGCAATACATATGAAGTGAAAACAAGAGAAAAAAAGCTAGAAAGCAATAATTTATATGATGTTATTAATACTCAAAAAACAACCAACCATATTTTATTAAAAGAAGGTGTAAGTGGGAAAAAAGCCCTAAATTATATTAACAATAATTATGAAGTTCTTTCTTTTAAAGTAGAATATCCAACAATTGAAGAGATTTTTATTAAATCTATAAAAGATGAATAAAATTTTACTGGTAATTAAAAGAGAGTATTTGGTAAGGGTTAGAAAAAAATCATTCATTGTTATGACTATTTTAGGACCATTACTTCTAGCTGCTCTTATGATAGCACCTATTTATTTAGCAAATCAAAGTCAAGAAAGACGGATTATAGCAGTTAATCAACAAACAGATTTTTTACTTAGTGATACAGAACTAATACACTTTGTAACAATTCCTGATTATGAGGTTGATAGTCTTAAAAAAAAATTTAAGAATAATCAATATTATGCTCTACTAAATATTGTAAATGAAGAATTTACAATGTATTCTGATTTGCAAATTAGTTTAAATGTAGTAAGAGATATTGAAAATCAAATAGAAAAAATTATTGAACTAAACAATTTAAAAAAAGCTGGTATTGAACCTCAAATATTAGAAGATGCTAAAAAAAACATAGAAATTACAACAAAACTTATAGATAAAGATGGTAGTAGTACTAAATCACATTCTGAAGCTAGTATAGGAATTGGATTTATGTCAGGTATACTTATTTATATGTTTATCTTTATGTACGGGACAATGGTAATGAGGGGTGTGATTGAAGAGAAAACAAATAGAATAGTTGAGATTATTATTTCTTCTCTAAGACCTTTTCAACTCATGATGGGAAAAATACTTGGTGTGGCAGCTGTAGGATTTACCCAGTTTATACTTTGGATTGTACTTACTATAATAATATCTACAATTGCTGAATTTACTTTTTTAGATACAACTGATATAGGAAATAATTTTAATATCAATGAGCAATCCATCATTTTAACACAGATAGCCAATATAACAGGCGGAATTAACCTAACACAGATTTTCTTCTCATTTATTTTTTATTTCCTTTCAGGCTATCTGATGTATAGTTCATTATTTGCAGCTGTAGGATCAGCTGTTGATGCTGAATCCGATACACAGCAATTTATACTACCAGTAACAATTCCACTTATTTTATCTTTTATTTTAATACAACCAATAATGGACAATCCTGATGGCACACTAGCTTTTTGGTTGAGTATTATTCCATTCACTTCTCCAATAATAATGATGGTAAGACTTCCTTTTGGAGTCAATAATTGGGAAATATTACTTTCAATGACTGTTCTTATATTTACATTTATTTTAACTACATGGTTAGCCGGAAGAATATATCGAATTGGCATACTAATGTATGGTAAAAAAATAAGTTATAAAGAATTATGGAAGTGGATATGGTATTAATTACATCATAAACTACTTTTTTAAATTTTCTTGTTTTTTTCGCTGTTTTGACATAAAAAACACACTTTATCCAAAAAAATTACTAAAAAATTTTACCACTTAATTGTTTGATTATCAAATTAATAAGCAGTATACAAACATGTAAATGTTAAAAATAGTGAGATTTTTTAGGTCCAAATTGTTAAAGAGGTTTATCTTTGCAGTCGTATTAACCAAATATTAAAAAAAATGAAAAAAAATTTACGAAACATATTAGCCCTTTCTTTAGGTCTAATGACAACTGTCGCTTTCGCACAAGATTGGGGTGTTGATTCAAGAACTAGAATTGACATGAGCGGTGATAACGACAAAATGGAAACTGAACAAAGAGTTACTGTAGGTACTACTTGGGGTGGTTCTGATTGGGGTATCCACGTTTCTTCTGATGTTAATTACAGAATAGGAAACAATGATGCTGCTTCTATGAGCATCTATGAGGCTTACGCTTCTACTGACCTAATGGGTTACGCTAGTTTAACTGCTGGTAAAATGGCTATTAACAATGGTTCAGGAGCATTAATGTCTTCGAATGATTGGGGGACTAACAGAACTACTTGGGAAGGTATGCAGTTCGGTCTTAACCTTGACATGGCTGATGTTACTATTGGTTACCACAGATCAAATACTGGTGCTGCTGATGAAGAAGATGCCGGTAATATGTGGTTAAATGCAGGTGGAGACTTCTCTGGCTGGGCTGTTAATGTATTATACATGACAAAAGAGGGAGATGACGATGCTGCAACTGGTATTGATATTTCTGGTGAAGTAGCTGGAGCTGGAGTTTCTGCTTCAATGAACACAGACTTTGATGGTAATGAAATGAGAGTAATCGGCTTAACTTACGCTATAAATGATGATATGGGAGTTAATGTATCTCAAACAGTTTATGGTGAGGATGGCGATTTCAATATGGCTGGTACTAACATGGATGGTTCATGGATGGAAACTGGTAATATGGGTTATTTAGGTGCAGGTGCTGAATTATTATCTTATGGAATCACTTACAATATGGCTGGAATCTCTTTAGGAGCAACTATGCATAATGTAACTAACTCTATGGATGAAGGTGTTGATACAGATGCTACTGAAATTTCTTTAGGTTATTCATTAAATGATAATGCTGGTTTAAGCTTATCAATGGTTGATGACAATGAAGTTAAGTACATGTGGTTAACTTTAAATGTAGGTCTATAATCCTTAACCAAAATTTATTAAAAAAAGGGCTTCCGAACAGGTGGCCCTTTTTTTATGTATATCTAGCAACTAACAAGATATTGTTAAGAAGTGTGTGAATTAAATCAAAATAATAATACTACATTTACTAACTTGCGCCCATTATTAACTATTTAAATATTTAAAAAATGAAAAAATTATTTTTAACTGCAGTAGTAGCTCTTTCTACATTGTTTGCTTCTGCACAATTTATGGTTGTTACAACTTATGATAACGATCAAGAAGAAAATGCAGACAAAATTACTGCAAACTTAGGTATTGGATACATGGTAAATGACGCTTTTACTATTGGACTTGCTAAAGGAAGTGATCATGCGCATGAAGGACATGATCATGATGATGATGAAGATACTTATGACTTATGGTTACGTTATAATATTGCTCAAGTAGAAGGAGCGTATGCATCATTGCAAATGCCTACTGAAGATGCTTCTGATAACATGACTATTGGTATAGGATTTGCGTTTAATGTATGGAACAGCTTATACATTGAGCCAAACTTTACAATGCCAACAAGTGAAGATGAAGATGGTGACCGAGAAGGAACTTTTAATTTTGGTCTTTCATATAGATTCTAAAATGATTGTTAAATAATAAAAAAGCCAGCAAATTGCTGGCTTTTTTATTATAGCAACTTTTTCGCCTTTTCTAAGGCACTGTTTATACCACTAAGGTTTTCACCTCCGGCAGTAGCAAAAAAAGCTTGCCCGCCACCACCACCATTAATCTCTTTGGCTAGCTCTTTAATCATAACAACAGCACTCATTCCACTAGAAACTAAATCATCAGTTAAAAAAACTGATAACAATGCTTTTTCTTTTGATTTAGCAGCTATTACCAGAGCCAAATTCTTCTCTTTTCTTAATTGAAAAGAAATATTTTTTATATCATCAGCTTCCATTTCTAATTCCTTTGCTATAAACCTTATCCCTTTAATCTCTACTGCTAATTCCAAAAGCTGATTCTTAATTTTTCCAAGATTCAAATTCTTAAAATCTAACAATTGTTTCTCTAATTTTTTATTAGTATCAATTATTTTTTTAACTCCAGTTTTTAAATCCTTATTTTTAACTAAAATCTCTATTTCTTTTAATAAACTTTCTTTTTGATTTAAGTAATCCAAAGCTCTATCTCCAGTCTTTGCCTCTATTCTTCTTATTCCAGAAGATATTGATCCTTCTGACAATATTTTAAATAAGCCAATCTCGCCAGTTGAATTAACATGCGTTCCCCCACACAGCTCTTTAGATTTGTCGAACTGAATCATTCTAACAACATCCTCATATTTTTCACCAAAAAGCATAATTGCACCTAATTTTTTAGCCTTATATAAAGATAAACTGACATGCTCATTTACAGGAATATTTGCGATGATTTTAGAATTAACATCTTTTTCTATTTTTTCTAAATCAGACTTTGTAATCTTTGTGAAGTGTGAAAAATCAAAACGAAGATATGTAGAGTTCACTAAAGAACCTTTTTGAACTACATGGTCTCCTAAAATACTTATTAAAGTTTCATGCAACAAATGTGTAGCTGAATGATTTCTTTCAATAGCCTTCCTTTTTTCTAAATTTACTTTAGCATTAAAATTAGCTAAAAGATCTTTTGGCAACTTCTCTACATAGTGAATAATAAGCTTATTTTCCTTTTTAGTATCGACAATCGCAATTGTCTCATTTAAATTTGTAATTGTACCAGTATCACCAACTTGCCCTCCACCTTCAGCATAAAATGGGGTTAAATCAAAAACTAATTGATATTTTTTACCATCATTTGAATGAACTTCTCTGTATCTAGTAATTCGCACCTTTTTCTCAAGCTTTTTATATCCTGTAAATTCATTGCTTTTATGTTCATCTTCAATTAAAACTGTCCAATCTCCTGTTTCTAACCTACCAGCTTTTTTTGATCTTTCTTTTTGTTTAGTCATAGCAAAATCAAACTCTG
>MDSV01070564.1_pt1 | contig 16251 bp, 24 predicted proteins | sample 810851 | NCBI WGS metagenome assembly MDSV01 (sample SAMN05326640, study PRJNA326480) | marine metagenome | isolation source: seawater | place: Atlantic Ocean: North East | collected 2012 | reverse complement strand
TATACGACCTTTGACTATACCTCATTTAATTGCACCTACATTCGTAGATAATACAATTACATTATCTAAACAAGTATCTGCACTATGGAATAGATATGATGTTACACAAGATGCAGTAAAGCAAACGACACTCTCATTTAGAGGGTTGTTAGAATATGACCCTACCGACTTTATGATGATTAATCAAAGTCCAATGATAATAGAAAATGGTAAAACAACAGCAAGAATCAAAACATCTAATTCTAGTATTAGAGAATTAAGATTCGATGGAAAAGAATTGACAAGTAGTTATTTCCCCCCATATCTGTTTGATTCACAAGGATTCAATCTTAGAATAGCAGGACTAGATAAAGAAGAACAATCGTCATCATTACTATTTCGTAATATCACTTCAGATAGTCTTGTAGATGTGGGATTAACAGAAGGGGGCATATTGATGGGTCAGAAAGGGTTTGTAGGCATAAGAACAAGTGATGCTGCTTTGATGTTACTAAATGATAGCGGTTCAGAATTAGCAGGATTTAATGTTACGCCTAGTAATTCATTGTTAGCAAAAGATAGAGAAGTCTCATCAACAATAGATGCTCATCCTTCTTTGAGATTAATTAACGATCATTCATCTATATTTACTGCTAGGAAAACTAGAGGATTGAACATTATGGAAATTATTCGCAATCTTACACAAATTGATGGAAAACAATTGGTAAATGAAAAGAATGGGTCTTTAGTATATTCATCGCCATCATTCACTAATAGAGGTTCTAACTTAGGATTAGGAAGTGGAATACAAAGTGTTAGTGCTAGTAAGATGTATGATTCTCCAAATGAAATAGTAGTTGTAGGAGACTCTATGGCTGCTAATGAAAGAGTATTTGTTGTTGTAAAAGACTTAGAAAAAATGAAATTAAATGCAAACAAAGGTTCAGAAAGTAATCTTGTAAGAACATTGAGACAAGAGATACCGGGCTTAAAAACAAACAATGAGGCATTAAAGTTAGCAAAATCAATATTGGCTCGTGCAGAAAACGGTGCGCCTTTGATTAATATTAATGGTGCTTTGAAAGCATCATCTATACAGCCCGGAGAGATTGTATCATTAAACCTACCAACACACGGTATAACAGGAGAATTTGTTGTTTTTGAAGCAGAACATGATTATTCTAATTTAACAAGTAACTTTGTTATAGCGCAATATGACAAAGGAATTGAAGGGTTAATTTCAGACATACAAGCAATATCAGGCAATAGTGAACCATTAGATGAACAAGCAGGAAATGTAGTAGATATTGCTGAAATCTCACTTAGTAGCAAAGTTGAAATTGTAGCGGTTCATAGGATATATGTTCGTAATGTAAACAATGTCGGATTTATTATTGGGGCGAAACACACTAATGGGATGGGTAAGATAGGAGTTCGTGATGGTAACAAGCGGGCAAGGCAGATTGGTACTAGCAAAGGAATATTCTACGAGGTGAAATGATGCCGGTTCTTGATTCATTAAAAGCAGCATTAACCGATCATCTATCTACATTAGTTACACGAATGACTCTCGGCTCAAGCGGTGGTGATGCTTCAAGTAGAGATGGCGGGGCAGGTACGCCTCAGATTACAGTATCACCTCAAGTTACAAAGATAGATGATAGAACAGTAGCAGTAACTGCTAGTTTTAATACACAACAAACATCATCACAAACAATCAAGGAAATAGCATTACATGGAGATACTGCATTAGATACTCCTGCATACCGAGCAACATTTTTACCAATTACAAAAGACAGCACAAACGAAGTGCGTGTTGATGTATTAATGGAGATTAGATAATATGGCAGGAATAGGTCAAGGGCATGAAACAGCAAGTGCATCGCATCAAACAGATGGGTTGAGAGATACAGATGTATTAGCAAGTCCCACATTAACTAATTTTAATGAAAGAGCATTGATGAATGGTGTTGTTCCTATTACTACGAACAAATATAGCGATACAGCAAGAAACACTCAAACCACATTAAATTGTGCTTGTTCCATATCTAGCAATCAATCTATCGTCATAGCAGCAGGAACAATTCTTGTTGATGGTATGTTCTATTCAATAAGCGCACAAACAATCAATGTAACAAGTAATTCCAACGCTTCAACGGGCGTATATCGTTTACATAGTGGAAACGCACCATCTTTGTCAGGAACAAATGAAGCAATATTGTTAGTGTATTTCGACCCATTAGTAACAGACAAGATTGGATTTACATATGGTTCAAACCAAGATGTATCGGGAGGGGCATATCCTCAAAGTCCATCAGGCCATTTAGTGAGGCAGACTATCGTATTAGCATCTGCAAGATTACATTACAGCAGTAATGAGATAAGAATAGCATCTCTTGAAGATAAGAGAGTTTTCGTAAGACCCGGCCCTATGCCCCTATCTTCTCTAATTGATGCATCGGGTAATGCAACAATGCCTACTAATACATTCATTTCAGGAGATGCAACTGCGAGTTTACCAATTACAGATTTAGGATTTTTGTTTGCTCGTGATCCTGTTGGGCTTGGCTCTTATGCTGATGGTAGAGGCGGAACACATTTGTTCTATCAGTCTGATTTAAGAATCAATCAATCGGGTATGGGTGGGGCTTATCAGATAACCCCAACTCACAGGCAATCTATCAAAACAGATACATATACAGGTTCTCAAAAGAACATTACATTAGCATACACACCTTTAGAATCTCAAGATGAAGCGACTACAAGAATGATGGATGTAGTGATGTATAAATCAGGTACACCTAGATTTATTGCGGTTCTAATACAAGGTTTAGATTATACTGTATCAGATAATGTTGTAACGGTAAATGGAAGTCTAGGATATACAGGCACACCTACTCATGTTAAGATTACATATACTCATGCAGGTCATACAGGTGATGTTTCACCATGAAGCATTATCGAGATAAGATTAGTCAAGACTGTCCTAAATGCAAACATAGGGTTCTTGCTATTCGTATCAACGGTTTCTATGCCGGTTCACGAGATAGAATCTTTTTATGGGAATGTCCTTTGTGTTCATCTGTATGGAAGAAGGCAAAACCTCGCCTCAAACCTATGAAGGTGGAACAATGAGTGCTTTTGAAGAAGCATGGGATATTGTTAGATCTGAAGAAAAAGGTAAATTTAGAGGATATTCAAAGAACACAATTAGTGATCGGCCTAAGAAACAAAGCAAGGCGAGAGCATGGGGGCAAAGTCGTAAGGTCAAGCGTGGCAGAACACGAAGAAGATATGCTCGCAACAAATCAAGAGGGAATGTTAGACCTAAGTTAAGAAGGCAATTAGGTGCAGGTCAAGAACGTAAAGAAACGAGTAGATGATTATTCTTCTTCTTTGATTTCTTTCATGTTGATTATATATCTATTAATGTCTCTAACGTGTTCAAACGAAATTGAAACAGGATGTTCTGTTCTTTCATCTATTATTTTTAATGATTCATGACAAACAACTTGGCAATACATTTGAGCAATCAATTCTGCTTCGGCTGCTAATGCTTTCATCACATTACGAGACATACCCATTCGCCACTCGGCCATGAGAGTAAACGGTTTCAACAAGAAAGACATATGACGTAACGCTGTTTGTTTGTATCTATTCAATTCTGCCAATTGCTGTATATCGTATCTCCTTCCTCTATCGCCATAATGATTTTTTGACGCATCGAATACTAATTCTGCTAAATCAACATGATCTCCTGATACGGAATGCTTTCTTGTAAGCAGAAGGGAATCAAACTTCCGTGAACCATATCCTACAAAGGTCGCACCTCTCGTAGTGTTCAGCCATGATTGCATCTCCTCTAAGGAATGATTCTTTGTTTTCTTATCCTTAATCAATACTTTTGCAACCTTATCTGAAAAAACAATCATGTGTCTGCCATCATAAAAAACAGCACCATCTAATGTGAATTTTGATGTTTTAGTCCAACCCGTAGGCAAATCGCTTGCATCGGTAGAAGAGAAGATTTTGAAGGATATAACATCATTAGCAATCATCCAATCTGAAACTCCCATAATCACACCTCTAAAGCAATATACGCATTACGACCTTCGGTAATCCTTGTTACAATTTTTGCTTCAATCATTACGTTCAAGCGTCTTTTAGCAGTTTTGACACTTACTCCGGTATTAGCAGAATATATCTTTTCTAAATCTCCTTTCTTGACTACTTCTTTCTTTAGCCTATCATGTATCTTTCTTTCACATTTGTTGTATGCTGTTTTCCATTGTCTCAAGTCGGATTCTCTCTTCTTACTAACTCGGAAGTCTTGCTTGTTTTCAAGCCAAATAATAGTATTGTGTAGATTGTCGTAAATAATCTCGGTAGCCATTTGAACATGAGTCGCTGTTATGACCGAAGATCTCATGGTTGCCGCAATAAGATTAGAAAAGATAAGAGTATAATTCTCAACATTAGGTAGGAATGACAATGCGGTTTCTCGTATGTTTTCATTCTTTATCGAAGCAATTAGATCATAGTAATCATCTGTTGCAGATAATAACGCTGCATGGTATGATGGCCCTATGTCAAACAATCCATGAGCATACTTAGTGGTTATCTCTTCTCTTTGATCTTCGCTTAGAGCATTCCATCCCTCTTCATCAATACCTGCTAAATCAAACAACCTATGTTTTATCTCATCTCTTATGTCAATGATTGATTGTGCAAGATGTTCGTAAGACCACACTCTCTCAGGTACAGGAACGTAAGCCCCCGCCATTCGATGTTCGCTGACTGTTCTTCTTGTTTCTAATCCTACATCGTTTTGGAATAAGAATACACGCTGAAAGAAACCCTTCTCTAATACATGAGCCATAATGTCTTTTGGCGGGAACGTAGTAGCCCATAGAGACACACCTGATGGTGTATATACCGAACCGCCTACTAAATGCTTAACCAATACATTTGTTTCTGAACCGATCGGGGCCATAGCCTGTTGAAGGTATAGGATTTTATCACTAAAGTATGATTTTGAATCGTTTAGTAAAACGCTACCTTCATCGAATAAGAGTGTCTTGTATCCATTAAGTAAACCCGGAATAACATCATACTCATATTCTCCTGTCGGTTTGCCTTCATCATTGTAAACCATTTTTTGCTCAACCGTACCTATCAATTTAGCATCAGAACCCGCACTAAACTTCTCAGTTTCAATGCCTACTGCTTTCAATACCTTTGATGTAAATTCATAAGCAATTGACTTCCCCGTTCTTGATTGCTGAATCCAAAATACATGAAGTCTGCAATCAATAAATGCACCATGAATAGGAATACGCATATACGGGGCTAATGATTGCCCTATTATGAAAAAGTAAGATAATAACCCTGCAAACTCATTGAAATAAGATACGGTACTAAAACGCTCAATATACTGTTTAATATATTGTCCACCATCAAAAGGAGTCTTAACTAAAGAGTAATCATTCCACTTACGAGTCGTATCTGTTTCTTGTCTCAATAATGTCATTTCAAGCCCTCGTCATCTTTACCTTTTCTTCAATTACTGCATCTTCGCTGTTAAGACAATGAAGGATGCGAGAAGCGGTAATTTTTCCTACACCCTCAATCACTTGTAACTCCTTTGGTGATGAAGCGGTAATTTCGCTGATTGAGCCGAATTGTTCTAAGAGTCTTTTTGCTATTGCTTCACTACATCCTAACATACGGAGAGCATCTACCCTCTTATCTTCTGACGCTGTTTTTCTCATGTAGCGATATGTAGTAGATGATCCTAATGTGCCATCTTTTTCATACCTCTTAGAAATGAATCTAGCAGCAGATGACTTGTCAGGAAACGTGCATATACTAATATCATAATCATTATGAAATCTAGCAATAGAACCAAGAAAAGCATTAAACACTTTAGCAAACGCTATTCTCTTGCCCCCTCTTTTCGCCTGTAATATATAATGGTCTATTGTGCCATGAACCACTAATACTAATTGATTATAATTATCATCAAGATTTTGTAATTGTCTTTCAAGATGACCTGAGTAAAGACTACCCATGTAATCTTGAATACTCTTTGCTTCTATACCGACACCGCCAAAAGCATAGTCTGTAATTAAATTCTCTCTCTCCTCATACGGAAGCCCCTTTTTGTCGCAATATTTTTTGACTAGCACTTCTAATCCTGAACGCTCTCGATGATCTATATACATCATCTTACTCATTTTTATTCCTCTCCTCAAATCTTTTTTTACAGGCTCGGCAAACATAGCATAATGTTTCACCTTTAGAGAACCCTTTTGTTGTTCTCCCACAGTCTATACAAGCCCACGGCATTATATCTCCTCATCCTTTAGCATACCCGATTCTAAAACAAGAATCATACGGTTCAAATGGTCTGTTACTACTTCAGCAAATCTTGGGTCTTGAGTAATAGCGACCATGTTGCCTTGTTGTAGTATCTCTATGAATTGTGTCTCGTTGTTCAATCTGTAAGCCCACGGCAATACTTCAGTCGCCTGTTGCCTAATCTCTTCATTGTCGCTATCCAAAGCACCTAGTAATTCTCTTGCTTTTTGTGCTTTAGCCTTCCTAATTTCTTCTATATCTTCGCTCATGTATATCTCCGACCTTCTATTTACACTTAATCTCTCTTCACACCTTTACCATCAAAGAATGGACATTTGCCAATACACAACCCTTCTTGATATATCTTAGGACATGACGGAGTAAGATAGTTTCTTGATGCACCATGCACCAACATTTCATTTGTGATTTTAGGGCTATAATCAGCCCATTCAAGATCTGCAATAAATTGATGTGTTTTTCTAACAACATCTAATGAAGATACTTTTGAATTACTTGGGGGTCTAGCAAACTCTCTAAAATAGTCCATTAGATACATCATAAGGTACGCACGAGACTGATGCGGGGGATTGTCGCCCTTCGTACAGCAAGCGGCCTCTAAGCATGGCAATACAGGTATTCCTGATACATTACCTGCATTGACCGATATATCTTCAGCATCAAACTTCTGAAATATGCCGGACATACCATTTAGATAGTTTGTATCTCCTTCGACTATCTCTATTTCTATTCCTTCCTGACCTGATACTTTCATGCCGCCTTTAGCATGACGGGCTTCATTGATGATGTAATCCCATCCCATTTCTAACTCTTCAATGGATAACGGGATAGACCATAACTTACGCTTGTAATTGTATGTGTTTGGTATTCTAATATGTCTATCGGGGCGAAATGATACAACAGGGTCTATGGTTACTAAATCCATATCATTAATCCACTTGTTAATTAATACTCTCCCTGAGAACAACAAATTACTCAACTCGTTTGGTGGTAACTCATGTGTTTTATCTAACATAACCCAAATATGAAAACCGCCACCTGAAAACCATACTGCATGACGAATGTTACGATCTCTAAGATAAGATGCTAAGATTAGAGTATCTTTGGTGCATCTATGCCCTGTTTCAGAATCTTCAATGTCGAGCATTTGTGCGGCTCTCCCCTTATCCAAATCTACTACAAAGTGAGGTACGATAGCAGTATTGTATTCACAACGGTTGCCTTTAGGTTTCAATTGCCTAAATCCATATACGGTTGTAGTAAGATTTTGTTTACCATTTGTTCTCTTAATGTAATTCTGTAATCCATCCATGCTCAATACTACTTTTCGTGATTTCATATCCATTTCACGAGGAAAATGATTGAACAAGTGATTACTCAAACTTCATCACCTCTCCAAATCTAGGGCAGAACCCTTTGACTTTACACCACGGTTCACATACTGTTTTTTGTCGGTATGGATCTATGAGGTCAAATTGACGGCCATGTTGCAAACCATCATATTGTATATGTGTAGAAATTAACTCATCCAATTTTTTTAACATAGATTGGATTTCTTGAACCCTAACAGGTTCTCTCCCTCTAAACAAATCATCTCCGCCTGTATAATCCCAACCCCAAAACAACGCATCTCTCCCCCCAAACTCTTCGTGATTACAATGCTTTATTAGATAAGCATAGAAAGCCATTTCTTCACGCATATTTTCCCATTTGAATTTACTTTCTTTCCATTTACCTGTTTTCAATTCGTGAATATGTAAGTTTCCTTCTGAATCTTCAAACAATCTATCTACTATTCCATTAAGATGAACAGTAACCCCTTTGATTTGAATAATGGCATTCAATGGTACTTCATTACCAACAGGCAAAAAATACTTAGAATCAGAATCCATGAATCTTCTTGCTTCTACTACCATGATTTTTCTTAGATGCTCTTGTTCACCTAATTCAAAATCTCCTCTTTCGGGGTTAGATTCAGGCATAAGGCTAAGAAACCAATCTAATACTGCATGGTAGCCTTTAGACTTCAATTTGATTGCATGGTCTAAATCAAAGTTTGCATACCAATCATCAATAGCATCGTGAACATTACTACCTCTAGTCATAGCATCATTTGATGGCTCTTTGACTCCTAACACATACTTGATGAAATATTGTTGCATACAGAAATCGGATGCCCCAAGCGATGATTTAGTTACCCTCATCATAGCATCCAAATGAAAACCCGGATACCATTGATATGATGATTCTTTATCTGAATCAGGTATAGGTACAGTACGAGGGGGGCGAATCTTCATCAGATCCATGCTGAATCACTCGGTAGAGAATGAACCATCACGCAATCCCTGCCATCCGAACCATTCACCACCTTCTGTATCTTGACGATAGATAGTAACAGTACCCGATGACTTCAAACTGACACCATTAGACTTCAGTATAGCAGTAGATGTTACAACACCCGTTCTTCGGCCTGTATCATCTATTTCTTCATCTAATGTCATGTATATGATTTGAGTTAATGCACTCTCGGTTTTACGAGGCAACCAATGCGGAACGCCCTCGCCTTTGATTTCATTACCATTACTATCGTAATCGGCTTTGAAGTGAGTAATAACATAACAATGGACACCTCTACGAGACAATTCTTTCATCAAGTCAAGAGCCGCCATGAAGTAATTGCTACGGATATACCAATTGGTTCTGCCAACGCTAGTAGTGGCCTTTTTACCTGATACTGCAATAGCATCAGCCCCTAAGTCAAGATCAGCAATCTTCATGTTTAATTCACATATCTTCAAGAAACTATCAGCACCATCAAGCATAACTGTCTTTAGCCATCTCTCAGGCATTTTACCGTGTTGATTGAAGTATTCTTCTTGAGTATCTACTTGTCTCAAAGCATCTTGTAAGATGTTTATTATATTCAAATGAGTCTTAGGAAAATCGTATGGTACTCTACCATCTTCTTTGTAAATTACATAAGGATTGATTGCTAGGATGTTATCCTTGCGATGAGGATAGTTTTTCATTATAGAAGCATGAGCGTGTCCATCGAAGTCAATATCCCATACTTCAGCACCACTTGCTGCCTCTTCATCTGTTAGGCTATCAAATACGAGAGAAGATTTACCTGCTTTAGGCGGGGCTACTATACCGCAGAATACATGATAATTCTTTTGTTCTTTCATAAATGCTTGAGCCTGACGAGCCTTTTCAACAGCAGTTAGATGCTGTCCATATCCTGTAAGATTATCTTCAGCATCAGCGATAGATGGTGGAGTAAATGTAGAAGTAATAGCAGGTTTAACTGCGGGTACAGCATTCATTAAAAATTCCTTGTCAATCTTCTTTTCTTTCAAATCTTTTTGGGATGTTGCTTTACCTGTTTTGAAGCCCTGCGATAAGACAGTAGGTGCGGGCTTCTTTTTCTTTACAACAGGTGGCGGTGTAATTGATTGTTTATCTAATTCTTCTAAAGACATCTTATCATGACCTTCAGGTAGAGGTTTTATCTCCTCTCCCCATACGTTAGTCTTTTTCTTCTTTACAGGTGGCGGTGCGACATCTGATGTGTCCTCTTCTTTCCAACCGTCTAGGAATCCTGTACCACTCACGCCTAATCACTCCTAAATCCATCAAGCCCGCCAAGATCGTTAGAATCTTCGGTAGGCGTTTCTGCTATGAATGCACGACTTGGTATAGCGTATATGTTGTATGCATCAATGTTCAATCCTATGTCTCCATCATTTCTTTCATAGGTTCTAGTTTTACCGACTACGATTACTTGTGTTCCCGTAGTGTATTCTCTCCATTCATCGTTTTTATTCACTTTGAATGCATTGTGGTGTTCCTCTAACCCTTTTGATAGGTTGAGGTATAGAGCAGAATTAGCATCTTCTCTTCTCATGCTATTGCTACTAATCCTCATAGAGAATTGTGTACCGCCTTCTGCCCACTCTAATTCCCTACCAACGTAGTCTATGTATTCAACAGTACCCTTGAATGAAAATGTAGGGCCAATTTTATTAGCACTATATGATGACTCAAATGAGTTTTGTTCGTGGTAATCAAAGATTTGTGTTAAATCATTTAGATGTGGCACAAATTGAGTAAGGTATTGTGCAGGATCGAATAGTTTCTCTACTTTAGGCAAATGCTCATCATCTACCCATCCAAGACCATAGTTAGGTTCTATATTGCCTGTTTGCAAAAGGAATCCTGAACCATCCTTGTAATCTATTTTTTCAGCCTTGAATCTAATTGGAGTATTCATGCGGAGATTAGTCATTCCTGCATCCCATCGGCATTTCAAAGTAATAGGTATATCAAACGGCCCTTGAGATAGTAGTTTATCTGTTTCATTACCTACAAACAACCATGTTCTTTCGTATGAATAAGCATCCATAGGCTTACTGTTTCTATTCATCATACAAACATAGAATTTCTGATTAGGTACAGCGATAGCCCAAGCCGGAATATCTGTTTCTCGACCTTCTTCGGTATGTACGACTTGATCTTGTGCATTAGCAATAATCCATTTATCTTCTTGGAAATATGCCCTACATACAGGAACAGTAATTTCTTTGTTGTTATATGGTTTGATGCCGCTAGTTAATACTGCTTGTAAATTAGACATAGCAGATGTTACTGCTAATTGCCTTGCATCTTCTTTTGTATCTCTTACACCTTTGTATGCTACAATCATACCAACATATTCTGTACCCTTGCTACCACTTGATGCGGATTTTCTATTTTGTGTTACTTGGAATGCACCGATTAACCAATCTTGGTAATCTTCATCTGCTTCATCTAAATTACCGTTGCACTCATCAAAAGCATCTTTGAATCCGGCTTTCCACCAATCCAAAAGTGCCTGTTTAGTTTCGTCTAAAGTCCATCCTTTCATTTCTCCTATCTTCTTCAATTCATCATTCATATCTATATTCTCCTTACGGGATGTTATCGGACATCGGCTTTACTATTAACCTCTCTTATCTTATCCAAATAATCTAAAGCATCCTTAACTTCTTGATGATTATTTGGCTGAACAAGGACTCCGTTGGCCGTTTTTACCATCATCAAACCATCAGTAGTGCTTGATAAATCTTCTAATCCTTTTATAATTGACAAGATTTTACTTATTTCATCAACCTTAGAATAAATTGTGCGGAGAGTTAATCCCGCATCTTCTATTGCACGAGCAGCCCCTGCTTCAATTTTTGGAAACCATAATTCGGGTCTGATGATATACCCGCATTTTCGCTCTATTGATTGAACACATTTTATGTCGCCTCTAATCGTAGAAGCCAAGATAATTACATCTCTATCCTTCTGATTCAAGATTGACATAACCTAATTCCTCAACACCCAAACAATCAGCAATACCTGCATTTTCAGCCAATCCTACTATGTTGCAACTCATGTATGCCCCAATGTCGCCCCAACCCGAAGATAATATCTCAACTTCAACAAACAAAGGAGATTCTATTTTTATTGCTTCGCCCTCTAATCTTTTGAAGGGTGAACAAAATCGTTTGAAATCTTGATTTGATTCAACTTCGGTTACAGGATAATAGTCATAACCATCTCTAACACCAATTTTCCATAAGATAATCGGTTTACCACCATCGTTAGATTTAGCAACTCGGCCTGATATAATTCTAACAATTCTTTCTTTCTTAGCGGGATTCAACAATGCTACTTCTTCTATGGTATTCTGATAAGTTAATATTCCTCTAGCATTTCTTAATAATACAGGCAATTCACTATTTGTTATGCCTAAAACCATATGCGGTGAATCTAATTTAATCATGTCTTTGATTGCCCAAGACGGTGCAATAGATTCAAAATATTCTCTTCTCAATCTATATGTCTGCTGAACATCGTTAGGATCTAACCAATCAATAAGTAGTAATGGGTTATCTCTATGTTCTGCATAATCACATAAGTATATTCCATACTTCAATCCTACCGATTGAACCCACTTTTCAATCCATCCATCATCATTAGGAATCTCACTACCTGATGAGGTAAAACCAACGGTCTTGTTTGATGTATGATGTATAGATACCCATGAACCTTCTACAATCTCGGCATAGCAATTAGAAAATGATATTGCTTCAGGACTCTTAACAAGAACAGGCATCGGTATCATTAGAGGCATACCTCTCATTGGTCTTATTTTAGCATAATTGAATGCACCTAATGACAAATCTCTAACAGTATTCTGCAATCCTAAAAGATTGACACTTGTTCGTATATGATGAAACGGTTGGTCGTAAGCGAGTCCTAACGCTCTCACGACATCTCTACGCCTTATTGGAGATGCACGAACAGATAGACGCATCAATAGGGGGTGTAAATCCCTTTTACTTATTCTTTCAAACAACGGGCGTAATAACCACGATCTAGTGGTATTATCAGGGGCTTCTAAGATGTTATGGATACGACCAACAATTGCATTAGCACTACCTTTGGTGTTTTCAACTTCAGATAAAGAACATAAGATATGTATTGGGTCAGGATTCTCTTCTACTTCTTCAGGATAAGCGTCAGTTAGTAAAAAGAATATCTCTCTAAAATCTTCATCACTAAGTCTATTGCCAATGCCGTCTTTTGGATAAAAGAAGGATACGACAGTCCATGATTCATCCATAGATGCTCTTATGTTATTAGCAACAATTTCTGCACGATTTCTTAATGAATAAGAATCCATGACTCGCCATGATTCAGCAAGAGAACGATACATCAGCATTACAATAGCCCCTTCAATCTTCTTTCTTCTCTTTTTGATTTAAGATAACATGACCCGCATTTGATATGCTCAAGTTTATGATCACCAATATTCCCTTTTGTTTTGGTAGTTATTGTTTCTTTACATATACTACATTTTGTAACAACAGCCCCACGAAAAAAACGAGGTCGCTCTTTCACGTTGCTATGTTCCATTTTTTCAACTCCTGTAAACTTCAATCCACGGTTTCATAATATCATCATACAAATCTTGGTCGCCATCAAACAAATTCATAATTTCATTTTCACCTTTTTGTGTCAAAAACCATCTAGGTTCTTCTTTGCCTGAACGGTTCTGCATGGCCTTTACATTCTTTTGAATGACTTGTTCGCCAACGTATGAAAGAAACGAAAGAGATACAGCATTACCTGTTGCATTTGCTACGATATACACGCAATCAAAACAAAGACTTAGAGGGCTTCTATTAGCAAAAATACGAACCCTATCCCATAACTGATAAGCCAATTCAATCAATTCATCGGGGTTATCGCACGATGCTAACATTAATTTTTTAATTACATCATAATGATGTGCTTTGAAATCATCTAAACTATCCCATTTACTCATTATCTACCCATCCCCTCGCATCTCTTAATGGCTCATTTTCTACGACTTCCCATGCCCCTTCATCTTCTATAACGTCTGAAAGATAATCTCTCAGTTCTCTCGCCTCTTTTTTTGTTAGGAAAAACCCAACTCTTGTGTATCCTGTATGCCCCGTTTTTGAGGGTACAATTCTACACATTCTAATGTTTAACACACGATTATTATATGCGTTAGACGTAATGATATGCAACTCTTCACCAAGATGACATGAAACATCTACCTTACCATGTACCTTGTTGTGATAATCATGTTTCTTCTTCGTTTCCATCATCTGAATCTCCTTCTTCTAATCTATTAGGATTCACACAATCTAACCATTGAGCCTTCAATAGATTCGCTTTTCCTTCCGACATTTCAACAGTAGTAAATATTGTACCATTAGTCATATGCAAATCCATCTGTACGTCTTTAGATCTCTTAAATCCCGGCAAAGGTATCTGAACCATCGGTTCATTTGTAATGACCGTTGTTATAGCAATAATACAATCTAATAGTAATAATGTATTACCACTTTTTGTCTTAACCTTTGCATATTGACTTTCACCCGTTCTTACAAAATTTCCTGTTGTTATATCTTTATCCATATTTATTCCTCTCCTATAAAGCCCAAAAGACTTGATTGTTTTGTATTGCCCGTAGATTTAACCACACCTGTTCTAATTAAGTAACAATCTATGCACAACGGAGTATTAAGAAAACGAAGCGAAGATATGTTTGCTGTAACTATTTTACAATCAACACATTTCCAAAGACCTGTTTTGAAGTTTTTAGTTACCATGTTATTCTTCCTCTCTTCTACTTTCTTTCAGCCTTATAGCAGTTTCATCAGTAACTACATGAATATTATTCCATTTACTATCAAATGATTGTTTTTTACAATGAGGGCATTTGCCATCAATTACTTGCTGATATACCTGCCACGGATTAGCGGGTTCGACTCTAATGACTAAACCACATGAACATACAGCAACATCACCAATCATATTCTTTGGTATATTCAAAACATCTCCATCTGAATCAAATGCTCTCTCTATACCCAAAACAATATTCCAACCAATTTCATTACCTAATTGGGCAATAAAATCATGATGATCGAATAGACTCCTCTCATTTGCAGATACAGTAGATGAATACATCTCAACCAATGTCAATTCCGTTTCTCCTGTTCTAATGTATTTACCTACTTTAGGTAATATCCATTCTCCATTAGGCACTAATGATTTCCATAGCCGCAAAGCAAACTCTACTTCGTTTTGACTAATTGCCATCATACCACACCCATTTCTTACATGATTGACAATATAATATAGGTCTTGTTTTTTTAGAAATTATATCGTATCTAGTATCTCTATCCATCCTTGCACCGCAAGCATCGCAACGATCTTCATCATCCATTACCATTATCATAATACGCCCTCTAATTCAGAATCACTAAGCAAAGAGACATCTTTTAGCCACCTCTTAACTCCTCGACTAACACCTTTAGTCCTCTCTCTTTCGTAATGTAATAGCCACTCTTGAACCATGACTAATCTATCATCTATGGTATCGAGAGCCTTTGCTTTCTCGACCCCCGCCATCTCCTCATACTGTTTTGTGCCAAGTAATGCACCTCTTTCTGCTCTTATCTCTAAAAGCATCTCTTTCCACGGCTCAGATAACATCCTGTATCTTCTTTCAATAGCATATGCTTTACCTTTATCGTCTTTCATATTTATTCTTCCTCTTTTTTCTTATCAGGGGTTATTCTTAGATTATCATATTCTATTCTTGAAGGTATCCGATAAACCTTTTTTTTCCTCTTCATTACCATTAATTCAACAAAAAATGCTAACGTAAAATAGATTATAGCAACCGCAGATATAATCATGCCATTTTGACATAATAATTCCAAATTGCTGTTAGTTTCATATCTAATTTCTAATTTAGAAGAATTGAACAATCCTAGACCCCCCATGCCAATTAAGACTAGATAATTGAATAATTTCTTGTATCCCATATTAAACACCGAATAGAGTTTTGTTCTTAATCTCTCATCTCTCTCCATTCTTGATATTCCCATTCTTCTGTTTGAATAGTTAAGACTCGTTCCCAATATTTCATTGTAAATCCTTCCTCATAGCGAATAACATATCATACACTTTACGAGCAGGGCCATCAACTTCTATAATATTCTCTTCTGTTTCATCGAATCCTATGATCCATTTGGTAGTCTTGGTTACTTCGCCTTGATAGGTAGTTCTACATGGTATCATACGCATCCAATTAGGCGGTATGCCATTCAATGCCCTAGCACCATCCCAAACCCATGATGCCTTTGTCTTACGAGGCGGCCTCTTATGGAATACTGTAATAGAAGGCCCACGAGTCATTTTAACGCCTCTTCTAATCTTTGTAAACATTCTTTTCTTGAACCTGAAACTTTCAATCCTAATTCTTTTAGATGACTTTTTATTTCATATGTTTTCATACATTCCCCTCCTTGAAATCTTTAG
>MDSV01067412.1_pt1 | contig 16251 bp, 8 predicted proteins | sample 810851 | NCBI WGS metagenome assembly MDSV01 (sample SAMN05326640, study PRJNA326480) | marine metagenome | isolation source: seawater | place: Atlantic Ocean: North East | collected 2012 | reverse complement strand
GCCGCCGCCCGCGCCGCCGCGTCCGCCGTCGCCGCCGCCCGCGCCCGGCGCGTTCGCGCGGGGCGGGCGCGGGCGCAAGGCGTTCGGCGCGTTCCTGCTGGTGCTCTGGGTGTGTCTGGTGACGTACGCAGTCGCGGGGTACCTCTTCGTGCGCGCGCGCGCGAGGGAAGGCGACGGGAGCCGCGCGAACGTCCCGAACTGGCTGCGCCTGCTCGCGCCGGCGCGGTGCGACGAGGAGCTCGCCGCCGGCGCCTCCGGGGCGCGGCGCGAGTGCGAGCTCCTGTGGTGCTGGTGCGTGCCCGCGTACTGGAGGCACAGCGAGCGGGATGCCATGGACGCCTACTGGGCCTACCATCCCATGCAGGGGGACGACGACTGACGCGAGTTCGCCGTTGTAACGCGGTAAAGCGGCGCGTACACGCTCTCACTCCTCCAACTGTCCAATCGCCAGTCATTTTCTACGCGAGCATCGTGCGCTCCGGGATGACGTGGTGGTCGGTGCGTGACACGGTTCCGCCAAACCTTGCCACGCGCGCGCCGCTCGCCTCACGGCATGGCGACATCGCTTCGAGCGCGCCCTCTGGCCGCGGCGGCCTCTCGGCGCGTCGAGCGCCGCCCGGCAGCGCCGCGGGCGGCGCTCGCGCGTGCGCGCGTCGCGCGCGGTGAGCGAGTCACCGGCGTTCCGAGGTTGGCCGCGAAGCCTTCCCGAACCGTCGCGACGCGTGCAGGACCCGCGCGATTCCGCGCGCTGCGCGCCTCCGGGGGAGACGAAGATGAGACGTACACGCCATCTAATGGCGTTTTCGACGTCTCCTCTCTGCTCACCTCCGTGGCGGACGCGAGGTGGTTCAACACGTACCTGCATCTCGGCGTCTTCGTGTTCGTCCTCGGGTTCATCGACGCGGGATACTCGCGCGACTGGACGCGGATAGGCGCGATAACCCCCGAGCTGGAACAGAAATTGAGAGACCTGGCCGTCGTGCTGGGGGAGGTGCACATCGTCGCGGCGGCCGCCGCCGGCGTCGTCGCGAGCAAGAGGAACCTCCCCGTGCCCGCGGCGGTGGCCAAGACGCTCCTCATCGGGTTCCTCGCGTTTTGCGAGGTGTGCTTCAAGTCGGCGGGAGGGGAAGCGGAGACGCGTCAGTGACGCCGCGGCGTCCTTCTTCGAGCTCCGTGACGAGCGAACGCGCGTCACGCCACCGCCGTTCCGTGGATTCGGTCGCACGAAGCGTTTAACACTCAGCGGACGAATCGTTCGTTATACGAGTGCGTAGCTAAGTCTTATTAATATACACGCGCGGCGCGAAGAATCGTCACGACGTTTCGCCGCCGTCCGCCGCGACGACGCCCGCCGTCGCGTCACCCAGCGTCTTTTCGTCTCTGGTTCCGTCCCCGCCGCCCACCACGATCTCAGCCAGCTCCACGGACGTATCGGGCTGCTGGACACGGACGAACTTCCTGCCGCTCAGGCCAGCGAGCCACTTGGCCTCCTCCTCCTCCGCCGCCGCGCGCGCCTCCTCTGCGCGCGCGCGCTCCTCGCGGCGCGTGCGAATCCACACCCGGAACACCCACAGCACGAACAGAACGACCAACGCCAAGCCTAAACCGTCGAAGACTTGGTCTTGGGTCGAGACGTACACCTTCTGCTGCTCGGGCGGCAGCTGGTCGAAGGTCAGGTACTCGCACCCGACTTCCTGGCCCATCGCCGCAGGCGCGCTCCTGTCGCAAGGGCACAGCGTCCCATACGCTGATTCACCCGGGTCGTCAGGGGTTAAGTCCTGGGCGAAGTATCGAGCACACCGCGCGTCGAACGTGTTCGCGTTCTCCTCGCGATTAGCCTTGAACCGCTGGTAGCGGTACGAGCTCATTTGGTTGCCCATCGCTACCCGAGCGAAGGACGGGTATCAGGGAAGAGGGGACCCACGCGGAGTCGCCTAACCGCGCCCGCGGGAATGGTCGCAGAAGCTCACCAGGTACCCTAAACCTAAAGGTGTCGAACTGTGACGCACGACACATTTTTTAGAATCACGTTCCACTGTTCCAGTTGAGGTTGAGAGAGGTCCACGAAAACGCCCCGCGCAGTTTTGAACGCGCACGTCCGTGCGCGCGTGGCTCTCGCAGGACACCATGAGCGCTGAGGTGCGTGCCCCCTCCGCGAACAATCTTGCTTTTCGCACGCCTTAGCCGATCGCGCGTCCCTGGTTCGCGCGCCGTGGTTTTCCCGGCCGTCTCTTCCCCAGATCGCCAGGCGACTTCTTCGCGCTCACCGCCGAGCCTTTCCCTGCAACCCTCACGCCCCGGTCTCGCAGGCGCCCAAGCCCGACTCGGTCGCGGGCGAGCAGAAGGTTGTGACCACTGAGCTCATCCAGAAGTACTTGAACGAGAACGAGCAGCTCATTCTCGCCATCTTGGAGAACCAGAACGTGGGGAAACTGCAGGAGTGCGCGCAGTATCAGGCGCGCTTGCAACAGAATCTGATGTACCTCGCCGCCATCGCGGACGCGACGCCCAAGCAGTGAACCCGCGGACGCGGAACGAGCGGGTGTACAGGACGGGGATCGAAATTCGACCGTCCTCGAGGAAGATCCGTGGTGACGAGACACACCGTAGCATATGTAGTGTTCGCGAATCGTGAAACCCACGCGAAGCGCCCGGCGTCAACCGCGCCGCAGACAACGCGAAATTTGCCTTGTTTGAACGCCTTCCGGGCCATCTCGCAAGCCCCGACATGCCCGAGCGCCGACTTCTCGGGAAAAAAAACCACGACCACCTGTTCGCCTCCCTCGCGGCGTTTCGTTTCGTTCCGAGAGGACCGCCGGGGACGTTCGCGCGCCACACCCACGCGCGCGTCTTCGCTCGCGCGTCGCCCGCCCCTATCGAGCCCTCAGACCTCTCCGGTCCCCGTCGCGCCCGCGCGCTCGCGGTCCCCCGAGGCGCTCCTCCCGTCGCCCGACCTCGGCGGCCGTTTTCGCGACGATCGCGCGCGTCCGCATCGTTCCCGAAGCGCCGCGACCGACGCTCCCCGAGACCAGGAGACCAGGCGTGCGGCTTCCGAGATGCCACCCCCTTCTGACACCGCCAGGACGCGCGATGACGACGGCGTCGCGTGGCGCGTCTCCCCCGAGGTCACCGAGCGCCTCGACCGCATCGCGGCGCTCGGCATCGACGATCTGCTGGATGTCACCTCATCCCCAGCGCGGGACGCGCGCGCCGCCGCCGCGAACGCGCCCGCGGAGGAGGAGGATGCCGACGAGGAGGGACCCCGCGACCTTCGGGCCTCGGACCCTACGAGCGCGACGATGCGCGATTCCGGGGTCCGGGGATCGAGATCGGAGGTGGGGTCCGAGGATCTGGAGGCGGAACAGAAAGCGCCCGAGCCAGGCTCCGACGCGAGCTTCTCGGCGAGCTTCTCGCCTCCGGGTTCGGGAACCGACGCGACGCCTCGCCCGCCGACCGAAAGCTCCGCGCGCGGCGCTTTCGCGCGTCCAGACGCGCGAGCGTCCCGGGACGCTCGGGACGACGCCGCACCTGCCTCGCCGCCCGCTTCCGATACTGCGGAGTCTCTGCGCAAGACGCGGACGCGCCTGGTGCTGATCCGGGTGCGGGACGAGATGTTCGCGTCCGACCCTTCGTTCAAAAAACGCTCCGTCGCCGAGCTCAACGCCGAGGCGGTGGCGTTTTCGCGCGCCGGGGACGACTTGCGGTGCGTGGGCGCGTTCGCCAAGCTGTTCCGCAAGATGCTGGACAACCACCTGACGCACAGGGATCTGCACGTGTGCCACAGCAACCGGGCCGCGGCGTACCTGAACCTCGGGCTGTACGAGGAGGCGCTCTGGGACGCGCGGCAGTGCCAAAGGTTAGCGGAGGCGCGCTTCAACCGCGACCGCGACGCGCGCGCCGTCGCGCCCATCTTCCGCAAGGCGCACGCCCGGAAGGGCTTCGCGCTGCTCGGCCTGGAAACGCCCAGGCAGGCCAAGTCCGCGTTCGAGGCTGGCCTAGCGATGCAGCCGGACTGCGCGGAGTGCAAGCGCGGCCTGGAGGAGGCGCTCGCGCGGATCGCGCGCGACATCCTGGAGGGCCGCGGCCTCGAGACGCTGGCGCTGCCGGCGGCGGCGCCGGTGGCTGGGAAGATCGCCAACCTGCCGCACGCCGCGCCCATGCACCGCGTGCATCCGCGGGACGCGCTCCCCATCTCGCTGCTCACGCCGTTCCAGGCGGACAACGAGTACCACATTAAGGACACGTACAACTACATGACCGTGCAGGCGGACGTGCGCATGCCGCGGAAGCACTTCAAGTACCTGCGGGACGACGCGCGGCGCGACGCCTTTGCGCGAGCCGTGCGGAGCGCCGTCGCCGCGGTTTCCGCGGAACGGCACTGCGACGCGCGCGTTCTGCACCTCGGGTGCGGCGCCGGGTATTTGACCATGGAGGCGCTTCGCGCGGGCGCGCACCACGTGGTGGCGTGCGACCGCTGGCTGTACCTCGCGATGGCGTGCAAGGAGAGCCTCCTGGCGAACGGCTACGGGGACGACCAGGTCAAGGTGGTGTACAAGCGCCCCACCGATTTGCGCGTGCTCCGCGACGTGCCCGTGGCGTGCAACGTCTGCGTCAACGAGATGTTCGACGACGGGCTCCTCTCGCGCGGCTTGCTGCCTTCGTTCAGGCACGCCGCGGAGAAGAGTCTTTTACTGCCCGATGCCATCTTGATTCCGAACGCCGCGACGGTCTACGTCATGCCCGTGGAGTGGCGTTCGGAATCGGTGTGCGGCCTGGACGTGAGCGCCGTTAACCTATACAGGCACGCGCCCAGCCACACGTCGGGCACGCCGTTCGCGCCGGGCGCGATTCGCGTGCTGGCGCCGCCGAGGCCGGCGTGGCACTTCGACTTCCAGAACCCGCCGGACGCGAGCGAGCGCAAGACCGTGGACTTCGCGTTCGCGAGCGACGGCAAGTGGAACGCGGTCGTGTTCTGGTACGAGCTCAGGCTCTGCGAGGGCGTCGTGCTCAGCACGGCGCCGGAAGAGGCGCGCGGCGCGGCGCCGGGCCCGGGAGAGACGTTTTTCTTCCCCTCCAGCTTGCAGGCGGCGGCGCAGTACCTGCTGGGCGAGATCTGCGTGCGCGAGGGCGACGTCGTGCCGCTGACGTGCGCGCACAACACCGTGCAGATGCAGTTCTCCGTCGAGGAGGCGGAGTACGCGCACCTGCACAAGAGAGTCGCCTCCTTCCCGCAGTACCACTTCGAGGTGCTGCGCGACGAAGCGCGCGCGCGCGCGTACGACGACGCCATCCGGCGCCGCGTGCGCAAGGCGGCGAAGAAGAAACAGAGAAGAGGCGCGGGGCGCGGTGGGGTGAGCGTCCTCGATATCGGCGCCGGCTCGGGTCTGCTGGCGATGATGGCTGCGCGCGCCGGCGCGGAGAAGGTGGTCGCGTGCGAGTGGCACGGCGCGCTGGCGACGTGCGCGCGCCGCAACGTCGCCGCCAACGGCTTGTCGCAAACCGTCACCGTCGCGTCCGGCGACGTCGCCAAGCTCCGGCGCGGGAAGCAGGGCGTGCCCGTGGACGGATTTGACGTGGCGGTGGTCGACCTGTTCGACGCGGGGCTCACCGGGGACCACGTGCTGTGGATGCTCGAGCAGGCGCGCAAGAACGTGCTCGCGCCGGACGCCGTCGTGGTCCCCGCGGCGGCCACCATGTACTGCGTGGGCCTGGAGGCGTACACCGCCGAGGTGGACGGGTTCGACTTCTCGGCGTTCAACAAGTACCGCTGGGACAGCACGTACCGCGCGACGCGGCTCGCCGACGAGGCGGACGTGAGGGGGTTGACCAAGCCCAAGCGCGTGTTCGAGTTCTTTTTGAACCGGCGCGAAAGGGACGGCTCTGGCGATTTCCGCGCCGAGGCGCGCGAAACCGTCGCGCGCCTGGAAACCGTCGCCTCCGGATACCTCAACGCCGTGGCGTTCTGGTTCGACCTGCACATGGACGAGAAGGAGACCATCACGACGGCGCCGCGCGGCTACGGCAAGGGCGGAACGGTGCTCTTCGAGGAGGCGTTCTTGCGATCCAGGAACGACCCCGACGGCGCGCGCGCCGCGCGCGAAGCTGAGGATCTCGCCGCCAAGCGGGAGATGGAAGCCGCGGCGGCGCGGCACGCCGCGACGCTCGCGGCGAATCCGCGCACGCACCTCGGCGCGGAGGCCTTTCTCGCCTCCGAGAAGGAAGCCTCCGAAGCCGGAGGCTACGTTTCGCGAAACGCGCGAGCGTCCGCTTCCGATCAACTCGGAAGCGCAACGCCGACGGAGCTCGAACGGGAGCCGCAAAACGGAGGCGTCGCGGAGGAGGACGACGCGCGCGCCGTCGTTCCCGCGTGTGCGCCTCCGAACGTCTCAGAAGACGCGCGCGCGTCACGCGAAGGCGGTTCGCCCGGACCCGATCAGAAGCGGAATCCGTTCGACGCCGACTCTGAGCGGCGCGAGCACTACTGGGGGCAAGCCTTGCAGTACCTCGAGCGCGGCGTGCAGGTGCGCGCGAACAAGAAGATCACGCTGTTGGCTCGGCGCGAGGCTGACCGCGTGCGGTTTTCTTTGAAGGAAGGCGTCGGCGCGTTCGTGGGCAAGCCCCCTTGGAAGATCGAGTGGGGCGGCGGCGCGTCCGTGGAGTCGCCGCACTTCCAGCGCGTGCACTACTGCGAGCTACTGGTGGGCGACTACCTGATGCGGCTGCGATCGCGGCGGTTCCCGCCGATCGAGAAAGAGATGCGCATGATCCTCGCGCACTGCGGCAACCTGTTCCTGGACCCGGAGGTCATCGCGGAAATCACGCACTGGTTCGCGTGCCTCGAGCTCGTGCACGGGCAGCAGGACTTCTCCCCGGGCGCGTCCATCGAGGCCATGTCAAAGATACCGCTGCGGCTGGGGTGAAGATCCGCGCTCCCGGAGCGCGAGTTGGACGCGTCGAGTTGGACGCGTCGAGTCGCGCGCGTCGAGTCGTCGCGTCGCGCGCGCCGACGCCGCCGGCGCTCCGTCTGCGCGGCGTCGACGGCGGCGAGCTCCCTATATACAACCTACGACGCGCACGAACGACGGCGCGACGCGAGACTTTCTTTCTTGAGGTATGACAGATAATAGCGTTCATCCCATGACGAGGCTCTTCTGCGCATTGTGCCATTCCACCACCTCGTCGTACGGCAAGGCCCCCCCGAAACAGTCGAGCGCGCTCCCGACGGTGACGTCCACCGCCGCGCCGCCGGCGCCGCGCACGAGCTCCAAGTCGGCGATGGAGCGCGCGCCCCCCGCGTACGTGACGGGGATGGGCGAGTGCTCGCCCAGCCTGCGCACCAGCTCCTCGTCGATTCCCAGCTTCATGCCCTCCACGTCCACGCCGTGCACGAGGAACTCGTCGCAAGACGCCGCGAGCGCCGCCATCCCCGCCGCGTCCACCGCGACGTCCGTCCACTTCTGCCACCGGTCCGTGACGACGTAGTAGTCGTCGCCCCGCTTGCGGCAGGAGAGGTCAAGCACCAGCCTCTTCTTGCCGACCGCGCGCACCAGGCGCTGCAGACGCTCCTGGTCCACCTGCCCGTCGCGGAACACGTACGACGTGACGATCACGTGCGACGCGCCCGCGTCCAGCAGAGGCGTCGCCGTCTCGGCGGTCACGCCACCGCCAACCTGCAGCCCGCCGGGGAACGCCGACACCGCAGCCAGCGCGGCGTCGGTTGTGCCCTGGTCCCGGCTGAGCATGATCACGTGGCCTCCCGCGATGCCGTCGCGCTGGTACATCCTCGCAAACTCCGCGGAGGATGTCTCGGTCTCGAAGTTCGTCTCCGGGGTCTCGCTCGCGGCGTCGCCGTCGTCCGAGTCCTTCAGCGTCCCACCCACGATCTGCTTCACCCGGCCCTGGTGGATGTCGATGCACGGGCGGAACCGCACGGCGCGGGGGAACGTCGCCGCCGCGTCTGCGGAAGAGGAGGCACCCGCAGCGCGGACGCGGCGACCGCGGATGGGCGCGCGAACGGCGGCGGGGAGCGCGGCGGGGAGGGCGCGACACGCCATCGTGCGCGTGGGAGTGCGGGCGTGCGCACCGAAACCCTTCCAGAGGTGGTCCTGGCCGATTGTCGAAATCCTCGCCCTCGCAGCTCGCTCACGAAAACGCGGTGTTTGAACTTCCTCGGATACGTCGACCATACCTCCGCGCGCGAGGCACCCATCCGCACGGAGGAGCGGGTGCGATGCAGGCGTCGTTCGACAGCATCCGCGGCTCGCCGCGAAGCTCGTCGAAGGTCGCGGCGGACCCACTCCCGACGGTCCCTGACCCCCTGATCCAGCACCTCGGGTTCCCGGACAAGTTTTACATCGTCGCGGCGTTCGTGGAAGATCCCCCGGAGGTGGGCGTGCGCCGCGTCGACGACGACACCGCGCTCCTGCTACACGCGTTGCACGAGCAGGCCACAAAGGGCCCGTGCTCGAAACCGCGCCCCTGGTCGTTCTTCGAGACGGACGCACAGCTGAAGTGGGACGCCTGGAAGGCGCTCGAGAAGATGCCCGCGTCGGAGGCGATGACGCTGTATTGCCGCACCGTCGAGGAGGACAACCCGAACTGGTGGCACCTGCTCACCGCCACGATGAGCGCGCGTGAGAAGCGGGAAATCATCGAGACCGCCGCGGCGTGCGCGCGCGAGTATCGCGTGTTCGTCAACGCCGGTGTCTTGATCGGCCCTTCCAGCGCGGCGGCGCCGCCGTTTCCGAACAGGGAGCCGCTCTCCGAGTCGTCGCGCGCCGAAAACGACGACTGGGCCAGCACGAGCGTCGCTCTGAAGGCGTTCGGCCTGGGCGGTCTGTCCGATATCATCGACTTCCTCTCCTCGAGTCGCCCGGTGAAGCCCTGGACCCGAGGCGACCGCTCCATCAACCACCCGTCGCGGCTGCCCCCGGACAAAAGCGACGTGGTCTCGGCGAGCGCCATGAAGGCGAGGCTGAAGGCGAGGCAGAACGCGCCGGCGGAAGCCGCCGTCGACGCGCTCGCCTCGGGCGCCGTCGCCTCCGCGCTCGACGCCGTCGCGCCGATGCTCACGTGGCGCGCGGTGGCGACGCGCGGCACGCCGCCGGCGCCCAGGTTCCACCACTGCGCGTGGGTGGTGGACGGGCGGGAAAACGCGCGCGAAGATTCTTCGCTGGAAGGCGCGGCGCCGAAGATGTGGGTCGCGCACGGCTCGCTCAACGGCAAGAAGCTGCCCGGGACGCCGGCGGTGCTGTGCCTGCGCGCGCTGGAATGGACGACGCGCGAGGCGCGCGAGGAGAACGGCGACGCGCCCGCCGCCGTCTCAGGCGCGGCCGCGCTGGTCGCGCCGAACGACGCCGCGTACGTCTTCGGGGGCGCCGCCGGGTCGCGCGCGCGGGGGCTCGGCGGGCTCTTCGGGTCCTGGCGCGATGACGACGACGAGAAAGAAAACGGCGGACGACACGCATCAGGCGGTCGCGGATCGATGCCCGTGCGCGTTTTGGATTTGACCGAGGACCCCGGCCCGCCGGACGCGGGGGACGATCCGCGCGGCGCGACGGGCCGCGGCGTCGGCGCGAAGAAACGCGGCGGCGCGAAGAAGCGGCCCATGGAGTGGATCGACGCCGTCGCGGAGGACGCGCGCGTCGAGAATCTCGACGAGATTCTCGACGTCGTCGTCGACGACGAGATGGCGGTGACCCCCGATGGCTCGCCTGCGGAGAAAAGCGCACATCGGACCCGCACCTCGCCAGACGCCGCGGGACCCCGCGCGCGCGTCCACCACTCCGCCACGCTCGTGGGCGGCGAGGTGTACGTGTTCGGCGGGTCGAGCGTCGCCGGCGACGGGAAAGGCGGCGAGGCGCTCGGCGACCTGTGGGCGTTCGACGGCGCGGAGGGCACGTGGCGCCTGGTCACGGGCGCGGGCGACCCGGGCGGCGTGGTTGGTGGCGCCAGTACGAAGACCAAGACGCTGCCCGTGGCGGACACCGCGTGGCACGGCGCGCCGAGCCCGCGCTCGGGGCACGTCGCCGGCGCGGCGGACGACCGCTTTTTACTGATTTTCGGCGGCGACGAGTCCCCCTCGCGTCTGGCGGACACGCGGACGCACGTTTTTGACACGTGGGCGCAGCGCTGGGTGCAGGTCGAGGTCACCGGCAAGCCCCCCGCGGCGCGCGCGGGGCACGCGGCGTGCGCGCTGGGCGGTGCCTGGTACGTCTCCGGCGGCGGCGACCACCGCGAGGCTCGCCCGGAGACGTACCGGCTGGACACGCGGCGCGCCGCCGAGGGCCTGTACCACTGGCAGGTTGTGAACACGGGGGTCGGGGACGGGCAGGCGAGCGCGGCGGGTCGGGAGGGCATGAGCCTGGTCCCCTTCCGGGGCACCACTGGCGAGTTCCTCGTGGCGTTCGGGGGCTCGGACGGGACGTGCCGGGGGGACGTGCGCGTGATGCGCGTCTCGGACTGGACCACGGGGAGAAGCGAGCGGTACTGAGCCGACGAGCCGCGAGAGCAATCGCGCGAAAATCGCGTAGACTAGTCTATTACGTGGTCTACATAGTCTACTAGCTAGCTACGTAGTCTACGTAGCTAACTATAGTACAAAGTATTATACGTGGCTACGCGTACGTCGTCGCTCGCGCGTCACCGAAAACACGCGTCCGGTCCTTCGACGAACGCCCGCAAGGGGTCCGCGCCGTTCGGAAACCCCACGATCAGATCGTTCTTCAGGCCGGCGCCTTCGTGGGCCATCTTCATCACCCGAACGCCGTACCCGGCCTCCGCCGCCGCCGCGCCGCGGTCGAGCTCCACCGCCGCTTTGGCGGCGCGCGGGAACCGCCCGAGCGCCCGCGACGCCTCCGAGTTCGACGCGGGGTCCACGCCCTGGTGGCCGCTCCAGTCCGCCGCCGCGGCGAGGCCCAGGTACGCGGGACGCTGGATGCGCCCGCGCATCCAGGACGAGCGCGGGTGGATCACGCGCATCGGCGCGGAAGACCCGCCGGGATCGGTTTCGTCCTCCGCCGCGCCCTTCTTCTCGTCGGCGAGAAGCAGGACATCCTTCTTCATCGCCGAGATGCTCTTCAGCCCGCCGTCCTTGAGCTTGCCGACACAGCATGGCGCGACCACGAACGCCGCGCCGCGCGCCTGTGCCTGTAGAAGCACGGCGTCCGTGCCCCCGCCGCACACGTGCAGCGCCAGCGCCACGTCGCACGCACCGCCGTACGTCTCCGCCAAGCCGCAGACGGCGTCGACGTTTGTCAGCCCGGCGCGCGCCGCCCGCTCGGTGAGGAGCTCGACCGACCGGCGGTTCACGTCGACGCCCACGAACCGCATGCGGGGCTCCGCCGCCGCGAGCGGAAGCAGCAGGTTGCCCGTGCCGCACCCGAAGTCCACCACCGTCGGGGGCGACGCGTCCGCGTCGCTCGTTGTTTCGGCTGAATTTTTTCGCGCCGTCTTCGCCGTCCTCGCCGCGGCGACGAGAATCGCGCGGAACGATTCCACCTGTAACCGTTTCCGCCGCCCTCGCGCTTCGCCGCCTTTCTTGTTGCTCCCCGCTGGGTCCACGGAAGGCGCGCACGCGTCCCAGTCCAACGCGCCCAGCGCCTTAGCCTGCTCGAGGTCGCGCCAGCGGCTGTACAGGACGCCCCAGCCGCCGCGCCACCGCGCGTCGTCCCACCACTCAAACGCGGACGTCGGCGACGACGACGTTTCGTCTGTTTCCTCCGCCGCGCGCTCGTCGACTTTCATCCCGGTTTCCGTCGTTTTCTTTTCCCGCGACGCCTCCCTATACAACGGGTGCGACATGAGCAAGCGTTGGAGCGCCTCCTCCAACTCAGCGTCGTTCCGAGCCTTCTTGCGTCGCTTTTGACGCCGGTTGTGCGCGCGCCGTTCGCGGCGCGCGCGCTCCGCCTCGGAAACGTCGCCGGCTTCCGCCGCGGCGCCTCTCGGTTCCTTCGTCGGTTCCTTCGTCGCGCCGCGCACGTCCGCGCGCACGCCCGCGCTCGAACGCAACGCGCGAGCCTCGAACACGACACCGTTCAGAGCGTCCGCGGCGGCGCGTCCGGTCTCCGGCGCGTCAAACTCCAGCACCGCAAACCCGCGATTGCGCTTACCCACGTCTCGCTTCTTTCGAGGCTTGAGCGTGCCGTCCGCCAGGCGCTTTTCCCGCCACCCGGGAATCGCCGTGGACCGCACGCGGTCTCGAAGCGCCTCGCCGAGCAGGTCCCGCACCGCCGCCTCGATCGTCTCCTCGAGCGTGAAGAAGTCGAAATTGCCCACGTACACGAACCGCAGGTCGTCGTCGTCCGCCGCGCCCGTCTCTGCGTCCGAGACGGACGCCATCTTCGCCTCGACGTCGGCGGCGGCGGACCACGCGACCGTTCGCGGGAGCGCAGGCGCGCGCCGCCGCGTCGACGCCGCGACACCGCCGCGTCCGAAGCGCGCGCCGACGCGAGCGGCGCAGGGTGCGGTCGCGCCGAACGCCGCCACCGCCGACATAGCGCCTCACGAGCGCGGAGCGAACTGGATAAAGCTACGCGTGACAGTGCGCGACGAAAACGTTTTGAAGGTGGCGCGAACCTGGAGACATATGCACGGTACCGCGCCGCCTGTGCTGAGATCGACTTCCTCCAACTCGTATACGGCGCTCGTACGCGAACGCGCTCACGCGCTCACGCGCTCTCAGACGTCGTCCGCCTTCCTCCCGATGCGCCTGTTGTCCATGGCCACCTCGTCCGCCCCCGAGGCGATGGCGAACCCGCAGACGAGCGCCGCGTACGCGGCGACGACGACGTACGCGACGCCGTCGGAGGCGTCCATCGCGCCGTCCCACGCGACGTTCACCGCGCCGACGGCGAGGTTGGCGAAGAGAAACGTCCCGAGCAGGTTTCGGTTCGCGCCCTGGAGCAGTTTCGGCGCCGGCAGCGACCCCGGGAACACGAGCGCGCCCGCGACGAACGCGACGATCATCTGCGTGTTGAACGCCACCATCCACAGCGCGTACGCGGCGTTCGCCGTCCGCCGCGACGCGGGTTGCGCGCCGCGGTGAGCGACGAGCGCGGCGATCCAAAACGACGCCGACACGCCGCACAGCTTGGCGCACCAAGCCCACGCCCATTTCCAGCCCCCTTCCGGGGTGTCATGTGGATCAGCGCGCCCACTGGGCGCCATGGTGACGCGCGAAATCAGGCTATCGCGATCGTACGTCTCCTTGGCGTGCCTGTGCCTCTGCCGCTTCCGCGCCGAATCCGCCTCCGCCTCCAGCGCATCCGCCGCGCGCGACTTTTTCGCCGCGCGCGCGCGCGCCTCGGGGTCGCGCGCCGTTCGGGCCGCCTCGAGCGCGCTCTCCCTGGCGCGCCTGGCGCGCGCCTCGAGCTCGAAGACGATGCCCTCCATTTTCTTCCGCGCGCGCGCGGCGCCGAGCGCGAGCCTCTTCTCCATCCAGACGCCGAGGCCGACGCCCAGATAGTACAGCCCGACGTATCCGGGGACGGAGAAGAGCCCCTCCTTGTTCTGCGACACAAACGCCTCGCTCCGCGCGTCCGACAGCAGCCACTCCCCCAGGGTCTCGTGCGCGAACGGGCTCGCGTTTGCGGCGTCCCGCGGGACCCCAGCCGCGCCCGCGGCTGTCGGAACGAACTCCACCAGGTACTTCGCGCCGGCGAGGATGCTCCACAGGCGCGTGGACGAGAGGCACCACTGGTGCGCGGCGAGGATCGCGCCGCCGAAGACGGTGGACGTGCCCGGCGGGACGGGCGCGATATCGACGACGATCATGACCGCCGCCAGCGTCGCGAAGAAGTTCCAATGCTTCCCGTACTCGTGTATGGGCACGTGCGTGCCCGCGGCGGCCGTGCTCCACGCGCGGATCGCCGCGAGCGCCACCAGCGGGCCGACCCGGCGGGCCAGCCGCTGCGCGGCGCGCACCGGACCTATGTCCGCGAAGAAGTCCTTCGCCGCGCGCCCGCCCCTTCTGCGGCTGACCAGCGCGTTGGCGAACACGAACGACCCGGCGCCGACGTCCATCAGCGAGACGCCCGTCGTTTCCGTCTTGCCGAACCGCCTGGGGAACGCGGGAAAGTCCACCGCCAAGATGGCCACCGCCGTCGCGAGCGTCATGGAGGCGCGGTAGCACGTCAGATACGGCCGCGACGCGCCGTAGCGCGTGACGTTCCCGAGCGGGCTCGGGACCGCGTCCACGACGCTCGGCGTGCTGGGCGCCGCCTTCAGCGCGCGCTGCGCCACGAAGTGCCCGGCGAGGAAGTAAGCCAGGAGCGCGAGCGCGGCCAGCGCCGGTGGCGCAGCGCGCGGCGCGAACATCGCCCACGCCACGGGGAAGACGCAGCACAGCGCATCCTTGAGCACCACGTGCGCCGCCTCCAGCGGGCGGCCTCGCTTGTCCGCGACGATCCCGCCGAACGTCACGCGCACGCCTTTCATCACGTCCAGCGCGCGGCGGATGAACACGCCCAGCGGTGCCGCGACGACCACCGCCGAGACCTCGACGAACGTGGTCCCCGCGTTCCCGGAATGGAAAGCCTCCTTGCGCGCGCGCCGCGTCTCCGCCTCCTCGCTTGCGAACGCGGGAGGGAAGGCGGCGCACGCCAGCGCCGCGAGCAGGGCCGCGCGAGCGAGCGCGCGCCGCGCTGGGAGGAAACCGCGAGACCTCGCACGCTCCATGGCGCCCCACTGCTCTGGACCCGGGCCGTTTGCCGCGCGATCGACAAAGGTAACAAGCGTTGCCGCGCCAACGAGCAGTTAGCCAGAAACTCGTCGTCTGATCGTGTAGTTTTATTTATGGGTTATGGGTTCAATATGGCGAAATGAAACCCTGTATCGCGGTCTAAATCTACCTCCAAAACCACCTCCAAAACCACCGCAACAACTTGCGGAAAACCTCAAATGTTGTTGTTGCGGTAGTTTTGGAGGAAGTTTTGGATGTAGATTTAACCCGTGATGCAGGGTTTAATTTCGCCATAGCGAACCCATATCCTGCAAAAAAACCGCACGAATCCAACTCAGCTCTTTTCCCGGGAGTTCGGGTCTGCCGCGGCAGGGGAAGCATAAGGGCTCTCGGGATGTCCGACGCGTCCTGGTGCCAAGCGCCACAACACAGCGACGCGCGCGCTTAGACGCACGCTCGTCGCCGTACACTCGCGGTCACTCTCGGAGTCGCGCGCTCGCGTTCCGCGCGGTCGCATCGTCCTCGGAGTCGCGTCGCCGGCCCCGCCCGCTCGAGATTCGGTTTCGGGAATTTCCAAGACTCGAGCTTTCCGCGAGAAGCGGACGAGATGAGCACCAACGCCACGGCGGCGATTGCCAGCGCCCAGGGCGGCGGGAAAGCCGGTGTCGGGGGCAATGGGGTGTCCGATAGCGCGTCGGTGGCCAGGAGGTATGAACGAACGCTCGGAACCGCCGCACCCCCGCGACATGCGGGGTCCGACACCACGACGGGTTCTTTATCTGACCGCTAACCGCCCGGCTCCTTTTGTGTGTTTCTCCACCCGCAGGTTACAAAGCGAGCTCATGGGCCTGATGGTGCGTCGCGCGCGCGTCCCCGCGCGTCCCACGAGTGTCCCGGAGAAGTCCCCGGCGCTGGTGATCCCGTTTTCACGCGGGAACCGGCCGCAACCGCCCCACGAGGTTCAATGCGTTTCTTTCAGGTTTTTGCCCCTCGCCTCGTCCCCGACCGTCCCTGACCCAGCTTCGTTCCCCCGACTCCTTCCTCTTCCACCCACAGACCAAGGCGGATGCGGGCATCAGCGCGTTCCCCGACGGGGACAACATTTTCAACTGGGTCGGAACCATCGAGGGAGCCGCGGGAACGGTGCGTCTTGACCCCTCACACCGCGCACGCCCCACCCGTCTCCTCCCCCTCTCGCGTGACACGACGTGACCGATGCGACCTCGGAAACACCTGTTCGGGATTTCGTGTCTCGTCGCGACTCGAAAACGAGGGTGGTTTTTTCGGCGGGGCCGTCTTGTCTTCTTGTCTTCCGATGCTGACGCGACGCGCGTCCCTCGTGTCCACCCCGACAAACGAAACCTGAAACACAGGTGTACGAGGGCCTGACGTACAAACTGAGCCTGGCGTTCCCGAACGACTACCCGTTCAAGGCGCCGACGGTGAAGTTCGAGACGCCGTGCTTCCACCCCAACGTCGATCAGTTTGGGAACATCTGCCTCGACATCCTCAAGGAGAAGTGGTCCTCCGTGTACGATGTGCGCGCGGTGCTCCTGTCCATCCAGTCGCTG
>MDSV01047364.1_pt1 | contig 16251 bp, 14 predicted proteins | sample 810851 | NCBI WGS metagenome assembly MDSV01 (sample SAMN05326640, study PRJNA326480) | marine metagenome | isolation source: seawater | place: Atlantic Ocean: North East | collected 2012 | reverse complement strand
CCTCGGCCAGACTCGAACTGGCACTCCGCAAGCGGCAAGGATTTTAAGTCCTTTGTGTCTACCAATTTCACCACGAGGGCATTAATGAATTCCATGAGTGTATATGTTTATATTTATAATTGAACAAGAGGAATAAGTAAATTGGATAAAAAAAAAGGCCCCGAAGGGCCTTTTTTTAAAAACTATAATTTATAACTAAAATGGTTTAGCTAATGAAATAGTAAATGTTGTAAATTCAATATTATTAGCTTTTTTAGTTTCTGCTAAACTGTCTGAGTCTGTAGTTTTAACTTGTACATCATCAAACTTTGCAATCGTAGCTTCAGCTCTAAAAATGATCCCTTGATCATTCTCAGGAGCTTGGAAACCAATTCCAACCATTGGACCTTCTAGTGAGTCACTAAAAGAGTTAATAGTTGTAGTTCCGTTACTTTGCTTAGCATTATCTAAGTCTGCGTGTGAGTAACCAATTTTTGCATACACTGTACCACCATTGTCTAGAGGTTTAGATGCTGATGCATAAATTGTTTTTAGGTTACTTACTTCAATACTGGCATCTGTGTGATTCTTACCAGATATTGAAATTGTACCAGTTAGTGGAACAAGTTCTAATCCAACGTTAACAGGACTATCATTTACATTTACTTCAGCAAAAATTGCAGCAAATGTATGATCAATTGAGTTAGTCTCAGCAGCTTCAGTTAAAGCTGACGGAGTATTAGTTATTGCTTGTTTAGTAGCTTCAAGATCTCCATTTCCAACTTTTACACCAACCATACCAGATACGGCTAAAGCTGAAGAAGCGAAAAATAATGAACCAACTAAAATCGATACTATTTTCTTCATATTATTTACCTTATATTTAAATAATTAATTATTTACGTAATAGAGGCACCATAGATAAAAACAATGATTACACAATCAAAAACATCCCATAACTCACCAATTTGGAAAGAAAAAGTATATGTGTTGTAAAATTGCAACTAAAAAATCTATATTTTATGCCATTTTTAACTATAAAAATATGCTTATTTATTTGTAATAAATTTAATCGAAATTGTAAAATTTATCCATTTTTATTGAATTCTCATGAACGTCCCGATTCTAATATGTTTTAAAAGAATATTTACTTATTTTATAAAAGTATCATTAAACTGATTAGAAACTCTTACAAAGGTAGTACATTTACTTAGCTGTTTAAGGGAAGGTGCTCCAACGTAAGTACAGCTACTTCTAATTCCCCCTAGTATATTTGAAATAGTATCTTTTATTTTCCCTCGATACTTAACCCTAACTATTCTACCTTCGCTGCTCCTATAATCAGATAAACCACCATAATGTTTTTTATTTGCCTCTAAAGAACTTGAACCATAAAATTCTATAAACTTACTTCCATTAGTTTTCACAACTTTGCCTTTACCTTCGTCATGACCTGCAAGCATTCCTCCTAACATTACAAAATCTGCTCCACCCCCAAATCCTTTTGCAACATCACCTGGACAAGTACAACCACCATCAGCAATAATGTGTGCTCCTAAACCATGCGCAGCATCAGCACATTCCATAACTGCACTTAACTGTGGGTATCCTACACCTGTCTGTATTCTTGTTGTGCAAACACTACCAGGACCAATTCCAACTTTAACTATATCAGCTCCATTTAACACCAATTCTTGTGTCATATCTGCTGTAACAACATTTCCAGCTATTATAGTTTTTGTTGGATATTTATCTCTTACTGATTTTATAAATTTACTAAAACGTTCAGAATATCCATTAGCAACATCTATGCAAATAAATTTAATAAAATTAAATTCTTTTAATAGTTTATCTAAATTTTCAAAGTCTTCTTTTTTAATGCCAATACTTAAAGCAATATTTTTGTATATTGATTTGATTTTTTTATATTGTTTTAATTTTTTAATATCATGTTGCTTAGTTAAACAAGTAATCATGTTAAATTCAGACATTTTTTCTGCAACTCCCAACTCACCTACACCATCCATATTTGCTGCCATAATTGGAATACCTGACCATTCGTTGTTACTATATTTGAATTTATAAGTTCTATTTAAATCGACATCTTTACGGCTCGATAAAGTGCTTCTTTTTGGTCTAAAAAGAACATCTGTATAGTCTAGCTTTAATTCTTCTTCAATTCTCATTCTATTTAATAAGTATAAATTATTATTATAAAAATAAATTTCAAATTAATAAATTGCCTGTGGATAAGTTTTGAATATATAATAGGCTTAATTTCCTTATATAAATGAGTGAATTGAAAAATATAGTTGACCGGATTAAACAAAAAGATCTAGATAAAGCATTAGAACTTTGTGAATTAAGTGAAAATAGACATAATAAATCTATAATTCTAAATTTTAAAGGTGTTATTCATCTATTAAAAAACAATCTAGATTTAGCAGAATCTAACTTTTTAGACTCAATTAAAATCAATGAAAAATATGAAGATCCAATTAAAAACTTATATTCAATTTACTTAAAAAAAAATAATTATAAAAATCTTTTAATTTATGCAAACAAACTAGTGGGAATTGATAAGCTAAATATTGAATATAAATATCAATTAGCGTACGCGTTAGAACTTAATAATAATCAAAATGATGCAATAAAATACTATAATGAGTATATAGATCTGGGTGGAAAAAATAAGAAAGAAGCATTAAATAATATTGGCTGTATTCATTTAAAGCGAAATAAACCAAAAGTTGCGAAAAATTTTTTTCTGAAGGGGATTAATTTTGGAGAAGACAAGACAATAATAAATAATGTTTTAAATAGTTATATCTTGTTAAGAGATTTGGAAAATTCGAATAAATATTTTGATAAAGCTGAAAAAATTGACGAAAATTTTATTGATTTTAAATACAATAAGGCAAAATATTTAATTCTTAAAAATCAAATACAAGAAGCTACAAAAATTTTAGAGGAAAACAAAGATATTCCTAAATTCCTGATAACTCTTTTAATTCTATATTCTAATACCAATCAAAAAGAAGTGGGAAATAAACTTTTAAATCAATCAAAAGATAAGATTAAAAACAATCCTATGTTTTATAATTATTATGGAATTAAATTATTAACTGAGGGTAATTTTGAAGATGGTTGGAAATATTATGAATATCGAAATTCAAAAATAGTCGATTTTTTTAAAGATACAAATGAGTGGAATGGTGAGAAAATTGATAAAAAAAATATAGTAGTTTTTAATGAACAAGGTTTAGGGGATTCAATACAATTTTCAAAATATATTATACCACTAACCAAAATTGCAAAGGGCGTTACATTCGTGGTTCAAAGTAGTATTAAAGATCTTTTCAACGACGATATTAAAAACCTATCTATCGAAACTATAGAAACATCACGTAATAAAAAATTTGATTTCAAAATTGCGCTAGGATCATTAATTAAATTTTTTTTCAAAGAAAAATTCAAAAAAAATGAAAATTTGCTACAAACAAATAAAGACATCGACTTAAAATGGAAAAATAAAATAGATTCTAATAGATTAAATGTAGGATTTGTTTGGTCAGGTGGTTTTAACGGAGCCAATGAGCCCTATAGATCGGTCCCATTAAAATCTTTAAAAAAAATTTTTTCATTAAATGCAAATTTTTATTGTCTTCAAAATGAAATATGGGACAGAGATCTTAATGAATTCAAATCATTAGATTTGATTAATTATGGAAAATACAAACTTGATGAAATTGCATCTATAATTACAAATCTTGATTTAGTTATAACAAGTGACACATCGTTATTACATTTGTCAGCAACTTTGAATAAAGAAACATGGGGAATGTTAAGTTTATATCCTGACTGGAGATGGGGTGAGTTCAATAAATTTAATCCCTACTCTAGTTTAAAAATTTTTAAACAAGATAGATTTGATGACTGGACTAATGTTGAATTAGAAATTGTTGAAGAATTGAAAAAAAAAATAAGCTCATAATAAAAATTAACTTCTAAATTTATTAAGATTACCGATAAAAGAAAGTAAACAATTTATCGATTATTAAACGTTTGATTTAAAAATTACAAACTTCAATGTTCTTTTTACAATTGGTATTCTTAATTTCTGTGTTGTTGATTTTTATTTGAGCATTCAAATCAGAAATATAATCATATTTATAGTTGGACACTTTTATATTAGAGCCTTCAATTCTGGGTGATCCATATTCTACTTTTTTTATATAAGCGGCTAAACCAATAAATACATTTTCAATTATAATATCATTTAGATAGACATTGCTTTCATCTTTACTAGCTATACCAATATTTGAATTTTCAATTAAAATATTCTTTGCATTAAGAATACTTCCTTCTCCAACACTTATTCCTTTATCTCCAGATCCGTGAATATAAATACCCTCTAAATTAACTTTGCTACCTGAAAAATCGATTGCATCATTTTTGCTCATTAAGAATTTTGAATTCAAAATAGATCCTTGGCTAAAATCAATATCAATAGCATCAGAGTTTGCATTTTCGAAATATGAGTTTTCAATGAGAAAATTTGATCTTATAATATTAATATAATCATCACCGATCGAGTTATTATAAAATCTGGCGTTATTAACTTTAACATCAGCTTCATAAAAATTTATTGATCCAAGCAGACCTATTCCAGAGATCAAATTTGGTGCAGATAAATTTTTAAATGTTACATGATTTAAAAAGGACTCACCTTCAGTATTAACAACTAAAATACCATTTCCTCCCTTTTTCTCATTTGTTTGTGAATTAATTATAGAACTAATTAGCACAGGATTTTCTTTACTTCCTTCAATAAAAATTGGTGAAAAAGAAATTAATTGTCCATTGCCTGAAAATTTAATTGAACTATTTTTGATAATTAACTTATATTCTTTAGGAATTATAATTCTTTCATCAACTTGCCATTCTTGATTTTCAATTATCAAATCATTATTTATATTTTTTATAAAAGCATACTTATTTAATAATGATGGTATCTGATTTATTTTGGAATTAAATGTGTCAACTCTTAAATCATTATTCCAAAGCTTAATATTATTAGAGTAAATTTTATTTTGCCCAAAAATTCTATAATTAATAATAATATTTTCTAAATTTTTATCGCTGCATTGTAAAATTGAGCATTCAATTTTAAGATTTTTTTGAAAATCATTTGTTTCAAGACGCATTCCATCTACAAATAAAGGTGATTTTAAATCTAAAACTTGATCATTAATATTTATTCCAATTATTTCAATCGGTAAAATTTGTGTATTTGTTGTTTTAAATTCTAAAGTGTTATTCAAAACTTTTAATACATTGAAATATGGTTTTTGAATGGGGTTTAAAGTATTTTGAATATAATTTGAAATATTTTCATAGTCTTCATAATTGAATAATTGTGTTGTGGGAAAATTTATTTTAAGTATTTTTTTTACCTCATCAAACTCAGATTTATTTTCTTCCACAAGATTTGAAATATATTGATTACTTGAATAATTATTCAATTCACTTAGATATCTTTCATAGAATACTTTATCTTTATAAAGTAAGTCTAAAAAAGGTTCTTGCCAAGAATATCTTAAATTATTATTTCCAAAAACCCACGGATTCCAGCCAGTTATAAATCTATCAGCATTTGAGTGAATTTCTTTAGAAATTGGCTCAAGAAAATTTGTTACAGGATTGTAATAAAATTTCATATCATCAACATCAAATTCAGTAGAACCAAAAACAGCTCTTAAGGCCATTAATTTTGCCATTTGTTCTAAATCAAATACTTCACCAACTTTTAATTTTTCATTTCTAAATGACTCTAAAAGGCTGGTTGCTTTATCTAAATATTTTTCTTGAACTGTTCCTTTGTAGCTTTTTTTAAATTGAATAGGTTTTATTTGCGATCTCCAAAAATAATTTGAAATCTTATTTGCACCTAATTTTTGAGATTGAATATGTTCTTCTAATCTCTCTTGATTAGAGAAATTTATTACTGGCCCTTCTCTTCTTTTATTGTTTTCAATTAACTCTTTCATACTTCTTTCTTGCAAAGTATATAGGCCGTATTTATTTCCATTAATTATCAACTCAACAAATTTGGTTCTATGAAAAATTAAATTTTCTCTTTCTAATGCTTTCATAAACAGCCATTCATCTAAAAAATCTAAAGTTTTCGGTGGCTGCAATGTAAATCTTCTAAGATTAAAAATTGATGAGTTGTCATCATCTATCTTTAAATAAAACGACCATTTATAAGCATGATCCCAATGATCACCCAACATTCCTTTTAGTCTAATCTTAATCTTATTCTGCTGATCATCATGTGTAAGTTTTCCTGATGACCATTTAGAGTCCTTGGCTAAGAGGTATTTATTTTCTAAAGCTTTTTGTCGAACTTTTTTAATTTTTTCAAAATTTTTATAATTTATATCAATGACTATTTCTTCAATATTGTAAGTTTTTGATATTATTTTGCTATAGAGGTTTTCATAAATTTTAGTAATTATAAATCTAGGTTTGCTCAATAAATCATACTTTTCAGTCCAAATGCCTAAAATAAATACAATTAAAACAGAAAGTAATATTTTAGAAATAGAATATGATTTTAAATCAAAATTTGTATCTTTTATAAATTTCATTATTTGCCTAAAACAGATCTAACTCCATTAATATACTTTGAATTTCTGCTTGCTTTGATCGGGATATTTATATCTAAATCATTTAGATATACTTTGTCCTCTTTATTAAATTTGAATTCAATAACTAAATAATCTTGAGTAAAATTTTTAAATCTAAAATTTGGTTTAATTAAAGCTGATCTTTGATCAAAGATTTCAATATTTTTATCGAGAGTAATTCTTATTTTTTTGTTTCTACTGATAAAATATTCTCTTTTATATCTATTTATTAATATTTTTTCAGAATTTTTATCAAAGAGAATCTTATATTCAGGAGTTAATTGTTTTAAGATTTTATTTTTAATCTCTTTCCAATTTGAATTTATGTTGAGTGTTAAATCATTTATTTTAAAAATCTTTTTATATCCATATATATTTTTTTTAAATTTAAATTCCAAGGAGCCTTCATTTTTTAAATTTTCAGAAAAAAGTTTTCCATACCATCTATATCTTACTTTTAGTCTTGATGGTAAACCAACTAAATTATCATTGAAAGCTTTATAGTCTAATGAATCAAAATAAATATTATTAATATTCCTATGATCATACTCTTTAAAAAAATTAAATTTATGAAATTTAATCCAATTTTTAATCAATGAATAGTTATGCTTATAGCAAACAAATTTAATCTCACTTCTATAATTTTTCATTTTTAAAATTAAATATTTGGAACTTGATTCTGGTCAACAAAATTAATTTTAACATTTGGGTATTTTGATTGTAATGATTTATTGATTAGTTCTAATTTATCCAGATTTTTAATATTTAGAATATATGTGGCTTGAAAGATTTCATCAGATATATCAAGTTTAACAAGGTTGTAATTGTCGTTTTCTGTTTTTAAAATTTGGTTAATATTCTTTGTTATTTCCGATGTATTGCTCTCATCTTTTCTCTCTATTTCTAAATTTAAAAAAATATTTTTATTTTCTGTTCTAACTTTTTTAAACTTAACTAAATAAATCAATAATAAAATTAAAAGAATCGCAACTGTTGTAGGGATAGTTTGATTTGCTCCGTATCCAAGACCTGCCGCTATACATATAAATAAGTAAGCTAATTCCTCTGGTTCTTTAATTGGTGTTCTGAATCTTACAATAGATAAAGCGCCCACTAAACCTAGCGATAAAGCTAGTGATGATTTTACAATGTAAATAACAAGAACTACAGTTAGAGTAATGAAAGGAAATAAATTACTAAAATCATCTCTATTAGTTAAGGTTGTTGAATATTTCTTGTAATGAAACTTTATTAATAATGAAATTATAAATGCACATATTAAATTTAAAATAATTAAAGATAAATCAATTTCAGAATTTGTATTAATTTGAATATTTTCCATAAATAAGATTATTTAAACATATTATTATTAAATTCAAAGAAATTTAATTTAATTATAACATGTGGTTGAGTTAATTAATGCATATATCTCATGCTCTATCAAATTATCACAATCTTTTGTTAACCTATTTTTATCTATCAAAATATGTGAAATGTTTTCAATTTGATTTATGTCATCTAAAATTATTTTTTGCTTATCAAAATCATTAGTTTCAAAAAAGTTACTAGCTAGATCTAGTCTTTTTTTCCATATTATTAATTCACTATATTTAAATGCGTGGTGTTTCCAATCAATAAAAATTGGCAACCCTGTATTCATTCGTATATGAGAAAGATGTACAGGTATTAAAATTCTTTGCACTAGCTCATAATTTTTATTTATTTTTTTTGTAAGTTCTAGTTTTGTATAAAAGCTTTGATTTTTATTTTTTATAAAATGATTTTTTATAAAAAAAGTGGAAAATATAATTAGAAATAATGAAACCCCCAATACTTTTAGATTATCTTTTTTTGATAAAAATTTATTAATAAAAAAAGATATCACTATCATGGATGATAAAGGTACTAAAAAGACGGAAGCTCTCCATGGGAAAGCTAGAGCCAGCGATTCATTTTCAGTTAAAATTTGTATTATACTTAATAATATTGATAAAAATCCAAAAGTAATTAAAGGTAAAAAAATTTTTTTATTCTTGTAAATCATAAATAAAGACATTGCATAAACCAAAATAGAAATTATATCTTTGTAAGAAAACCAATTGGCAATTAATGCATGATGAGGAATTCTTTCTAATAAAATATTTTGTCCCGTCAAAGTTAACTCTTTATCTATTAATAGAAAATTTAGAATTATGTATATTGTAATAGGTAAAATAAAAATTATATATGTAACAAGTGTCTTAAATAATAGTTTATATTCTCTGATTGAAAAAAAATATATAAAGAAACCAAATAATAGAAATCCTGAGTGAATAACATATGATGGATGAAAAGATGCACTTAAACAAATTAATAATACTGCATAAAAATATTTTCTGATGAGATATAAGTATATTCCCCAAAAAAATAAAACTCCAAAACTTGCTGGTTGATAACCTTCATTAATTACATCTTGTCCTGCTAAACCACCAAAAAAACTGTGTTCATGATAAATTAAAATAAATATAGCAAACCAAATAAATGATAGTGAAATTTTATTGAGACTTTGAAATTCATTTTTACAAATCAAAAAAATAAATAAGGAACAGACTACAAGTAAATTTGAATGAATGACATGTAAGATGTTAATTGGAAATAATTTTAAAATAATATTATTAAAATAAGTAAAAACTGGTAAATGATTTGTTTGGTTTGCAATCCAATCATTTTCTAATTTATTTGTATCAAAATCTTTAATCGCATGAAGTAAATGTAATGAATTTCCCTTAAAAAAAGGAAATTGTTGAATGGTAATTACAAATAAAATACTTAGGGCTAAATATAATATTATCTCTTTTTGCTTACTAATTTTCATCTTATCTAATTATTAATATTATTAAATGTTTTAATTAATAAAAGACATTTGATAAAGCTTTCTTTGTTTTAATTGAATATAGTATAAAAACGACAATATAATTTTAAAATAAATATATGAAAAAAATAGGTAAAATTGCGTTGGTAATTACGTCAATTAATAGACCAAACGTGGTAATTAAAAAATATTTTTCTTTATGTAAGAAAAACAATATTAATTTCATTATTATTGGAGATAAAAAAACTCCAAAATATCCAAATAAATATAATTTTTACAATTTAAAAGCTCAAAGAAATTTAAAATTTACCTTAAACAAAAGACTTCCAATAAAATCCTATTCGAGAAAAAATATTGGCTATTTAACTGCAATGCAAAATAATTCAAAAATAATAATAGAAACAGATGATGATAATTATCCAAAAAATACATTTTTTCATAATTTAGAATTAAAAAAAAAATTAAAGTTACTAAGTGGTCCTAAATGGATAAATGTTTTTAAGATCTTTCAAAAAGATAATAATGATATCATCTGGCCAAGAGGGTTTCCTTTAAATGAAATTAATAAAAACTATAAAATTAAAATTACAAAAAAATTAATTACCAGTCCCATACAACAAAGATTATGCGATGGAAACCCTGATGTTGATGCAATATTTAGATTAACTAAAAAGAATAAATTTCATACTTTTAAAAAAGAGAATTATGCTTTAAACAATAAATCACTTTGTCCATTCAACAGTCAAAATACTGTATGGCATGAACAATGCTTTCCTTTAATGTATTTGCCCTCATACTGCACGATGCGTGCTACAGATATTTGGAGAGGTTTTATTGCACTAAGAGTATTGAAAAATTATAATTGGAATTTATCATTTCTTAATTCAACTGTGATCCAAAATAGAAATGTGCATGATCTACTTGATGATTTTAATTTAGAATATCCCGTTTATAAAGATACAAAAACTTTAAATGATATTCTTTATAATGTTAAATTAATTAATAAAAAAAATTATATGCTCATAAATTTTTTTAAATGTTATAAACAACTTGTTAATCAAAAAATTTTAGAAAAAAAAGAATTAGACCTAGTTTACAAATGGATTAATGATATTTCTAAAATTTATCCTAATTACAAAAAAATATAGATTATTGCCTAAGGATGATATTTGATAATTCTAAATGAATAAAAAAATAGTATTAACAGGTGGTTCAGGACATTTAGGTTATAATATAGGTAAATTATTAATTGAAAAAAAATATCAAGTTTTACTGTTATTAAGAAAACACAATTCTTACACTAATGAATTAATTCGTGCAGGGGCAAAATTTAAAATTGTCAATTTTCAAAATTTAAAAAGTATTAAAAATGCGATTAGAAATTATAATATATTAATTAACACTGCTTCAAATAATCCTTATCATCCAGAAAAAGAAATTTTAAAAGAAAATACATCCTTAACAAAAAATATATTTAATTCTACTATAGCAACTAAAATTAAAAAAATAATTCATATTAGCTCTTCAATTATTTTTGAAAGAAAAAATAATAACAAGCAAATAATTAATGAATATTCTAAAATTAATTATAATGAAAATGATTATGTAAAAAGTAAGTTATTAAGTGAAAAATTTATTGATGATTTTAATAAAAAACAAAATGTTGATATAACAAGGATATACCCAGGATGGATAATAAGCGAACAAGATGTTTATTTCACACCACCTTCTAAATTTTTTTATGAAAATATTTATAAAAAAAAACTAATTTTTTGTTTTGACGGAGGAATTTCTCTAAATACTGTAGAAGAAATAAGTCATTCTATCGTTGCCGCTATAAACTCAAAAAAAAATAGTAAATTTATATTAGGAGGTCAAAATATTTCTTATTATGATTTAATAAAAAAAATAAAAATTAAAAGTAAGAAATTCTTTATTTTAATTAAGTTACCAAAATTTTTATTGGCATTTATTACACCTGCTGTATCGATTTTATCAAAATTTTCTAAATCATTACGTTTATTAGAAAAACAAATAGAATATTCAAAAAAAGCGATCACATCTTTCACATATTTATCCTCAAAAAAAGCTATTAAAAGTTTAGGGTACAAAGTAAAAAATATCGATTTTATTATTGGCCAGATTGTAAAGAATAGCAAAAGACATGATTACAAAATACATAAATTAGGAAAACATAATTTTTTTTACAATTCTAATCTAAAGATTAATAAAATTAATAAAAATAACCGTATTTTAATTACTGGTATCCCAGGTAACTTGGGTAATAAATTTATAGACTTTATAATTAAATATAATTCCTCAAACAAAAATAAGATTTATTGTAATTTATTAATTCAAAAAGAATTTCAAGGACTAATAAACTTGCCTAAGGAGTTTAGGATTTACTATGGTTCTCTTAATGAAAGTGAGGTAATTAAGAAATCTCTCAAAAATGTTAAAAATGTTTTTCATCTAGCATCAAAAATTTATGATATTTCCTCAAGTTCTATTTATGAAACTAATTATACTAATTCTAAAAAATTTTGTGAAATATTAATTGCAAATAAAATTAAAAAGATTCTTTATATGAGTACCGACTCGGTTTTAGGATATGAAAATAAGAATGTAGCCTTTAAAGATAATAACAATTATAAACCATTTGGTGTATACGGTGAAAGTAAAAAAAAATTTGAAGATTATTTAATTTTAAAAGGAAAAGAAAAAAAAATAATCTATACAATCGTAAGAGGTTTTTTATTTTTTGATAAAAATTTATTTAAGAAAGGTAAATTTACAGAATTATTATATAATAAATTTCAACCCATTATAGGGAATGGAAAAAATTTTAGAAATATTACTTTTAAAGAAAATGTCGTCACTGCTTTTTTTAATATATTAAATTCAAACAAAACAAATAACAAAATTTATTGGGTTGGTGACAAAAATTATAGAATAACTATAAATCAATTATTCAAAAAAATTTGTGAAATAAATGATGTAGTTTTTAATCCTATCTATTTACCTAATTTCTTTGGTTTTATTTTCAGATTGGCTTTTAATTTATTATTAAAATTAGGTTTTAACAGTGGTGGATTGTTCACACTTTCTAAATTGAATTTAACAATTACCTCAAAAAATGATAGTCTTTCAAAAGATACTAAATATAAAGAAGTTATTAATTTTAAAAAAATCAATTAGATGAAACAAGATATAGCTATATTTACACCTATGGCGAATGAAGAAAAGAATGCAGAAAAATTTGTTTTAGAGGTTTTATCTTATAAAAAATTTTTTAGAAAGTTTAAATATTTTTTAATCTTAGATAATGCTTCTAAAGACTCAACTTATGAGATTGTTAAAAAATTAGAAAAAAAAAATAAAAATCTGAAAGTTGTATGGTGTCCTAATAACAAAACAGTAGTCGATGCTTACATGGAAGGCTACAAAAATTGTTACAAAACTAATTATAAATGGATTTTAGAAATTGATGCAGGTGGAAGTCATAAACCCAGAGATATTGTAGGTTTTTTAAAATTTATGACAAATGATTATTCATGTATTTTTGGAAGTAGATTTTGCAAAGGAGGTAAATTAATTAATTACAATTTTATAAGATATTTTTTTAGTAAAGGTGGATCTATGATTTCAAAACTATTTTTTAATATTGATTTAAAAGATACAACAAGTGGCTACCAAATGTTTAATAGGAAAATTATAAAAAGAATCATTAAAAAAAAATTAATCTCAAAAGATAGATTTTTTCAAACAGAAATAAAGATATTCTCAAGAAAACTTAAGTTTAAAGAAGTTCCTATTACATATGTATGTAAAACACACCATGTAAAATCTTTTGCAATATTTGAATCTATTTTTTTATTATTCAAAATTAGATTTATTAAAAATAATTATTTTGAATACAGATAAGGTCTTTGTCAATTTTCAAAAATTTATAATTGTTTGCTTGTAATATTTCAATAATATTCTTAGCCTCATCTATCTTCATGTGAATCCATTCAAAAATTATTATTGGTCTTAAGTTCGTATTTTCAACAAAATTTTTTAATAAAACGTTATCATAACCTTCGGTATCAATAATTAGTAGGTCTAGTTTATTAAAGTTATATTCTGTAATTAAATCATTGAATGTTGTGCAATCAACATCTGTTGAGTGTATATGATTTGATTTAACTCCATGATTTATTAAATGACTTTCTTCAAATGAAGCTAATACAGTCAACCAACTTACATCTTCACTCTGATATTTTTTTTTATAATAATCATAGTTTGTTGGATTAACTGAATAAATTTTCTTTTTTCCTTTTTTAATATCAATTGCTTTATTTATAAATTTAACATTAGTAAAATTGGAATAGTTAATTTTTAAATCTAAAAAAGCACTTTTGATAGGTTCAACTAATAAAACTTTTGTATCTTTATTTATAGAGTTTCTTAAAAAATCATCACTCTTTCCGTCATTTGCACCAATTTGAATGACGTGTCCTATTTTTTTTTTATCAACTAATAATTTGATTAAATTACCACAATTTACAGATAGAGATTCAATAAATCTCTCTGTTTTAACAGTATCTTTTTGAAAGATCTTAAATCCTAACAATCCAATAATCTTTTTTAATAATTTATTTGCTTTTACATCATGGCTCATACTAAAATCTTTCTATTCTTAAATTTTCATTGCTTTTGTTTTGAGATTAATGCTTTCATCAAATATTTTTTATCAAGATTACAATCTTTATAACCACGCTTTACAATATTCAAGTATCGTTCAGTAGGAAATTTGAAAGATGTTTTTTTAACCATTGTATATGTCATTATTCGTTTTCCATAGTAAGAAAAATAAAATTTCTTATATAAAATTGGATAATCCTCATAAACATCAAGTTTTTTTTCATCACTTTTTGATATTTCGAATAACCCCCCTGGTACTAGTGAGTTTTTTTTGGGTTCAATATCTGCTGCTCTGTATTTGCTTCTAAAAGTTAATCTAAAATTCTTTAAATTAATCTTTTTTAAAAAAATACTATCTTTACATCTTCGCTTCATTTGGAAATGATGAAGATTACTACCATAGGCAAAGTAAAGCATTTATCTATCTACAATTTCAATTTTTTTTTGTTTAACAAATTCTAAAATTTGAGAATTGCAAGAGTTAATTTTAGATTGCTTTTCTGAACGTAAAACTATTGAAACTCCAAGTTTACCAGCATGAAAGAAGGGGTAGCTCCCTATTTCCACATCTTTATTTTGATCTTGTACTTTTGTTAATGAATTTGCAATTTCACTTTCAACAGTTCTTAAACTAATTGTGTAACTTAATATTGGTTCCCCTCCCACTATTCTATTCTTCAAACTTCCCAACATTGATTTTAAAATTGAAGGAACTCCTGGCAGGCAAAAAACATTTTCAACACTGAAGCCTGGTGCTCCACTCGTTGGATTTAAAATCAACTCAGCTTTCTCGGGCATCCATACCATCTTTTGTCTACCCTCATTAAACTCTCCTGGTTTATAATAAGCCTCTAAAATTTTATATGCTTCTTTATGAATCTCATATTTTAATCCAAAGGTTTTTGAAACAGACTCTGCAGTTATATCATCGTGTGTAGGACCTATACCACCAGTGGTAAATACATAGTCATTTTCTTTTTTTAATACTTTAAGAGTATCAACAATCTTTTTTTCAATGTCGGCAATAACTCTTACCTCATTTACCTTAACACCAATTGAATTTAACCAATTAGCGAGAGTACTTGTATTTGTGTCCTGAGTTCTTCCAGAAAGTATCTCGTTTCCAATTATTAAAATCGCGGCATTTACTTTTGTGTTTTTTGTCATTTTATATGTATAATTTGCTTATGGAATTTACCAAGTCTTTAATAAAAGGCAAATTAATCAAAAGATATAAACGTTTTTTTGTTGATGTTAAGTTAAATAAGGAAATTGTCACAGCCCATTGTCCCAATACAGGTTCAATGAAAGGTTTGCTTGATAAGGGAAATGAAGTTCACCTTTTCAAACACGATGACCCTAAAAGAAAATTAAAATATGGTTTAGAGATAATTAGAGCCAGGCAAAATTTAGTTGGTGTTAACACCCATAGAGCTAATAGAATTGTTGAACACGGTTTAAATAACAATTTAATAAAAGAGTTAAAAGATAATGACAAAATAAAACCAGAGGTTTTTTTTAATAAGGAAACAAGATTTGATTTCTTTATCGAAAAAAAAAAGCAAAAAATTTTTGTTGAAGTTAAAAATGTTACTCTTTTTAGGAATAAAAAAACAGCTGAGTTTCCTGATGCTGTTACTTCTAGAGGATCAAAACATTTACTTACCCTTATTGATGCCATAAAAATGGGTTATAAAACCTATTTGATATTTCTGGTACAAATCCAAAATATGGAAGAATTTAAAATAGCTAAAGATATAGATAATGATTATTATGAGAATTATATAATTGCAAAAAAAGCTGGAGTAAACTTTTTGGCATATAGATGTAAAATAAACTCAAAAGAAATTTTAATTGATAAGAAGATAAAAATTATAGATGGCTAATTATTCTGAAAAATTTGAAAAAATGAGGATTGCAGGAAAACTTGCAGCTCAAACTTTAGATATGCTAACTGAAAACATCAAAGAAGGTATTTCAACAGCCTATATTGATAAACTTGGATATGAATTTATAAGAGATAATGGTGGTTATTCTGCACCT
>MDSV01053238.1_pt1 | contig 16254 bp, 12 predicted proteins | sample 810851 | NCBI WGS metagenome assembly MDSV01 (sample SAMN05326640, study PRJNA326480) | marine metagenome | isolation source: seawater | place: Atlantic Ocean: North East | collected 2012 | reverse complement strand
GCGCCTCCTGAAATGCCACCTATGCCACCAATGGACGCACCTCCTGCGCCTCCGGGTATGCCACCAATGGACGCACCTCCTGCACCTCCGGGTATGCCACCTATGGATGCACCTCCTGCGCCTCCTGAAATGCCACCTATGCCACCAATGGACGCACCTCCTGCACCTCCGGGTATGCCACCTATGGATGCACCATCTGCTTCGGCGACAGACCTCTTATTAGCCCCACCTGAAAATGATGATTCAAATGAGGTTGTCCAAGAAACTTCAAGTAGCGATGCAAACTTATTACTAACTCCTGTAACAGATACTGAAAACTTGTTAGTAGCGCCTGAGGCAGATATCCCTGCAGAAGAAAGTGAAGCAGAACAAGAAGGAATGTCCCCTGATGATTTATCTGGAGAAGTTGCTGGAGCAACTATCCGTTCTCGTGATGATGTTGAAAAAGTTCCAGGAGATAAGTTAGAGGGTAGTTTGCATGAAACTGAAAATACAATACTAAATGCTGATGGAGACATAGTCAAACAGACTGTAAAGGGAACTCTAACTATCAATAATCCTTCAAATGAAGACAGAATTTATGACATCGATGTAATTCTAGACAATGCAGAATCTACAGATATTGGTGGAGACCATGTTTCTGTAGATGAATTGGAAGCAGGTAAGAAATACAGTATGAAGTATAAAGTAGAAGGCAAGAGAATGATGGCACTTCGAGAACGCCTAGATACTAATCCAGCAAGATCTCAAGAACGCTCTTTATCAGTTTCTTTCGGACCTGAAGGTGGACCACTTGCGTTAGAATTAGAGGTGGAAAATTTATCATCTGTCGCTTTAGAAAATGTTGAAGTCAACAGACCTGTTCCAAAAGAAATTGTATTTCAGGAGACAGGCACAGCAACTATAGAAGGAAATAATTTGAATTGGCATGTTGGTTCATTATCACCAGGAGAAAAGCAAGTCCTTTCGATAGAAGGAGTGATAACAGTAAGTGGAACAAAGAAGATTAATGCTGGTTCTGCATCTGCAACATATACTGCCCAATCTACATTATCTAATCTTAATTTCAAAGAACTTGATGCATTTTGTCGAGGATTTACTTACATGCGAGTTAGAGAAGATGAGAGACCAGATAACTGGATTTGTAAGACTATTTTTGAAAACAGATCCTCTTTCGCTGTTGATTTGGTGAAATTACAGGTTAGAATGAAAGGAAGTAATGACTTATTATTCGACATTCATGATGTTGAACAAGATGTACTACCTAATGGAAAGTGGGAGTCTGATGACAAAACAGTTGTAGCAACTTCAGAGCCGGACTTCACTTACGACTTATCATATACGATTTTACCGCATGCAGTAAGGTCAACAGAAGGTTCAATGAAATTAGAAGAGAATTCATTTGATATTCTAGAAGCAGAGGTTGATAAGAAATATTCAACCTCAGGACTTAGATCATATAGAAATCAGAAAGTAACCTCATCGATTACTTTGGTCAACAAAGGATCTGCAACAATAAATTTGATGAGATTAACCGACGACATACCAGGATTATTTGAAGCACCAAATTTAGAAAGTTTGCGAATTTCTGTTGGAGGAAATGACCTTGATGCTGACCAGTTCAAGGCGGAAATTAGTTCCGGCATTACACTTGAAAAAGAGCATAGATCACCTGACGGAGATGGTCATACAATGACTATGACCATAGGTACAAGAGGTCCATTGGGATTAAATCCTAATGATGACATTCAAATCACATATGACTTGATAGCACCAGATCCATCCCCTGAAAATAAGAAGGTCGTAGCACCTTTAAGGGCTGAATTTAGTGCTGAAAGATTTGGTCCTGTTTGTGGTCGAGACTGTCCAAATCCACCTTCAATTAAAGTAATACACAACAGAAGAGACTTTTCAGCAGGAAAGCAAGCTATTCCGCTTGGTGGAAAAGGTCGATATGAAGTATTGATACTGTTTGAAAATAATGGAGATACTGCACTACAAGATGTATTCATTAATGATGTAATTCCTTCACATTTTGAAATCAAAGATTGGCATATAAAAGGCTCATCTGGCAAGCGAGATGATTGTGAAATGACTTCTGAAGAAACAGATTTGGGCACCCAAGCCAGTTGGATGGTCCCAATGGTTGGTAAAGGCGAAAGATTAGAGGTTTGCTTTGAAATAAAAGGTAGTGGAGAAGTTGATGGTGATGTTCTAAATAAATTCCACGGCGTGCACTTTGGTGATGAAATTGAAACTGATGAACTGCCAGAACAGGAGAAAGATCTAGCAGAAGCAGAAGAATCTGAACCGGAAAAAGAAGATGAAGATGATGCTGCATCTAAAGTCACATGGAGAGAAGATGTTCTACTTAGAGTAATGGATTCTAATGGAATTGATGTTGAACATCGCGATGATTTCGTTGCACATGCAATTAATTTTGACCATGATAATAATGGATATCTTAAGAAACAAGAACTAGAAGATGCTGCAAAGGCATGGAATGAATCAAATGATGATAGTGTCAAAGAAGAGGCAGAAAATTCGGATTCTGAAGAGCAAGATTCAGAAAAAGCATGCCCTGTGTGTGATGCTAAATCACCTAGTAGCGCATTAGTTTGTCCATCATGTGGCTATGATTTCCAAGCTTGATTATTTTGGTAATTCCCAATTTGGCCAAACTTCGTTTTCTGAATCTCTGGAAACAAGTACTATTACTGGACGAGGTAAATCAGTGAGAAATTCTTCAAGAGGTTTGGATGTCGATGGAGGCATTACTCCATCTCTAAGATCTACTACCAACCAAGCATCCGGATATTGTTCCATCCATGCTGTTAGTTCTGCCTCTATTCCTTGTGGAGGAACTCCTTGCCTAACACTCGCAAGGAATTCCCAATTATTTATGCAATTTCTTTCACTGTCAGTCCAGATAAATATTCGTGGTTCAAATGACAATAAAGAAACTTGTTCAATGGCCTCTAATTCAGTTACGCATACAGGTTGGTAAGGCATTGGAATTGGAAGAGGATGTTTCCAATTTTTCTCAACAACTAGTGGTTCTTTGCGGCGCATAATTAATCCAACACGTTTCAAGGTTTGAATATCACTGATAACAGTGTTTGAATATTTTTATTAAAATCAATGCCAACCTTCATGCCCTTCATTGATTCCCCCCTATTTATGACCAACAGCAATAGTCCTCCTCCGCCCCAGCCCCCGGGCGGTTCTATGATGATGATGTTGATGATCATGATTTTGATGACTCTACTAATAATGAACCCTGGTATTAGAGGTACTTTAGGTGGAATCGCAGACCCAGTTTTAGCACCAATTTTACCTGAAGAGTCTTTCTTTATTATAACAGTACTAATTCTGGGAACCATGTCAATGATTATGAATACAGTACTGCGAAGTTTCTTTCTTGATCCAATCGATCAAGCCCACATTGGCCACAGACAAGGTCAAGTTAGAAGAATGATGAATGATGCTAGGATTTCAAGAGATCCAATTCTACAAGAAAAAGCAACGATATTACAGCAACAAATGATGCCTGAGCAACTGAAAATACAAATGGGAGCAATGAAACCAATGATGTTTACAATGATCATTATTATTGCTGTATTTTCTTGGTTAACAACTACTGTTGAGACTTTTCGAGTTGATTATGTCTCGTTACCATGGGAATCTGAATGGAATCTATTAAGCGATAAATTCCTCTTCTTCCCAGCTTGGATATGCGCCTATATTTGCATGAGTGCTCCATTTGGAAGAATTGTAGATAGACATATCAAGTTGATAAGATACAAAACTCACCCAGTAGTAACTTCAGGAGATAAACTGAAAGAACCATTGTTGCACTTGGTTGCTAACCAAGGCAAGACCAAAGATAAGAATGCTCAAAGAAGGAGAAGTAGAAGCAAATCACAATCCAAGAAGAAAGCCTTCAAGGAGTCAGAAAAGAAAACTGTTTCAAATAGCAAAGATAGCAGATCAACTTATTCTGGAGTGGAAGGATTATCTTGTCCCGAATGTGGATCAGAGATGATCAGTAAGGCTGGTCCAAGAAAGAAGATGTGCAATGTTTGTAGACATAAATGGGTATGAATATGATGAAGATTACCGTGTCTGGTCATCCAGGAAGTGGCACATCTACACTAGTTGAGGGGTTAGTTAAGCATTATAATTTAAATTCCATTAATGGAGGGCAGATATTTAGAGATGAAGCCAAAAAAGCAAATTTATCCTTAGCAGATTTTGGTGAATTATGTGAATCTAATGAAGAGATTGACAAAAATCTTGACAATTTATTAAAACGGCATATTAAAGGCGATGTTTTTGCTATTATTGAATCTAGGCTTGCTGGTTGGTGGGCCTATAAATTGAATATTGATTCGATTCGAATTTGGCTTGATGTTGAAGAAAAAGAAAGGGCTAAAAGAGTAGTTAACCGTGAAGGGAAAACTATTTTTCAAGCAATGGAAGAGAACTCAAAACGGTTAACCGTTGACAATGCAAGGTATCAAAAAATGTATGGAATCATACCTGAAGACCATGAACCTTATACCAATATCATCAAAGCCACAGGCATGGATGCTGAGCAAGTCATAAATCACACCATCAAAATCATTGAGGGAGAAATATGACCAGAATCGTACTAAATGATAGTCCTCAATTGGATGCAAACCATGGTTTTCATCCTGATGAAATGTCTGTTGAACAGAGAATGGCATCTGGTTTTATTCTATTAGACAAACCTGCAGGACCTACCTCGCATCAAATTGCCTCATGGGTAAGGGATTTACTAGGTCTAGAACGTTTGGGACATGGAGGCACATTAGATCCTTTTGCCACTGGAGTCTTACCATTAATGGCTGGAAAATCGATGAAATTAACTAAAGGAATTCTCAAAAATGATAAAACCTATATTTTTGTTTTGAAGTTTGCTGAACAACCTAACATTGAGTCATTAAATGAGGTAATAAGCAAACTTACCGGAAGAATATACAATGTGCCACCTGAAATATCAGCGGTGAAGGTTCAAGTTAGAACAAGAAAAATTTTCCTTTTTGAATTATTAGAATTAAAGGATAAAGAAGCTATTGTTAAGGTCAAATGTGAAGCAGGGACTTACATCAGAACCATTGCACGCGATATGGGTTTATTACTCGGATACAAAGTAGATCTCAAAGAATTACGCAGAGAAAATTCCGGAAAATTCACTCTAGATGACTGTGTTACATTGCAACAGGTTGCAGACGCTATATGGCTATGGAAAGAATGTGACAAACCTGAGGCTTTAGAAAAAATAATTCATCCTACTGAAAAATTATTGATGGATATGAATTATATCGTAGTCAAAGATAGTGCTGCTTCTGCTCTTTGTCATGGTGCACCGTTATTGAGGCCTGGTTTGATAGATATCGATGAAAAATTATCATCTGGACAAGAAGTTGCAGTGTTTACATCAAAAAATGAAGTAGTTGGTATTGTAAAAATGATCAAATCTTCTAAAGAAATCCAAGATTTAAGTTCCGGTGAAATTGCTAAACCAGTAATGGTATTAATGGAGCAAGACCGATATCCACCTAAATGGACTAAACAAGCTTAATTATGCTTCAACATACTCTTCGTAAATATACTCTTCCGTTTCTATTCTTATTCTTAATTCTGACATGTCCCCACATCCCCTTTGACAACAAAAGTTGTACGACCCCCACAGTCTCAAAGTAAGGCGGCCTTTCAAGTACCACATAAGAAGATTGAGGTGATAAAATAGATTATCCGACATACAATATTTGAGGAAATATTATTCGATTTTACGAATTTTACCCGGTGCAAACATAACAAATAGTAGTATTATTGCAATAACACTGATTATTGTTATCATCCATAGCTGACCTGTATCAATTAAATTACTATTTGAAGAGGCATTATCTTGTGAATCTCCAACATCAATAGTAACTGTAATCAAATTATTTGATTCATCACTTTCCGATATTTCATTGACCCTGTCAACTTCAACTATTAATGAGGCAGAACCACTTTCTAACAGTTGCCAATCACAAGTAACGACACCTAATTCTCCTGATTTAAGAAGCGGAATTGATTTTATTGCAATTAATGTCGTCTCAGTTTGACATCTTACAGAAACACTGCTTGCTTCTTGTTGTCCAGAATTTCTAACGTATATCCGAACTGGAACTAAATCTCCTTCAACAATACTTTCGTCATCAACTATTACATTTTCAATTAATAACTCTGCAAAAATTAGAACCTCCAATAACAAAGTTCGGTTTACACAAGTAGTATAATCGCATAAAGTCACAAGTACTGGTATAGATGAGCCAGTTGAAGGCGGATTAACAGTAATTGTTGAAGAATTAAGATTAACTTGTGCCCAACTCTTATTGGTAGAAACATATAATTCATTTGAATCTAGATCTATGTAATTAAAATTGATTATTGTATCCACTCCATATTCGACTGGAATTAAAGCAGGAAATTGGTTTAACTGAGGCTCATCATCGATTTGCTCAACATAAACAATAAACGTCTCATTCCATTTATTACTAGAAGAATCTCTAATTTCAACAGTAATTGTAGTCACCCCAAATTGTTCTGGAGCTAGAACCAATTTGATGTCGTCTTGAATCATAGTTGCTGTGATTAAATCTTCATCTGCAATTTTAAATTCTACAGTTAGATTTTCCGAATTATCTCTATCATCTTGACAAGAGTCTAAAAACGGAATCAACAATCCAGGCCCATCTTCTACTAAGTATTGAGTACCGATTGTTTGACAAACTGGATCTTCATCCCATTCTACATCAAAACCTCCGGAAACTTCAATCGACGAAATTTCTAGCAATGTCGTACTTGCTTGACCCGTTGAATCCCAATTAAACCATGCTTGAAACTTGATTTTTAAGTTATCAAAACCTGAAACAAGATATTGTCCAATCGATAGATTCAATGAAAAATCCCCTAACTGATCGATTGGTTGGAAAGTCGCTTCTAAATCATTGACAAAAACTTTCCAGCGAGAATAATCGGTTACTATACCATCAAGTGAGCCGAAAATTCTTCCATCTATAGAAATAGTAGGATCATTATAGTCTATTTTTATGTGTGAAAGGCAAGTTTGAGATGACTTAACCTTGATTATTACATAAGTGGAATCAATCAATCCATGATTATCAATTGCCATGAAATCTGAATAATTATTTCCATCATTTGAGGAAGAATATTCTAAATGCAAATCATCACCTTCTTCAGAATCTACTTCATAATGTATCCGGCCTAATTTTTGGTTTGGTTGTGACTGTATAATTTGACTTGTCCAAACTCCATCAGTACCTTGATTAGTTGGTTTTATGCCACAAGTTGCGACTTGCATTTGATTGAAATATCCTTCACTTAGATTAATATTCATTATTGGCATATTAAATCCCTGTGAGATAGATTCGACAGATGCCCATTCAGTACCATACCAAGGATATTTGACAATTACAGAAAGACCTACAGCATCTACATCAAGTTGAGTATCATCTGTATTTCCTAATGAAACATAGTCTAATGTAAAAATAATATTACTAAAATCTTCCCAGGACCATTGCCTAAATTGAGTTATATTTTGACGCCAAAATGTTGTATTAATATAATCTATTGAACCTTGAGTATTAACATAAGTAACTAATTCCTCATATTGATTACTATGATTCATAAAAATTCTTACTTGATCTTGCTGCAGTGCACCTGGAATATGAAAAGCGATTACTACGCTGACTCCAACAATTTCATACTGATCAAAAGAAGTAATATCAAAATCTGTAAGTTCAATTACTGGGCCTTTGGTAGTTGAGTATTGAAGATCTGGTGATCCTGTTGCGCTGGTAGAATTAGTTGTTGAGGACTGTGACCAAATATCTATACTTTGATAATTATTTGGACGGTTATGCTGAATGGTGATTCTATCATCCTCAACCATTGATTCGGTATACTGAGAATTATCGGATGTAAAGGTAATGCCATCATCAAGATACCACAACTCTTGATTGGAAAGGTCTCCTTGTGGAAATATATCAACTTCTGAGGTTGAATAAACTGTTCTTGCAGAGGCACTCAGTGTCGTACACAACAACAAAATTGCCAGCATCGTCAAAGATTTGACCTTGGCAGAGTAGATTCCCATAATAGTTTGAAGTTGTATTTATCTAATGAATGCAGGGGTCAATCGTTCAGTTAAACAACTATATGTTGCGTTTTTTAATTCATCGCATTATTGAAATACCATACTACTTACGCTGAACTAACCTAGATGGCTGTGGTGGTGTAGGGGTTAGCACGAGGGATTGTGGTTCCCTCAGCCCGGGTTCAATTCCCGGCCACGGCCCCATAATCAGTCCAACTGATTTTTTCCAATAGAGTGTCCCATTCGCTCTGCTTTTGTTGCCAAGTATGAGCGGTTAGAATCACCGACTCCTACTATTAATGGAACAGAATCTACTACATCAACACCATATTCTCTTAATTGATTTATTTTGTTTGGGTTATTTGTCAGTAAGTTTACTTTAGTTATTCCTAAATTTCTTAACATATTGGCTGCAACTTGGTAATCCCTTGCGTCTCCAGGAAGCCCCAGCATCAAATTTGCATCCAATGTATCAGCGCCACGGTCTTGCAAATGATATGCTTGAATTTTAGCATGCAAACCGATTCCCCTACCCTCTTGACGAAGATACAGAAGACACCCCCAACCTTTCTTAGTAATTGCTTCTAATGCAGCATGTAATTGAGGGCCGCAATCACATCGCAAACTTCCGAATGCGTCACCAGTTAGACACTCTGAATGAACTCTTATCAAAACTGGATCTGGTCCATTCATATCACCTAAAGTAAGCGCAACGTGATCAAAACCTGTAGAGTCTTCATGATAAACCCTAATTGAGAAGTCGCCAAAAGATGTTGGTAAGCGAGCTTGACTTGGAACATCTAAACTGGAATTTTTTACCTCTTTAATATCAGTCAAAAAACCACCTCTATAACAAAGGTGAACTCCCCTGCATTTTCAACTGTTTTGTGAAGAATATGTTTGGTTCTATTTAGGTATAAAGGAATATCATGTAACGTTTCAGGATCGTCAGATATAACTTGTATTATAGAACCTAAATCTAAAGATTGTAAAGCCTTCTTTGTTTCATGAAGTGGAACTGGACAATAGAAACCTAATACATCTAAATGATGTGATACTTTAACGGATTCAATATCTTCAACCATACCGTCTCAATCTACTCAAAAGGTATTGATATACAAACAATACGGAATTAAGAGCAATTTCCATACCGCATATTGATGAGTAGTGACCACAACGGAGTATTATGGCCAAGTCTTCTGGTAAAGTAGCCAAAAAAGAAGATTTGTCATGGAATGAAGTTTTTCAGTTGTCAAAAACATATTTGAAAATACCTTTAGCATTACTCTTTGTAGAACTACTCTATTGGTTTATTACTCAACCATCTAATACATTAGTTCCAATACAAATCACTGAAGCATGGCTTTGGAATGGAATTACCAACCTCATTTATGGAGATGGCACATCAACCTTGACCACTCACAATGGTTGGATGACTCAAGTAAACCTTTACAATGAAAATTTTCCGGGAGTCCTTGATACTGTTGCTTTGTACGTTTCAGATGAATGTGCAGGTATACATGAAATGCTATTTATTTCAACATTAATTATAATGACAGATGGAGTGTCTCAAAAAATCAAACTACGTTCTATTCTTGTTATGTGTGGAATTGTCTATGTTCTAAATATTGTCAGACTAGTTGCATTTTATCCAATTGCTGCTGATGCATGTGCTTTAGATCCAAACAGTGCGAACTGTTTGAATCCTATGTGGAATTTCCATGAAACCGTATATTCATGGGGGTTTCTAATAGTTTTGATTTTGATGTGGTTAATGTGGTTCTGGAAAATCGGAGGCCCATCAAGAGCCTTAGAAGCGGCAGATAAAGATGAAACTTTTAGATTTAAGATTAGAAAATCTTGGAGTCTTACTCAATACCTCATTCTTGCTTTTGTTGCAATAATGCTATTTTCCTCAGCATATTCGATAACCTCAAATGAGGAAGCAATGAATGCCAAAGATACTCTAGATTTTTGCTCATTCTCTAGTATAGCAACAAATGAGTGCATTACTGCACAAAACACATGGGATAATGCAATAAGTACTGCTTGGTCACTTGCTGCAATTGGATTAATTGTTGCAGCATTTACCATAGTGCAGTTTGAAACTCGGAAAGAAAAAACATCATTGCCTGATCAATTATTAGAATCAGAGTAATTCAAACAGAAGTTGAAAATTTAGTCCCATTAAACTCATATTTTTCAAATGCTTTGAGTGCCAAAGTTACTTTAGAAGAATGGATGTTAATTGTTGTATTACTATCATTAAATTTTATTTGGCCAATCGCCAGTTCATTACAATTCATTTTTTCAGTAAGCCATTGAGAAATCTTTCTACTAGAAAAATTCACATCTCCATCACTAGTAATTGTTATTGGAACAAAACCAAATACATCTGCAGACTCCATGTAATCATCTTTGTATTGTATCAAATCTCTATCAATATTTTTGGCTAATTTAGGGACCACAGATTCTTCAATATTTAGACCATAAGTGGCAATTATTTTAGACAACTGACTGGAATCATTCTTAGAAACTAAACTCCAAGCTTGACCATCTCTTCCTATTCTACCTGTACGACCTACACGATGAATGAAACTATCCATGTCATCAGGAATATCATAATTAACTACCATTGTAATTCCATCAACGTCAATACCTCTAGCGGCAACATCTGTGGCAATAATAGTGCTAATCTCTCCGGCTTTGAATACATTAAGAATCTTTTCTCTTTGATTTTGAGATAAATCACCGTGCAAACCTTTTACTTCCAAACCAGACTTTGACAACTTTTGAACCGACAGGTCAACCATACGTTTCGTATTACAAAAGACGATAGTTTGATCATCTTCATTCATAGTAAGCAATAATCTTGAAAGTGCCCACAATTTATTTGCTCTGCCAATTCTAATACTAAACATTTCAATTGGTGGAATATCCAATTCTTCAGTATTTGTCAACACAAATTCGGGTTCATTCATGAATTCAAATGCTGCATCAAGAATTTCTTGCGGAAATGTTGCTGAGAACAGAAGAGTCTGAACACGATTAGTCATCCTTTCAATTACCCAATTAATATCGGGAAAGAAACCCATGTCTAACATTCGATCTGCTTCATCCAAACAAAATATTGAAGGTTGATTAAGGTCAATATAACCACGCTTAGTCATATCCATTACCCTTCCAGGCGTTCCAACAATTATGTCCACACCTTTTGATAATTGTTTTGCTTGTTTTTCTAAATCAGTTCCACCATAAACCGTAATTATTTTTAATCCATAATCACCTTGTATTTCATTCATTTCATCAGAAACTTGATTGGCTAATTCTCTTGTTGGTGCTAAAATTAACGCTTGCAAAGTTCTTTTTGGTTGACAACCTTGAATAATTGGAATTCCGAAAGCTCCAGTTTTGCCAGAACCGGTCCTAGCTTGACCAATTACATCAGAACCACTCAAAGCAATAGGTATGGTATCCCTCTGAACTAAAGTTGCATTATCCCATCCTAAGGTCTTGATTCCCAATTTTAGAGAATCGTTAAGATTCCAATTATCAAATTTTTGGTTTGTGAACATCTCTTCACCTCCGCCCTAGCATAATCCGGGTCGCCAGGCGGCGGCAACCCCCAAATGAAATCAGAAATTGTCCTGCTCTGCAATCTCTTGCTGCAAAACACCCATCCAATATTTTCGAGCATTTTCTCTGTTCAAAGGTCTTCGAGTCTGCCTGACATGCTCAAGTATGTATTGCCTAAATTTCAAAGCTTTGTTTCTATTTACACCCTTAGGAGTTATTCCATCCCAAAGTCTATCAAACTGTTGCGCTTTGTCATTGAACTGTACATCGCTCATAACTACACCTTATGCGGTTTGGCCAACATCGGCCCCTTCTTAACAATGCCGACAGAAAATAAAATATCAAAAATCATCGTATTCATCATATCCCATGAGTTCATCCTGAGATACACTGCGATAAAGATTGGTGACTTTAGGATTTGAATTCTCCTTTTCTATTGGTTTATCAGTCTCTTTTTCACTCAAAATTTCTTTGCTAGACATTACAGGTTCTAAACCAACTCTTTTACCTGCTGCTTCAGCAATTTCACGGTCTAATTTAGGTACTGCAGGAGCAGGTGCAAGGAATTTATTCTTTTGCGATTCCGACCCTTCTAATGAATCATCAGTTGCAAGTTCTTTCAGCACCTCAATCAGTGTTTTATCTGTCTCACTTTTTAGTAGATCAATAGCAATTCCCCTTAGCACTTCTTCAGAAAATAAGATGTGCAACATATCAATACAAGCTTTCCTCACATTCTTATCCTTAGAAGAAGCGCCTTTGAGGATTAATTCACGTGCTCGGCCACTATCCTTGTCCAGTAGCCGAATTGCCTTTACTGCACTTAACCTAACCTCAGAATCTTGATCTGAAAGGGCTCTTTCAGACAATATTGTAGCGATTCTTGTATCAAATTTAGCCAAACGTGGAAGAGTCTTCGCCGCAGCTCTACGAACTCCGGGATCTTCATCATTAAGTGCCCATGAAATTAAATCCCAACTTGCTGAACCGCCTTTGGTCAACACCTTGCTTAACAATTTTGCACCTTTTTGACGAAGTTCAACCTGTGTTTCCAAAAACAATTCGTCAATATGATCACATGCTACTTCTGGCCATGCTTCACAAAGCAAATTCAAACCTTTAAAAGCGAATTTTTGCCTATTTGAATCAGCAGAACGTAATTCATTATGAATGATAATATCAACACCTGAGGGGAAAACAGGAGCTGAGATTGCCAATGCCTGACTAGCAGCTTTACGAACAGCTAAGGAATCATCATCAAGCAGAACTGATAGCCAGTCAAACAACTCATCTGACTTTTGAGTTGCTACTTCTGGCAAGGCCATCAAGGCAGCAACCCTAATTTCTTCATCATCATCCTCAAGCCCCATCAATAATGCAGCATGAGCCTGAGGTGAATTAACTCCTTTGATTCTAGTCAAAGCAATTATTGCATCTTTACGAGTCAAAGTATAATCTTTTGAACGCCACGAAACGGTATATGGTGCTATTTCACCCTTCGCAAATGGCACTATATCAAAATCTTTTATTGCCATCCATGGACCCTGTTCAGTCTCTATATACTGCTTCTTACTCTTTGATCGGCTTACATTTAATGGTTTGCCGGTCCTAGGATCTCTCGCAATATATTCCTTAGACATCTAAGACCCCTGTGCGCCATGGCAAAACTATTACTCAAATGAATCTGTTGATATAATGATAGTCACAGAACAAGTAATTTCAAATGGGTAAAAACAATACGAAAATCATGAGCGATGAAAATCATATTGAAATTTGTCGCGTTTTAGGATTGGTATTTCGAGGTAGAGAGAGCATCAGTGACATCGATTTAGAAAGAATTCTTTCATTTGATATGGAATGGTTATCTCCAGAACAATCAGAGATTGCAGTTGCTAAATTAATCGAGGCAGGTTGGTTAATCGGTGATAAAAATAAATTACATCCTTCATTAGAAATTAGCGATATAACAACACCAATCGGTTGGTTTCCTCGTCCATCTAGATTACTTTCACCTAATCAATTTGTAAGGAAAGAAACTCAACAAACCGAAGATTCTAGCAAGTCAAAGAAGTCTGTCAAGTCAACAGAATCAAGCCAAGATACTGAACTAAAAACTAACGATTCAAAGGACCCACGAGGTAAATTATCCAACAGACTTTTGAAATATATCGCTAGACAAACTAAAATTTCTGTCGAAGAAATTGAACGAAGAGTTGAACGAAAAATGAATTCTCTCGGTTATGCTACAAATTGGATTTGTCTTGCCTTAGTAGCAAGAGAGCAAAATCTTGCTATGGATCAAATCGTCGCATCTTTAACCAGCTAATTCGTCAAGTTGAGGTTCAAATTCTTTTTCGATAACTTCTTCTTCTTTACTTCTAGCAGATAACTCCATCAAAACAGGAAGTAATACCAGTGCTAAAATCAAAGAAAATATAACTGTAATTGCGGTTATTAATCCGAAGTCCTGGATTATTGGCATTGGAGAAAATAGTAAAACCATAAATCCAAGTGAAGTTGTTAAAGCGCTCATTATTAAAGCCACACCAGTAGTAGAAATTGATGCTCTAAGTGCATCCCAATGATTATTTCTACGTTTCAATTCAACCTCAAATCGACGCCACATGTGTATTGAATAATCAATTCCAATTCCCAATGTTAGAGCTGTGACCATCACTGTCAAAACATTCCATTTAAGACCAATTACTGCCATTGAACCAACAACCCAAAGTGAAGCTATCGCTACTGGGAATAAGATAACTATTGCAGGAAGCATTCTTCTTGTAAGCAAAAACAGGACAAGGAAAGATACTGCTAAGGAAATAAGTGTTGATTCAATTTGCGATGATGAAAGCCCGTCTAATACCGTTTGAAGCATAGCTAAATCTCCAGTGACGTGAAGATCTGCATTATTTGCAAGGTTATACCTCAAAGTTCCCGATTTGTCTGATTCACCCAACATTTCTTCAAATTCGCTTACAACCTTATCGGAATCAGCAGATGTAGTAGCCTCAACCATTACTTCATTTCGTAAATAAATGATATTTCCATTTGACAAATGAACACTCTGATTGACTCGCTGAGACCAAGTTTCTCCGGTTAGAGCATTAGCAATCGTATTGTTATCAATTAATGATTCGAATGCAGCAGATAAATTGCATTCCATATCTGGTTTAACATAGACACCTCCATCCCTGAATACTTCTAAATTATGTTGCTCTCCAAATTGTTGATCTCTTAATATTGCATCCCTCAATACAACATACGGCCCTTCATATGATGGCGATGACAAAGTTCCATCCGTGCCAACAACATCATGATTGGATTCTAAATCGCTGTGTAAACCCCGAAGTTCTGTTAATAAATCTTCATCGGCTTGAATATAATCATTGCCTTTAATTGGCTCAAATAGAACATAAATCACTTTCCAACCTGCACTGTCGTAATTATCAGAAAGGTCTTGCCTGACCTCCATTATTTCCATTTCGGAATCAACAAAATCGCCTAAATCAAAATTGGTCTCCAATGATGCTGCACCAAAAACCGACGCACCTGAAAGGAAAACTACTACTAAGAAAATACCAACTTGTTGCTTTTGTTGAACTTTTACTAAATTATTTGTAAATTTAGGCAATGTAATCGCCTTATTTGTCCTTTTACTTATTTTACTATCAAGCAGTACATGCAATGCACCAACTACGATTGTTGATGTAATAAAGGCACAAATAACACCTATCGCCAATGCAATCCCAAAAGTGGTTAAAGGCGGTAATGGAGAAATGACATTTGCCAAGAAAGCAGCAACTGTAGTAATTACTGCAAGAGTTAGAGGTACAGATAATTTTGCACAAGCTCTTAGCCAAGATTCGGAAGGGTCTGGATATTCTTCCCTTATTCTAGTATTAGCCCTTTGTAAATGAATTGCATAATCTATCCCAAGACCCAATACAAGCGGGGCTACAGCAACTTCTAATGCTGAAAATTCAACTCCTAATGTATTCAATAAACCATAAGTCCAAATCAATGCACTTGTAAGGCCGATTAGTGGGAATATTACGTCTCTTACTGATCTAAAAGTAAATATTAACAAAACTACTACTACAACTAATGCTAATGAAATCAATAATGTGATATTATCTAATGTTCTATCATCAATATCTTTTGACAATAAATCAAGAGAAACCACACCATATTCTAAAGAAGAATCATCAGATAGCTTATTTAATAAATCTCTATATTTTACTTGAACTTCTTTTCTCTCTTCTTCAGATAATTCCGGATTTATTTCTAAAACCCATAATGTTGAGGATGCAGATGGAGTACCATCCCCATCACCGGATGATAAATAATCACAAGTGGGATTAAAGTTCAAGTCTTTATTTAGCAATGCAGAAGATGCATAGGTCGCTGATGAGAGAAATTGATCGTCACTTGTTAAACGACATTCAACGTCATCGTTGACGATTATGTCAATCAAATTATTCCAT
>MDSV01062193.1_pt1 | contig 16257 bp, 13 predicted proteins | sample 810851 | NCBI WGS metagenome assembly MDSV01 (sample SAMN05326640, study PRJNA326480) | marine metagenome | isolation source: seawater | place: Atlantic Ocean: North East | collected 2012 | reverse complement strand
TAATTGAGGTCCAAATATGTGCTGAAAATTGCCCTGCAACAGTTCTGCTTTGGACCCTAAAAGGCAGCTCGTCTAGACAAAAACCTTCGTCAAATCCTAATGCTTGTGCTGCGCTACAAAGCCACTTATAGGTGATGAAATCTTGTTTTTTAGGACCAAACAACAAAACATCAAAAATAAAGTCTTTAGCTAAAAAAGCAGCACCACCAGCGATGACAATGGCCAAAATACTGCGGATGAGGTGCCAGCGCAACTCTTCTAAGTGATCAAGAAATGGCATGGTTTTTTTATCCATACACTAATAAATACCTTCGTTTAGAATATCGTGAATATGTACAATACCCATATAGGTATTGGCATCAACAACTATAATTTGACTGATTTCTTTTTCTTGCATCAACGTTAATGCTTTTTTTGCAAGGGTATCACTGTCTAAAACAATGGGTTTTTTTGCCATGACGTCTTGAGCTTTCAACGATGAGAAATCTCCAGCCGATTGCATCATACGTCGTAAATCTCCATCTGTTATAACACCCACGACTTGATTATCTTGGACGACTGCTGTTGCACCAACAAGTTTTGTTGAAATCTCGCTAATTACCGCCATTATTGGCGTGTCAGTAGTGACAGAAGGCTTTTTGTGATCTTTAAGTAAGTGCCCTAGTTTAATATTTAATGCCTTTCCCAAAGCACCGCCTGGATGTGAGCGTGCAAAATCTTCCGCTTTAAATTCGCTAAGCTCCATTAGGCAAATGGCTAATGCATCTCCCATAACTAGCTGTGCAGTAGTACTCGTTGTTGGCGCTAAATTGTTTGGGTCAGCTTCTTTTGGTACCCCAACATGAAGTATTGCATCCGCATTTTGTGCAAGGAAAGAAATGGGATTGGCTGTCATGCCAATTAATTTGTTAACCCTGTTTTTTAGCAATGGAATGAGTGTTTTTATTTCAGCGCTGGAACCACTTTTAGATAGACAAAGCACGATATCCTCTTTTTCTATCATGCCCAAATCTCCATGAATGGCATCTGCAGCATGCATAAAAATGCTTTTGGTTCCAGTTGAATTTAAAGTGGCACTAATTTTCATGCCAATAATTGCGCTTTTTCCAATACCAGTGAGTACCAATCGACCTTTGCCTGTGTGTATCCAATCTATGACATCTTCAAAATCTTTGTTGAGTTGAGAAGCCAGGCCAGTTATGGCAAGGGATTGTTGCTCAATTACGGAAGTTGCAATTTTTAATATGTGGTTGGATTTGTTCAATTATTGTTGATATATAAACAGTTTTAACGTATATTGTGAATACAAATGTACAAAACCCACGATGAAGCTACAGGTCGATGGCGAAGAGCTTGATTTAAAAGCATCCTTAAAGATTTTTTTTGGTTTTAACGATTTCAGAGGACTACAAGAAGAAGTAATAAAAAGTGTTCTCAATAAGGAGAATACTTTTGTTATTATGCCTACGGGTGGCGGCAAGTCGTTGTGTTATCAATTGCCTGCTCTTCTCCAGCATGGTACAGCTATAGTAGTTTCTCCACTTATTGCTTTAATGAAAAACCAAGTGGATGCTATTCGCGGCATTTCCAAAAACGATGGAATTGCACACGTTTTAAACTCTTCTTTAAGTAAAACACAGGTTGAAATTGTTAAGCAAGACATCAGTTCAGGATTGACTAAACTGCTTTATGTGGCGCCAGAATCGCTCACGAAAGAAGATTATGTTGCTTTTTTACGTACCGTTCCGATTAGTTTTTTAGCCATTGATGAAGCCCATTGTATTTCAGAATGGGGACATGATTTTAGACCAGAATATCGCAACCTTAAATCCATTATGCAACGTATAGGAGATAATATACCCATAATTGGTTTGACAGCAACCGCAACTCCCAAAGTTCAAGAAGATATATTAAAAAACCTTAATATAACTAACGCTACAACTTATTTAGCTTCCTTTAATAGACCTAACCTTTTTTATGAAGTAAGGCCAAAAACGGAACAAGTAGACCGTGATATCATTTCTTTTATAAAGAGAAATAAGCGTAAGTCAGGTATTGTTTACTGTTTATCTCGTAAACGTGTGGAGGAATTGGCCCAAATGTTACAAGTTAACGGAGTTAATGCCTTGCCATATCACGCCGGCTTAGACACCAAACAAAGGGTTCATAACCAAGACAGTTTTTTAAAAGAAGATTGTGACGTTATTGTTGCGACAATTGCCTTTGGTATGGGGATAGATAAACCTGATGTCCGCTTTGTTATTCACCACGATATCCCTAAGAGCATTGAAAGTTATTATCAAGAAACAGGTCGAGCGGGCAGAGACGGAGGCGAAGGTCATTGTTTGGCCTATTATGCTTATAAAGATATTGAAAAACTTGAGAAGTTTATGGCTGGAAAGCCACTAGCAGAACAAGAAGTTGGCTATGCCCTCTTACAAGAAATGGTGGCATATGCCGAGACTTCAATGTCCAGGCGTAAATTTATTTTGCATTATTTTGGTGAGGAATTTGATGCGGTAAACGGCGCAGGTGCTGAGATGGATGACAATGCACAAAATCCAAAGCCAAGAGTTGAGGCACAAAAAGAAGTTGCACTTATAATTCAAACCATTAGAGACACTAACGAGCAGTACAAAATTAAGGAGTTGGTTCATATTATGACAGGAAAAGAGACACCAATTTTGGTATCCCACCGTGTTCAATCAAACTCCTTTTTTGGCGCTGGAAATTCAAAGGATCAAGCCTATTGGAAAGCCTTGCTGTCACAGCTTTTGGTTGCAGGTTACTTGAATAAGGAAATTGAGACCTATGGTGTTATTAAGATAAATCAAAAGGGTGCTTCTTTTTTAGAAAAACCTCACAGCTTTCTGATGACAGAAAATCATTTGTATGACAACAACCTTGGCATTGGTGTACCTACTACAACAAAATCCTTTGAATTAAAGCTTCAAAAAATGTTGATGAAACTGCGTAAAGAAGTTGCTGAAAAGTATGAAGTTCCTCCTTATGCTGTTTTTGAAGAGGCATCAATTAATGACATGCTTATCAAGTATCCCATAACAATTGAAGAACTAAAGAACATTCATGGGGTAGGCGAGGGTAAAGCCAATAAATTTGGTAGGCCCTTTATAGATTTAATCAATTTATACGTAAAGGATAATGATATCACAAGACAAGAGGATTTAGTTATTAAAACCACGGGGGCAAATTCAGCACTTAAACTATTCATTATACAAAATATTGACAGGAAGTTACCTATTAGAGATATCGCAGATGCCAAAGGAATGGGGCTGTCTAATTTTCTTGACCAATTGGAGACCATAGTTTTTTCTGGAACCAAAGTAAATATCCAATACGCAATCGATGATCTTTTTGATGAGGATCAGCAAGATGAACTTTACGAATACTTTATGGAAGCGGAAAACAATGATATACAAGAAGCTGTTGAAGAATTTGATGGTGACTATGAAGAGGAAGATTTACGTATTTTCAGGATTAAATTTATGAGTGAGGTCGCAAACTAATTTTTTTATTTTACATTCGCAGGCATTAAAAAATACTTATGAATGACAGTATATTTGCTGTTCTCACAACATCACGGGGAACAATTAAAATTCGTTTAACGTATGAAGAAACACCTGGAACGGTTGGTAATTTTGTTGCCCTTGCAGAAGGTAAACTAAAGAATTCCCATAAACAAAAGGGAAGTCCATACTATGATGGCATGATTTTCCACCGAGTAATAGAAAATTTTATGATTCAAGGTGGATGTCCAGAGGGTACTGGCGTTAGTGGTCCAGGTTATAAATTTGATGACGAATTCCATCCAGATCTCAAGCATGACAAGCCAGGTGTTTTGTCCATGGCAAATTCAGGACCAGATTCGAACGGAAGTCAATTTTTTATTACCCATAACGAAACTCCTTGGCTAGACGGTAAACATACTGTTTTCGGTTTTGTTGTTGAAGGCCAGGATGTTGTTGATCTTACAGCACAAGGAGATAAAATTGAATCACTTATTATTGAACGCATTGGTAAGAAAGCATCGGCCTTTAATGCTTTGGAAAGCTTTAAACTTTTTGAATCCAACAGAGAGCAACGTTTAATTGAAGCAATTCAAGCACAAGAAAAAGCACTTGAAAAAGTATCTGTTGGTTTTAAAAAAACTTCTTCGGGATTGCGTTATCAGTTTATTACACGCGGTGATGGTGTGGCTTCTGAAAAAGGAAAAACTGTTTCTGTTCATTACAAGGGACAACTTTTAGATGGAACTGTTTTTGATTCATCTTACAAAAGAAATCAACCATTTGAATTCACACTTGGAACAGGCCAAGTAATCCCCGGTTGGGATGAAGGTATTCAACTGTTATCGGTAGGGGATAAGGCACGATTGGTTATTCCTAGCAACCTGGGATATGGCGCCATAGGAGCTGGAGGAGTAATACCTCCAGATGCTACACTTATTTTTGACGTAGAATTGATAGGCGTAAGCTAAACTTTCCACTTTATGTTACAACCTAGACTGGGTTTTTGAAGTGTATCAATTGTTTTTTTTGAAAGTAGGGCATCCATTGCAGTACGCAAATCTTTTCCTGTGACAGGTAAATCGTTTTTAGGTCTTGAGCTGTCCATTTGACCGCGATATACCAAGTTTTTTTCTTCATTAAAAAGATAAAAATCTGGTGTACAAGCAGCATCATATTTTTTAGCTACATCTTGGGTTTCGTCATATAAATACGGAAAAGTAAAGATATATTTTTCTGCTGTTTTTTTCATAAATACCGGATCGTCACTGGGATAGTTTACCACATCATTACTAGAAATGGCTACAAATCCAATTCCGGAGTATTGATAATCTTTAGCCATAGCAACTATTCCTTCTAATACATGGATAACGTATGGGCAATGGTTGCATATAAACATTACAACGGTACCTTTTGCTCCGCTGATATTATCATAGGAGTATGCTTTGCTATCTATGGTATTGGGCAATAAAAAATTAGGAGCTTGGGTACCCAATGCCAACATGTTTGATGGAGTACGTGCCATTTTTTCAAAAGTAGTAATTTAATATTATCAAATAACTTCAACTTTTTTTATTTTTTAAAAGGGAAACAGATTTGGCTAAAATTGATTTAAATTTTTAAAACTAGATTTTATCATCTTCTGAACGTTGTTCTTCGTAAAGTTCTTTGTAGTATCCCGCTTTACTGACAAGGTCTTCATGAGTACCGTATTCAGCAATTTCTCCGTCTTTCAGTATCAGAATATAATCTGCGTTTTTAGCAGATGAAACCCTGTGACAAACAATTACAGTTGAAGTGTCTTTATTGTTTTCTCTAAGTCCATTTAATATTGCCTCCTCTGTTTCTGTGTCAACTGCTGATAGGCAATCGTCTAACAAAAGAATTTTTGGTCTTTTTATTAGGGCGCGTGCAATGGATACTCGTTGCTTTTGACCACCAGAAAGAGTAATGCCCCGTTCACCTAGCATGGTTTCATATCCTCTTTTAAAATCAACAATATTGGAGTGTACTGATGCTTGTTTTGCTGCTTTTTCAATTTCTAGCTTATTAGCGTTGGGCTTGCCAAAGCTTATGTTATGCGCTATCGTGTCTGAAAACAGGAAAGGTTGTTGTGGTACAACACCCATGATTTCACAAATGTCTTTTTGCGCGTATTCTTCCAAAGAGAAATCACCCAAAGAAACTTTGCCAGAATTCGGTAAATAGGTTTTAGATAATAGTTGTAAGATTGTTGTTTTACCAGATCCTGTAGGTCCCATTACAGCAAGAGTCTTTCCTGATTGTAGCTTGAAGGACACGTTCTTTAGCGCTTTAACTCCCGTATCGTCATATGTGAAATTAACATTATCAAAGCTGATGTTAAAGTTTGACAGTTTTTTTGTGGCCTTTATGCAATCTTGAATATCGGGTTTTTGGCTCAAGAATTCATTGATACGTTTTTGAGAAGCTTCGGCTTGTTGCACAATTGAGGTTACCCAACCAACGGTAGCTACTGGCCAAGTGAGCATATTCACATAAATAATAAATTCGGCCAAAACACCCAGTTCTATTTGCCCATTAATGTATTGGTTTCCACCAATGAAAATAACTAATACATTACTGATTCCAATCAGTAAAATCATTAAGGGGAAAAACCAAGCTTGCACCTTTACCAATGACATGTTTTTGTTTCTGCTTTCTTTTGATATTGATACCATGCCTGAAGTCCTATTTCTCTCAATAGCGTAGGATTTAATGACATTGATTCCGCTAAATGACTCTTGACTAAAAGCTGACAGTTTCGAGAGCATTTGCTGTACCAGCGTGCTTCGCTCGTGTATAGCTCTGCTAAGTCGATATATAAGAAAAGATAATATCGGAAGCGGTAAGAGAGTGTATAAGGTAAGTTTTGGTGCTACGCTAACCATGTAGCTGATTACTATAATAAAAAGAGTGACTGTATTAATGCTGTACATTAGTGCTGGCCCTACATACATGCGCACCCTTGATACGTCTTCACTAATTCGGCTCATTAAGTCACCAACACGGTTTTGTTTGAAGAAACGCAAGGAAAGTTTTTGATAGTGGTCGTATACATTGTTTTTTAGATCGTATTCAATATGTCTAGAAACATTGATTATAGTTTGACGCATGCTAAAGGTAAATAATCCAGATATAAGTGCTGCACCAATAATTAACGCAATATTGGTTAAGAGTAATATTTTAATATCGGTCAAATTCGCCTCCCCACTTCTTATAAACTGTTCAATAGCAGTAATTGAATCTCCGACTAGGCTAGGAGCAACAACAGCAAATACACGTGAGGACACAGTAAATAACAATCCTAGTAGTATCAGAAATCGATATTTTTTTAGATAACGGTTAAGATATTGAAGCGCTCGCAAATATTTTTTTTACGAATATAGGATTTTAGGTCTTTGCATCAAATCTTATAAATAATCATTTAAAATGCCCTATTTTTGGATATTATAACGTTCTTATTAATGATTACTCGTCGTCACTTACGTACTAAAGTTATGCAAGCATTATATGCTCAGCAATTTGACCCTTCAGAGAACCTTAAAGTTGGAGAATCATGGATTTTGAAAAGCAGTAAGGACTTTTACCTCCTTTACATTACACTTCTTGATTTGTTCCGTGAGCTACATGGTTGTGGGTATGCCCTTTATGAAAAAAATATAAAAAAGCATCTTTATGTTGATGAACACGAAACAAACCCCAAATTTTTTAGCAACAAAGCGCTTTTGGCATTATGTGAGAATAACGTTCTTGCAGCACAGGTCAAAAAGCATAAGCTTAACTATTGGAAAAATCATGAAGAATATGTACGATTGATTTGGGATGAAATCGTTGGTTCAACGATTTATCAAAAATACCTCAAGGCTGAAACCAATAGTCTTGAGGAAGATCAAAATTTTTTGGTAAAGCTTTTCACCAAGGTTATAGCTCCTTTCGATCGATTAGGCGAGTTTATGGAGGAAGTTAACATTTCTTGGGTTGATGACGCCCCTCTTGCCAATACAATAGTTCGAGACAACCTTAAATGTATTGCTAACCCCGATGCAATAATTACCATTTTATATAAAGATAAAGAGGATCGAGAATTCTCACTTGAGCTTTTTCGAAAAGTAGTACTCAATAAACAGGAACTAATTGACGAAATAAAAGGGCGAACACCAAATTGGGATCCCAATCGTATTGCCCAACTGGATTTCACCTTACTGCTTATGGCATTAGCAGAATTGCTTTATTTTCCTTCAATTCCAGTGAATGTTACAATAAACGAATATTTGGAAATTGCAAAGGAATATGCCACGCCAAAAAGTAGCATGTTTGTTAATGGTGTACTAGATAATGTGGTAAAAGATATGACCAAGCAAAAACGCATCCGTAAAAATGTGCGTGGAATGCAGTAATATGTTTATTTTTGAAAAAATTATATAAAATGAAATCATTTGTTCTGGCCTTAGTTGCCTTATTAGCCTTGGGTTGCTCACAAAGTGCCTCAAATAAAGTTAAACAAGAAAATGTTGCAGAGGCTGCAGCAAAACAAAAAGCCATTGTGGATTTACCCGTGATGACATTTGATAGAACAGAACACAATTTTGGCACCATAAATGAGGGAGATATTGTTGAAACTTCTTTTGTGTTTACAAACACAGGAAATAGCGATCTCATGATTTCGGATGCCCGTGGAAGTTGTGGATGTACAGTTCCTGAATACCCAAAAAATACACCAATTGCACCAGGTGAAACGAGAGATATTAAAGTAAAGTTTGATTCTGCCAACAAGCCCGGTAACCAAACAAAAACAGTAACTCTAACCAACAATACGGAACGTGGTCGTGATATTATTCGTATTAGGACAATGGTTACTGCTGATCCTGTAAAAGAACAACAGCGCCAAGAGGCACGTAAACAAATTAACCAATAATTATGCAAATTCTTCAGGCAACTGGTGGAGGAAACTTCACAATGTTAATCCTCATGTTTGGGGTCATGTTTTTGTTTTTGATTTTACCTCAACAACGAAGAGCTAAAAGAGAACGAAAATTTAAGAATGCACTTAAAAAAGGAGATCTTGTTGTGACCAAAGGCGGTATTCACGGAAAGATTATTGAAGTAAACGACAGCAATGATACTTGTGTTATTGAAACCATGGCTGGCAAGGTAAAAATGGAACGAAGTTTTATTTCCAACGAGTTGAGTAAACACCGCACAACCCCTGCTAAAAAACAAAATAATAAGTAGATTCTCGTAAAATCATAACAGGCAGCTGTTTTTTTATTTTATGTACAAATGTTTAATACGTCCTGTTCTTTTTCTTTTTGATCCAGAGGGCGTGCACTATTTTTCTTTTGCTGCAATACGCCTTTTGCACCGTATTCCTTTTATGGGATTGGTTTTTCGTACTTTTTTTACTTACAAAGTTCCAACACTAGAACGTGAAGTTTTTGGACTTCAATTTCCTAATCCTGTCGGCTTAGCTGCTGGTTTTGACAAAGACGCCAAGCTTTATCATGAACTCTCAAATTTTGGCTTTGGTTTTATTGAAATTGGAACAGTCACACCTAAACCGCAAGACGGCAATCCCAAACCACGTTTATTTCGCCTAAAGCAAGATGAAGGCATAATCAATCGAATGGGATTTAACAATGAAGGAGTGGTAGCTGCTGCAAAACGACTTAAGAAAAACAAAGGGGTCCTTATTGGTGGCAATATCGGCAAGAACAAAAACACACCCAACAATCAGGCACAAGAAGATTACCTAATTTGTTTTGACACCCTGTTTGATGTGGTGGATTATTTTGTGGTTAATGTGAGTTCACCCAATACACCAAACCTGCGAGACTTACAAGATAAAGAACCTTTGACAAGTCTTTTAAATGTTTTGCAAAAGCGCAACGCTAACAAAGCTTCACGCAAACCTATACTACTAAAAATTGCTCCTGATTTAAGTAATTCTCAATTGGATGATATTATTGATATCGTTTCAGACACACAAATAGACGGCGTTATTGCTACCAATACCACCTTGTCACGCTCAGAATTAAAGAGCAGTACTAAATTAACCGATAAAGCTGGTGGCTTGAGTGGAAAACCACTCAGAAGACGCAGCACGGAAGTCATTTCATATTTACACACCCAAAGCAAGGCAGCTTTTCCAATTATTGGTGTAGGCGGTATACATACTGCTGATGATGTACAAGAAAAACTAGCTGCTGGGGCATCTCTGGTGCAGCTATATACAGGCTTTGTTTACGAAGGACCTGCCGTAGTAAAACGAATTAATTGCGCTATCAAATAGTACCATTTTATACGAAGTAATTCGCGATTCCCAATTTACAAAAACAATAAATCTTTTTTCATTTTAGAGGATGTTAAATATGTAGCTAAATTATTTATTATATTTATTTAAACTCTAAAAAATAAATTAAAAAATGAAAACTTCAAAAGTATATACCTCCCTTTTTGCATCTCTTATATTGTTGATCTTTTCGTGTACTTTGGAGCTAGATCAAAACAAATTACTCAAAGCTTGGACAGGTCCTTATATGGGCACACCTGCCTTTGATAAGATGCGAGTTAAAGACGTAAAGCCCGCTATGCTTAAAGCTATGCAGCTAAATTTGCAAGAAATTGATGCCATTACAGAAAATCCTGAAAAACCAAGCTTTGAAAATACCATTGAGGCCATGGAACGCTCAGGAAAAGTTTTGGATCAAGCTTTTGTATATTATGGAATATTTAGTAGTAATAAGTCTTCACCCGCATTTAGAGAAGTGCAAACAGAACTTGCGCCACTGTTTTCAGAGTTTCAATCTAAAATCATTCAAAACGAGAAGCTTTTTCAACGTATCAAATCCGTATATGAAGCTACAAAAACAAATCCACTTGAAGAAGATCAACAACGTGTGGTTGAACTAACCTATCAGCGTTTTGCCATGAACGGTGCTAATTTAGACGACGAGAAAAAGGAACGTTATGCAGCGATAAACAAAGAACTTTCTACGCTATATACCAAGTTTTCAAATAACATTTTGCATGATGAAGAAAACTATGTTACATACCTCACAGATAATCAGTTAGGGGGACTTCCAGATGATTTTGTTAAGTCTGCTGCTCGGATAGCTGATGGTAAGGGGAGGGCAGGAAAATATGCAGTTACCAACACCCGTTCTTCAATGGATCCCTTTTTGACCTATTCAACCGAAAGAGATTTACGCAAACAAGTATGGACGAATTATTATGCCCGTGGAGATAATGATGACACATACGATAATAAAGAAATCATTGCGCAAATATTAAAACTACGTCGTGAGCGTGTTGGTCTACTTGGGCACAAAAATTATGCTGAATGGCGCTTACAAAACCGTATGGCAAAAAATCCAGAGAACGCCATGGCACTTATGCAAGCCGTTTGGCCTGCAGCCATTGCTCGTGTTGCTGAAGAAGTAGCCGACATGCAAGCTCTGTCAGATACCAATGGAGATGACATTACAATAGCTGCTTGGGACTACCGTTTTTATGCCGAGAAAGTTCGCAAAGCAAGGTATGATTTAGATTCAGATGAGGTAAAACAATACCTACAATTAGACAAGCTAACGGATGCCATGCACTATGTTGCTGGTCGTTTGTTTGGCTATGGCTTTTCACCAGTTCCTGAAAGAACGGTTCCTGTATTCCATGAAGATGTTAAGGTATGGGAAGTAATTGACAATGATTCAGGTGATCACATTGGGTTGTGGTATTTAGATCCTTATGCAAGAGAGGGTAAGCGCTCTGGCGCTTGGGCGACTACCTATAGAAGCTTTTCAACCTTTGACGGAAAAACAAACGTGTTGGCATCCAACAATTCAAACTTTGTTAAGCCAGCACCTGGTGAAGCCTTGCTCATTTCTTGGGATGATGCAACTACCTTCTTCCACGAATTTGGTCATGCCTTACACTTTTTTGCTTCCGAAGTGCGATACCCAACACTAAACGTAGGAGTTAGAGACTATACCGAATTTCAATCACAGCTATTAGAGCGGTGGTTATCCACAGACGAAGTAATTGATCAGTTTTTGGTACATAAAGATACAGGATCGCCTATGCCAGATGCATTGGTAACAAAAATCAAAAAGGCGGCAACATTTAATCAAGGGTTTGCCACCACTGAATATTTAGCATCCGCGCTCATGGATATGAAACTCCATTTGGCAGATTCAACGGGTTTTGATGTAGGTGCTTTTGAGCGTAAAACTTTGGCTGCATTAAACATGCCAAAGGAATTACCAATGCGTCACAGGACCCCTCATTTTGGACATGTATTTTCTGGCGAAGGATATGCTACGGCATATTACGGCTATATGTGGGCAGATGTATTAACAGCCGATGCTTCTGAAGCATTTAGAGAGGCACCAGGGGGCTTTTATGACGCAGCAATGTCAGAAAAATTAGTGAAATATCTATTCGCACCACGCAACTCCATTGATCCCGTTGAAGCATATAGGTTATTTAGAGGAAGAGATGCCACTATCGATGCTTTAATGCGCGCTAGAGGATTTCCTTTAACTCCGTAACATTGTGCTCAAAGTATTTTAAACAGCAAAATATTGCACTATAATGTAAATAGTTGCATTGTTAGCTGGATTATTTTAGTATTTTCGGGAAAAACTATTTTATGGTTGATTTGGCTTATCGTTCACTAGCAGATTATAAACAAGCAAAACAACAGGCTTCAGCACAACCAGAAGGTTTTTGGGAAGATATTGCAAATCAATTTGAATGGCATCAAAAATGGAATAAGGCTCTAACGTTTGACTTTCATAAACCAGAAGTAAAGTGGTTTTTGGGGGGTAAACTAAACATTACCGAAAACTGCTTAGATCGCCATGTTAAAACGCAGCCAAATCGAACGGCAATTATCTTCGAGCCAAACGATCCAAAAGAAACTGCGCAACATATTTCATATAAGGAATTACACAGCCGTGTTTGTCGCGTAGCTAATATGCTAAAGAAAAATGGTGCAAAAAAAGGGGACAGGATATGTCTTTATATGCCCATGGTTCCAGAATTGGCTGTAACCGTTTTGGCATGTGCGCGTATTGGTGCCATTCACTCTGTAGTATTTGCAGGTTTTTCTGCTGCTGCATTAGCAGCGAGAATAAACGATGCCGATTGTATCATGTTGGTGACTGCCGACGGGGGATTTCGAGGAGCTAAAGTTACGCCGTTAAAAGATATTGCTGACGAAGCTTTAACCCATTGTAAAAGCATAAATACTTCAATTGTGCTTAAACGTACAGGTCAAGAGGTAGCTTGGAATGATATTGATGTTTGGTGGCACGAAGCATTAGCGGAAGTGGACGACCTTTGCCCTGCTGAAATCATGGATAGCGAAGACCCTTTATTTATTTTATATACTTCTGGCTCTACCGGAAAACCCAAAGGAATGGTTCATACATGTGGTGGATATATGGTTTATACCGCATACTCCTTTCAAAACGTTTTTCAATATGAAAAAGGGGATATTTATTGGTGTACTGCCGATATCGGTTGGATTACAGGACATTCTTATATACTATATGGTCCTTTGGCTGTAGGCGCAACCACGGTCATGTTTGAAGGAGTTCCTTCATACCCTGGGTATGATCGTTTTTGGGAAGTCTGTGCCAAACACAAGGTTAATCAGTTTTATACAGCACCTACTGCTATACGTGCTTTGCAAAAGCACCCAGTAGATTTGGTCAGTAAACACGATTTGTCTTCACTAAAAGTTTTAGGTTCTGTTGGAGAACCCATTAATGCGGAAGCATGGCATTGGTATGACGATAACGTTGGTAAAAATAATTGTCCCATTGTGGATACATGGTGGCAAACCGAAACAGGTGGTATATTGATAACCTCACTAGCGGGTATAACAGAACAGAAACCTACCTATGCTACACTTCCAATGCCAGGTATTCAAGCGGTTTTGTTGGACAACGAAGGCAATGAATTGGTTTGTAAAAACGAAGGTATATTAGCCATTAAACACCCATGGCCATCTATTGCCCGTACCATTTGGGGCGACCACGAACGTTATAAAAATGTTTATTTCAGTGCCTATCCTGGTTATTATTTTCCCGGGGATGGTGCTTTACGTGATGCGGAAGGCAATTATCGTATAACAGGTAGGGTAGATGATGTGGTAATTGTTTCAGGGCATAACCTTGGAACGGCACCTATTGAAAATGCATTGAACGAACATCCTAATGTTGTTGAAAGCGCAGTTGTTGGTTTTCCCCACGATATAAAAGGTAATGCGCTACACGCATTTGTCATTACTAAAGATGCAGTATATGATAACGAAGCATTGGTCACAGCGTTACGTGCTTTGGTGGCTAAAACAATTGGTCCCATAGCAAAGCCAGACCGAATTCAAGTAGTAAGCGGACTTCCTAAAACTCGAAGTGGTAAAATCATGCGTCGTATATTGCGTAAGCTAGCTTCAGGTGAATTCGATCAATTGGGTGATGTTTCAACATTGTTAAATCCGGATGTGGTAGAAAATATTAAGAGAAATAATTAAACTTCTCTCCGTTCTTAACTGTTTGTAGCGTTTCGTATATAAGTTTGATTACATTTTCAACGTCCTCTTGGTGTACCATTTCAACCGTAGTGTGCATGTATTTTAGTGGCAATGAAATAAGCGCCGAAGGCACACCGCCGTTACTGTAAGCAAAGGCATCGGTATCTGTCCCGGTATATCTTGAGGAGGCTAAACGTTGGAAGGGAATTTTCTTTGATTCTGCAGTATCAATAATGCGATCGCGTAATAACTGCTGAACGGCGGGTGCGTAAGAGATTACTGGTCCTTTTCCAATCATGTTATCCCCTTGTTTTTTTGGATCAATCATAGGTGTCGAGGTGTCATGACAAACGTCTGTTACTATAGCTACGTCTGGTTTGATAGTCTGTGTAATCATCTCAGCTCCTCTTAGTCCTATCTCTTCTTGCACGGAATTGGTTACATATAGTCCAAAAGGTAATTCAATCTTGTTTTCTTTCAACAACCGTGCTACTTCGGCAATCATAAAGCCTCCAATGCGGTTGTCCAGGGCACGGCACACAAATTTATTTTTATTCAGTACTTGAAAAGTATCGGGATAGGTAATTACGCAACCTACATGGATGCCCATTTTTTCTACTTCTTCTTTTTTTGCAGCTCCAACATCAATAGTAATATTTTCAAGTTTTGGTGTTTCTTCCTTTCCGGCCATTCGAGTGTGAATAGCAGGCCAACCAAACACTCCTTTAACTATGCCTTTCTTTGTGTGGATGTTTACCCATTTAGACGGAGCAATCATATGGTCGCTACCCCCGTTTCTGATCACGGAAATTAAACCCTTCTCCGATATATAGTTTACATACCAAGAGATTTCGTCTGAATGGGCTTCAATAACTACTTTAAATTTGGCTTTTGGGTTGATAATACCAACCGCAGTACCGTAGGTGTCGGTCATAAACTTATCAACGTAGGGTTCTAGATAGTCCATCCAAATTTTTTGACTTTCCCATTCATATCCAGTTGGGGCTGGGTTGTTAAGATATTTTTTTAAAAATGTGCGTGATTTTTTATTTAAAATATTATCCATTGTGATTTTTTAATTAAGTCTGCTAAATTACAACATATAGGTAAAACAATCTTATTACTTTTGGATGCATGAATAAATTATTATATCCATTAGTTTTAATTTTAGCTTGCAGTGTATATGGACAGCAAAGTCGAACAGTATATGTAATTGATGGAGACACTTTGACTAACCCTTATCTTGATTTAAATGAGGTGGTAGTGCTTCCAAATATTAAATTTAGGAGTTATGATGATTATGTCTCTTACTATAAACTTCAAAAACGTACCATAAAAGTGTATCCTTATGCTAAACTAGCATCTGAACGTTTAACAATTTTAAACCAACGGCTGGCTAATATCAAGCGCAAACGTGCCAAAAAACGTTACACTAAACGAGTGGAAAAATATTTAGAGTTTGAGTTTAAGGATGAATTAAAACGATTTTCTCGCTCAGAGGGACGTATTTTGATAAAACTTGTCCACAGGGAAACGGGCTTTACGGCCCATGAATTAATAAAAAATCTTCGCAATGGATGGCGTGCTTTTATCTATCAGACAACAGCAAAAATGTTTGATATTGATCTAAAAACTAGCTACAATACAACTGATGTCGAAGAAGATGCGTTAATAGAGTATATACTGCAAAAAGCATTTAATGAAGGTGTATTGGATCCAGGCCATAATAAAAGTAAATAAAGCTAGTTTGTAGGATTAGAAGGATTGTATATTTACAACCCGCAAAAGAACTGCATGTCAACTAAAAAAAAAAGATTTTATTTTTTTTTCATTGAGGGGTTGTGTAAACCGAAAAGCAGCGTATATTTGCAACCGCTTTCTAAAATGGAAGTACTTAAAAGTTCATTGAATTATTGAGAATGACAGCGCGTATTAATTGCGAAAGCATTTATAAATACGAATAGTAAAACAATCATGAGACAGCTCTAATTTGTCAATTTTTTTGTTGTTAATTTTATTTAAAGTTATACAATGAAGAGTTTGATCCTGGCTCAGGATGAACGCTAGCGGCAGGCCTAACACATGCAAGTCGAACGGTAACATAGATTGCTTGCAATCTGATGACGAGTGGCGCACGGGTGCGTAACGCGTATGCAATCTACCTTTTACAGG
>MDSV01137858.1_pt1 | contig 16258 bp, 10 predicted proteins | sample 810851 | NCBI WGS metagenome assembly MDSV01 (sample SAMN05326640, study PRJNA326480) | marine metagenome | isolation source: seawater | place: Atlantic Ocean: North East | collected 2012 | reverse complement strand
ATACGATTTAACAATTTTTGAATCTTGTTTTGTCATTATTGTAGTGCCTCTTTGTTTTCTTATTTGTGAATTTGTTCGCTTAATCATACCGTGTCTTTTCCCAGCTTGAGGCATCTTAATTTTACCTGAAGCAGTAAATCTAAATCTTTTTTTTGCAGAGCTTTTAGTTTTTAATTTTGGCATAAATATTTCGGTTTTATATATGCAATAATTAATCTTTACAAGTCGATATTATCTTAAATTTAGATAGGTTGAATAATCATTACCATTTGTCTGCCCTCAAATTTTGGCTGACTTTCAATCTTTGCTATATCTTTCGTTTCTTCGATAATTCTGTTCATTAAATCTTTTCCAAGCTGAGTATGTTGCATTTCTCTACCTTTGAACTTTACAGTAAATTTTACCTTATCTCCTTTAATAATAAATTTTTTAGCATTCTTAATCTTAAAATTATAATCATGAGCTTCTGTACCTGGTCTTAGTTTAATTTCTTTAAGTGATACAGTTTTCTGTTTTTTCTTTGCCAAGTTTGCTTTTTTTTGTAGATCATATTTATATTTACCCATATCCATAATTTTGCAAACTGGAGGATTTGCATTTGGAGATATTTCGATCAAATCAAGGCCTTCTTGTTTGGCCAACTCAATTGCTTTATTTATTGGCATTGCGCCTAGGTTGCCTCCATCGCTACCAATGACCTGAACATCTAAGGCTCTAATTCTTTCGTTGGCTTTTGGGCCTTGCGGCTTACTTCTTCTTTGAAAGTAATTTGGTTTAAAGTGTGACACTTAATTTAAAGGAAGCTTATTTTCTTGGAGCATATTTTTAATTAAATCTTTTCGTTTTATTGTTTCTTGTTTTTCAGATCCTAGTCTTCTAATTGTTACAGTATTATCAGCAACTTCTTTCTTGCCACAAACAATAATTACCGGAACTTTTGCTAAAGAATGTTCTCTAACTTTATAATTAATTTTCTCATTTCTTAAGTCCACCTCGCATTTTATACCTTCTTTGAACAAATCTTCAAATAATTTTTTTACATAATCATTATTTTCTTCTGCGATCGAACATACTACTGCTTGTGCTGGTGATAACCAAAAAGGCAATTTTCCAGCATAGTTTTCTATAAGAATTCCTATAAACCTTTCCAATGAACCAAAAAGAGCTCTGTGTAACATAACTGGAACTTTTTTTGTTCCGTCTTTATCAACAAATGTTGCTCCCAGTCTACTTGGTAAATTTAAATCAACTTGCAACGTTCCGCACTGCCAATCTCGGCCAATTGCATCTCTTAAAACAAATTCTATTTTGGGTCCGTAAAAAGCTCCCTCTCCTTTATTGATTGTATATTCAAGTTTTGATTGTTTAATAGCAGACAATAGAGCAGCTTCAGATTTATCCCAAACACTGTCATCTCCAACTCTTTTTTCAGGCCTGTCTGAGTATTTCAATATTACATTTTCAAATCCAAGATCTTTATAAATTTTTAAGATTAAACTTGTGACCGCTAATGACTCTTGAGTTATTTGATCTTCTGTACAAAAAATATGGGCGTCATCCTGTGTAAAAGCTCTCACTCTTAACAATCCATGTAATGCACCGGATGGCTCATATCTGTGAACTTTTCCGAACTCCGATAATTTTAATGGCAAATCTCTGTAACTTTTTAAACCTTGGTTAAAAATTTGAACACATCCAGGACAATTCATTGGTTTTATTGCAAATATTTTTTCATCTGGTGTTTCTGAAGTAAACATATGTTCACCAAACTTTTCCCAGTGACCAGATTTTTCCCACAATGTTTTGTCTAAAAGCTCAGGTGTATTTATCTCTTTATAACCTGCTAGACGTTGTTTCATTCTCATATATTCAACTAATCTCTGAAATAATAACCAACCTTTTTCATGCCAAAATACTGAGCCTGGGCTCTCTTCTCTAAAATGAAATAGATCCATTTCTTTTCCTAATTTTCTGTGATCTCTTTTTTCAGCTTCTTCTAATCGATGTAAATAATCATCTAAATCTTTTTTTGAACTCCAACATGTTCCATAAATCCTTTGAAGCATTTCATTATTCGAGTCTCCTCTCCAATATGCTCCGGAGACTTTGGTTAATTTAAAAGCTTTCCCAATTTTACCTGTTGAAGCCAAGTGAGGACCTCTGCATAAATCGTGCCATTTACCGTGGTGATAAATTGAAACTTCCTCTCCAGCAGGGATACTCTTGATGATCTCAGCTTTATATTTTTCACCTATATTAGAAAAATGCTTAATTGCTTCATCTCTTTTCCAAACCTCTCTATAAGTTTTTTCATCACGATCAACGATATCTCCCATTTTTTTTTCTATTTTCTTTAAATCATCTTCGGTAAAAGGATCTTTGCGAGAAAAATCATAATAAAATCCGTCCTCAATTACTGGACCAATTGTAACCTGAGTGCCTGGAAATAATTCTTGAACCGACATAGCTAATATATGTGCAGCATCATGTCTTAAAACTTCTAATCCCTCTTTATCTTTTGGAGTAATAATTCTTACGCTAGAATCTTTAGTAATCTCATAACTTAAATCTTTTAGTTGTCCATCGACCTCCATAATAAGAGCGATCTTCTCTAAAGATTTGCTAATTTTTTTTGTTAAGTCAAAACCATTGATTGATTTTGTAAAAGGGATTTTTTTCCCGTCTAATAATTGAATCTGGGGCATTTATAAATTTAACAATTTTTTATACTCTCTTAAAGTTGAATCACACATAGATTCTACATCAAATTTTTTTGTTACGTTTTTTCTACCTTCGTTTCCCATTGCATTCAATGTGTCTTGATCTAATTCAATAACAGTATTTAAAGTTTTAGCAAGTTCTCGAGGATCATCATGTTTATATAAGAAACCTGATTTTCCTTTTAAAATTGTTTCTTTTGATCCACCAAGATTGCTTGCTATGATAATTTTACTCATAGCTTGTGCCTCAACGGATACTCGTCCGAAAGCCTCTGGTTCTATTGAGGCAGATACAACTGTGTCAGCTAATGAATAAGCTAAAGGCATTTCTTTACAATGATCAATAAATTTTATCTTTTTGGTCAATCTATACCTTTGAACTAAATCAATAAGTCTCTTTTTATACACTTTTCTACCTTGATCAGAACCAAGTATCACCGCTTGAAAATTAGACTTACTATAATCTTCAACTAAAATATTTAATGCTTCAATAAATTTTTCCTGACCTTTCCAAGTTGTTAATCTTCCAGGCATAAGAATAGTAAATTTATCTGAAAAAAGTTCCCACTCTTTTTTTAGATTTTCCTGTTTAAAAATTGAAATATTTTTTTTATTATAATATTCAATATTAATCCCTCTAAAAATAACTCTTAATTTTTTTCTTTTATTTAAATAATTGCTATAATTTTCATTAATATGATTAAAAATAAAATTTGACCCAGCTATTGTTAATTTTGATCTTACCATAACGCTGTTATAGAATTTTTTTAAATAACTTTTAAAATTATATGTTCCGTGAAAAGTAGTAATAAAATTTCTTCTTGTTATTAAACACGCTAGATAACAAGACCAGGCTGGCGCTCGGCTTCTCGCGTGTACAATATTTATGTTATTAATTAATATTAATACGGATAAAATAATTGCATTCAAAATAATTAAAAATGGATTTTTAGAATGAACAGGTAAACGAAAAATTTTAACTTTATTTTTTTTTACAAATTTTAATAACTGTCCTCCTGAAGTTGATACAAAAGAAACGCAATCCTTTTCAGCTAAGTAGTGAGCGAGATCATAGCAACCTGTCTCGGCACCTCCATATCCTAGTTTTGGGATAACTTGGAGAACTTTTATTTTAGTCGTCATATTTATTTAGTGTTATATATTAACAAATTAAATTAATAACATTACATGAAAAAATTTAAGTATTTCAAAATCTCAAAAACAAAAAAACTAAGATATATTGACAATTATCACAGAAAAAAACTATATATAATTTTCCTTCCTGGATTTATGTCTGATATTGAGGGAAAAAAACCTCAATCATTTAAAAGATACGCTATAAAAAAAAAACTAGGTTTTTTGGCGCTAGAGTATTCTGGTCATGGAAAATCTTCAGGCATATTCACTAAATGTAATATAAGTATCTGGTCTAGTGACACAAAATTTTTGATTAAAAAGATAGTAAAAAAAAATCATTTTATCCTTATCGGTTCTAGCATGGGTGCTTGGATTGCTCTAAATCAATTTAAATATTTCAAAAATCAAATTAAAGGATTTCTAGGAATTGGATCTGCTCCAGAATTTTTAACAAGACTAATGTGGAATAAATTTACAAAAAAGATTAAGCAAGAAATTATTAAAAAAGGCATCAGTACAATTGAAAGTGGTCAATACAAATATCCTATCACTCATCAACTAATAAAAGATGGAAGAAAAAATAAAGTTTTATCGAAAAAAATTAAATCTAAAATAAGAGTTACCATGATTCATGGGCAGTCAGACGAGGTGGTTCCGGCTTCGTTTTCAAAAAAAGTTTTAGCTATTTTCACCAGAGCTAAAAAAAAACTTGTAATTATTAAAAAAGGCGATCATAGCCTATCAAATAAAAAACCGATTAAAAAAATTTTAAAAGAATTAAATAGAATTGTTGTTAATATAGTTTAATCCTTCGATATAAGTAGGAAATTTTAATTCAAATTTAAAAAAACTTTTCATTTTTTTATTGCTAACTCTTTTAGAGTCTTTATAAAAATTTTTTAACATTTCGCTTTCAATTTCATTTATGTCTATTAATTTAGGTTTATTTAATCCCAATAATTTAACACCATACATTGTGACCTCTTCGTTAGATGCTGGCTTGTCATCAGAAATATTATAAATTTCTCCTTTTTTAAAATTTTTTAAAGATTTAATTAAAATATTGGCAATATCTTCAACATGTATCCTTGAAAAAAAATGATTTTTTTTATTAACTATTTTAACGTCTCCAAATTTTAATCTATTTAAAATATTATGCTGGTCAGAATAAATTCCTGACAATCTAAAAATTTGTAAAGGTAAATTGCATTCTTTAGCTAAATTTAACCAGGCTTGCTCCGCCTTCAATCTTTCAATTCCATTAATAGATGTGGGATTAGTTTTGCTTTTTTCATCAACCCATTCTCCGTTATGATTCCCATATACACTTGTTGCAGATAAATAAGTAATTGATTTAAATTTTTTATTTTTTAATATTTTTCCAATATGTTTAGAAACAATATCTTCACCATTTACGGGGGCTATCGAAATCAAAATATGATCTGCCTCTTCCAATTTTTTTATAAGATTCTTATCGTATTGCTTCTCATTTAAAATAAAGTTCTGATAATTTATATCTTCAAAAATTTTATTTTTAGCCTCTTTTCGAGATGTTGTGGTAAGATTAAATAGAATCTTCTCTAATTTTAATTTCTTTACAAAACTCTTCGCTACCTGACCAAAACCAAAGCAAAAAATGTTTACTTTATTCATTTAACTGACTTTCTTAATCATCTTTTTAAGAGTAATGGGATTATCTAATTTATCAAGCATTTCTATTGGGCAAACTTGCTTAAAATTTTTAATTTCATTATTATAATTTTCTAATATCTTTTTTGTAATACTAGATTTAGTCTCTTCAAGAAAATCTTCCAATTTTTCTTTCAAATATTTTTTCCAATGATCTGTTTCTACTGATTGCCAAATTACAGATGATGGATTAACAAAATTCTCAAAATTATTCTTTTCATCATATATAAATGCCATTCCTCCTGTCATACCAGCTCCAAAATTATCTCCAACTTGGCCAAGAATTATTACTGTTCCTCCTGTCATATACTCACATCCATGAGCACCACAGCCTTCCACGATCGATAAACTTCCAGAATTTCTTACTGCAAATCTTTCACCTGCTTGACCTGAAGCGTAGAGTTTTCCAGAAGTTGCGCCATATAAAACTGTATTGCCAATAATTATATTATCATGTGAAATAAATTTATTTTTGATTGAAGGGTAAACAATTATGGTGCCACCAGATAAACCTTTACCTACATAATCATTACAATCTCCTTCGACTATTAATTTTATACCTTTTATTAAAAATGCGCCTAAGGATTGCCCTGCAGAACCGTTTAATTTAATACTAATTGTATCTTCGTGTAATTTTTCATCTCCAAATTGTTTATAAACATAATGAGAAAGCCTTGTTCCAACAGATCTAAATGTGTTTTGAATTTTATATGTAAAAATATTTTTTTCATTATTTTTAATTTTATCTTTAATATCTAACCAAATATCTTCATCAAGAGTATCTGGAACTTTATTGATCATTTTTTCTTTACAATATCTAGAATTCTCTCCTGGATCTGCTTGGACTAATAAAGGGTTAAGATCTAAGTCATCAAGATTAGAAGCTCCTTTGTTTACCTGTGATAGCAGATCTGTTCTTCCAATAATTTCATTGATTGATTTATAACCAAGGGATGCAAGTATTTCTCTAACTTCGGTTGCTACAAATTTGAAAAGGTTTACAACTTTTTCAGGAGTTCCACTAAATTTTTCTCTAAGTTTTGTATCTTGACTACAAACTCCAACTGGACAAGTATTAGAGTGACATTGTCGAACCATAATACAACCCATCGCAACTAACGATGAGGTTCCCATTCCATATTCTTCTCCTCCCATCATAGCGGCCACCACTATGTCTCTTCCAGTTTTTAATCCGCCGTCTGTTCTTAATGTTACGTTATGTCTTAAGTTATTTAGTGTTAAAATTTGATTAACTTCTGTTAATCCCATTTCCCATGGTATTCCTGCATACTTAATGCTTGTTTGAGGGCTGGCACCAGTTCCTCCTGAATGACCTGATACTAAAATTATATCAGCTTTTGCTTTTGCTACTCCAGCCGCAATAGTTCCTATGCCTGTTGAAGCAACTAATTTTACTCCCACTCTTGCCTCAGGATTAACTTGTTTTAAATCGTAAATAAGCTGAGCCAAATCCTCTATAGAATAAATATCATGATGTGGAGGTGGTGATATTAATGTAACTCCTGGTGTTGAATGTCTCAATCTTGCAATTTCATTAGTAACTTTAAATCCAGGTAACTGTCCTCCTTCGCCGGGCTTTGCGCCTTGGGCTATTTTTATTTCAATTTCATTAGCATTATTTAAATAATTTAGGGTTACTCCAAATCTTGCTGATGCGATTTGTTTTACTCTTGAATTAGACGAGTCTCCATTTGGTAAAGCTTTAAAGCGTTTAGCATCCTCGCCTCCTTCGCCGCTACAAGATGCTCCTTTTATTCTGTTCATGCCTATTGCTAAAGTTTCATGAGCCTCTGCTGAAAGCGCTCCATGGGACATACTTCCACTGCCAAATCTTTTTAAAATCTCTTCAATAGGTTCTACTTGGTTGATATTAATTGGTTTTCTTCTATTTTTAAATTCCAATAAATCTCTTAAATTAATTGGGGGGAGATTTTGAATACCAGTTGAGTATTTTTTATACTGCTCATATGATCCGTTTCCTACAGCACTTTGCAGTAAATGTATTAAGTTGCCTTGATATTGATGATCTTCGCCAGTTTTTCTATATCTATAAAGGCCGCCAATAGGCAGTGTAAATAGATTCTTTTCATTAAATTTTTTATGCAATTCTTTTATTTTTTTTTCAATACCAATGATTCCAATTCCAGATACTCTAGAAGACATTCCGGGAAAATAATTAGCCACTATGGCTCTACTTAATCCAACAGCTTCAAAGTTGCACCCGCCTCTATAAGAGCTAATAACTGAAATACCCATTTTTGACATGATCTTAAGAAGACCTGCATCAATAGATGTTTTAAATTTTTTTACACAACTTTCAAAATCAGATTCTCCAAATAATTTTTTTTCAAATCTTTGATAAATGCTATCTATAGCTAAGTATGGATTTATAGTTGTGGCACCAACACCAATTAATACTGCAAAAGAATGGGTGTCTAATGCATCTGAGCTCTCTACGTTTAACGAGCAATATCCTCTTAGACCTAATTTAACTAAATGGGCATGTACTGCCCCCACAACAAGAATGGTTGGTATACTTGCTTTTTGATTAGATATGTTTTTATCAGATAAAACTAAAGCGGTTGCACCCTCTCTTACTGCAGTTTCACATTCTCCTCTTATAATTTCAACTCTATCTTTAAGAGATGAATTGGTTTCAAATGTACAGTCAATTTCCTTAATCTTTTTTGAAAAAAATTTTTTGAATTTTTTGAATTGAGAATTAGTTAGAATAGGGCTATCTAAAACATATATATCTTCTTCAGCTAAGTTATCAAAATCTAAAATATTACCAAGATTTCCAAATCTGGTTTTTAAACTCATTACTTTATTTTCTCTTAACGAATCTATTGGTGGATTGGTAACTTGACTAAAGTTTTGCCTAAAATAATGTGAAACAGGTCTAAAATGACTTGATAGAACTGCAATAGGGGTATCGTCTCCCATTGACCCTGAAGCCTCTTTGCCTTCTTCAGCCATAGGATGAAGAATAAGCTCTAAATCCTCAATGCTTAAACCAGATAAATATTGTCTTTTCTTTAACTCATCACCCTCGAAATTCGATTGCTCATTCTCAATCGAAATTTTTTTCTCTAAATCAATAATTTGTTTACTGTATTTCTTATAATCTTTTGCTAGATAATCTTTAATCTCTTGATCTTTAAAAAGTTTTCCTTTTTTCAAATCAATTGCAATAATCTGGCCAGGGCCTAATTTTCCTTTTAAAATAATCTTTTCCTCTGGAATTTTAATCATACCCGACTCTGATCCTGCAAAAAATAAATCGTCTGATGTAATTGTATATCTTAATGGTCTTAAACCATTTCTATCAGTTGCGGCTAAAACCCATTTAGCATCAGTAGCACAGATAGCCGCTGGACCGTCCCATGGTTCAATTGTGCTATTTAAAAAATTAAACAAATCTTGATGGCTTTTTGGAACCGTTTTGTTTCTTTTTGACCAAGCATCTGGGATCATCATTAATTTAATTAATGGAGCTAGTTTTCCCGAATGAGTTAATAGCTCAAAAACATTATCTAAAGCCCCTGAATCAGAAGAACTTCTGATTATAGGTTTTAAATCTTTTACATTTTTAAAAAGTGAACTTGACATATCTTGTTCGTGAATTTTCATCCAATTTATATTGCCTTTGAGAGTATTGATTTCGCCATTATGAGCTAAAGTTCTAAAAGGTTGAGCTAAATCCCAACTTGGAAAAGTATTTGTTGAATATCTTTGATGAAAAATTGCAAACCTAGATGTTAAATTTTTATCATTTAAATCAGGATAAAATTCAGCTAAAAGTTCTGCTAAAAACATTCCTTTATAGACAATCGATCGAGAACTAAATGAGCAAATATAAAAATTTTTAAGCTGATGTTCTCTTGCTAATTTTTCTATTTTTTTTCTTGCTTCAAACAAGTTTCTTTCAAGATCATTTGTGGCTAGTTCTTCATTTTTTTTGAATATAACTTGAGCAATTTCAGGTCTACTTTGTTCGGCAGTTTTTCCTAGAACACTTGAGTTAAAAGGCACTTGTCTCCATCCATATATATAATAATTTTCTTCTAGTAATACGGACTCTATAATTTCTCTACATTTTTCCTGTTCAGCATAATCTGTTCTGGGAAGAAAAACCATCCCAACACAAATTCTTTTTTTTTCATCAGGCGTGTGACCTGTTGCTAAAATTTTTTCTTTAAAAAAATCAGGCGCTATCTCTATCTGAATGCCAGCTCCATCTCCTGATTTACCATCAGCATCTACAGCTCCTCTATGCCAAATGGCTTTCAAAGCTTCAATTCCGTATTCAACAATTTTTCTTGATTTTTTTCCATTAGTTGATGCAACCATACCTACACCACAAGCATCATGCTCCATACTTGGGTCGTAGACATTGTTTTCTTGTAAAAATTTTTTATTTTTTTTGTACTTATTCATTATATTTAGGCGGCTTTTCCAGTTTTATGTTTCTTAATTTTCGTTTGAAGATATTTTTCAATCTGTTCTGCTGCATCTCTACCATCTTTAATTGCCCAAACTACTAGTGAGGCTCCTCTTACAATATCTCCAGCCGCAAATACACCTTCTAGATTTGTGTGCATTGATTTTAAATCAATTTTTATCGTACCCCATTTTGATACGGCTAACTCTTCGGCATTAAATAGTTTTGGAAGATTTTCTGGATCAAAACCTAAAGATTTAATTACTAAATCGGCTGGTATTTTAAATTCAGATCCTGATTTAATTATAGGTTTTTTTCTTCCAGACGAATCTTGTTCGCCTAAGGTCATCTTATTTACCTCAACTTCAGTAACTTTGTTTTCTCCTAAAAATCTTTTTGGACTCGTTTGCCAAATAAACTGAACTCCTTCTTCTTTGGCATTTTCTACTTCTCTTGCTGAGCCTGGCATATTTTCTTGGTCTCTTCTATACAGACATTTTACTGATTTAGCTTTTTGTCTAACTGCAGTTCTTACACAATCCATCGCTGTGTCGCCACCTCCAATTACCACAACATTTTTATCCTCTGCATTTAAAGTTCCATCATCAAAAAGCTTTACTCTATCTCCTAAACCTTTTTTATTTGACGCTGTCAAAAATTGCATTGCAGGAAAAATATTTTTTAAATTATTGCCAGGAACTTCTATCTCTCTAGCTTTATAAACACCTGTGGAAATTAATATGACATCATGTTTTTTTCTCAGTTGATCTAAAGTTTTATCTTTACCAACTTCAAAATTCTGCACAAATTTTATTCCGCTCTCTTTTAAAAGTTTAGTTCTTCTCTCAACAATAAATTTTTCCAATTTAAAATTAGGAATACCATAAATTAATAATCCGCCTGGTCTATCGTATCTATCATATATAGTGATTTGATAACCTGATCTTCTTAGTTCTTCGGCGCAAGCCATTCCAGCCGGTCCTGCGCCAATAATTCCAACTGACTGTTTCAATTCTTTTTTAATGTTTAATGGTTGTACCCAACCTTTTTTCCAAGCAGTATCTGTGATGTATTTTTCTATCGATCCAATTGTTACAGTTCCATGACCTGATTGCTCAATAACACAATTGCCTTCGCATAATCTATCTTGAGGACAAATTCTTCCGCAAACCTCTGGCATGTTGTTAGTACTTTGTGAAACTTCGTAAGCTTCTTGTAATCTGCCTTCCGCTGTCAGCTTTAACCAATCAGGAATATTATTGCTCAAAGGACAATGAATCTGGCAAAACGGGACTCCACATTGAGAACATCTGCTAGACTGTTCTTTTGCCTTACTGTTTATAAACTCATCATAGATTTCATTAAAATCTTGTCTTCTTTTGTCTATATCTCTTTTAAAAGGTGTCTCTTTTTCAAGATCAATAAATTGCAATAATTTTTTAGTCATAAATCTTCCCAAAAATAATAGAAATTTTTAAAATTAACAGTTTATTTAGGTAAGCATTAATTACCTTTTATATGAAAAACCCCTATAATTAGTGATTAATATTTGCATAACTGATATGCATTTCCTTGTCATTAAATGAACAAGCATAAAATTTAAAAAAAATCTATGATTGAAATATTTATTTTATCTTTAATACAAGGAATCACAGAATTTCTTCCGATTAGTTCTTCGTCCCACCTAATAATAATTTCTGATTATTTAAACTTAAAGAATCAAAGATTAGAAATTGACGTAAGCTTACATATAGGTTCATTTTTTGCGGTAATTATTTTTTTCAGAAAAGATATTTTGAATTTTATAAAAAATAAAAATTTATTTTTAAAGATTATAATTGGCTCAATTCCTGTAATGGTTGTGGGATATTTATTAGTAAAATTTAACTTAATTGATCAGATAAGAAATGTAAAAGTAATCGGTTGGACAACATTAATTTTCGGAATATTGCTCTATATAAGTGATAAATTTGATATTCAAAAAGCAATTGATTCCAATTTTACATTAAAATCAGCATTATTTATTGGTATTCTGCAAATATTATCTTTAATACCAGGGGTGAGCAGATCGGGTATTACCATAACAGGAGCCAGAATATTAAAATTTAAAAGGTATGATGCAGCCAAAATATCATTTTTATTATCTATTCCAACTCTGGCAGCAGTTTCTCTTTTTGGTTTAAATAATTTGATTCAATCTAAAAACTTTAATTTCTCATTTTTAAATCTAATTGCAATAATTTTTTCTTTTTTATTCTCATACATTACAATTAAATACTTTTTAAAATATATAAAAAATTTTAGTCTAAATATCTTTGTTGTTTATAGAGTTATTTTAGGTGCTGTTCTTTTAATAATGGCCTATTTATAAAATGAAAGTTAGCAATATTAAAATTAATATAACGAAGATGAAAAAGACTATGACACTTTTTTGTAATGATAATTTAAACATAAATTAAATATTATTTGATATATCTTAATTAATTTTATTTCAATAACCAATTTTATGGTGCGCCTGCTAGGATTTGAACCCAGAACCTCCTGGTCCGTAGCCAAGCGCTCTATCCAGTTGAGCTACAGGCGCAATTTTTAAACATTTAAAAATATTTAATAATAAGTTTGAATAAAATTAAATTATAACTAATAATACCAAATGCCTGTATATTTGTATAAATTTCTTTCTAAAACTTATCTTATAAATTTTTTAATTTCTTTTATACCAGTAAGTTTTATAGCGGGCAATCTGATATTAAACTTAAATATTTTGTTACTAATTTTATCATCAATAATAATATACGGAAGAGATATATTTAGAATAGAATTGTGGTTTTTAGATAAAATTATTTTAATTTTTTTTTCTTATATTTTATTCACAGGATTTTTAAATAATGTCTATCATAATGAATCTGGCGACTACACCATTATAATTAAATCATTATTATACCTAAGATTTTTAATTTTATATTTTGTTATTAGATTCTTAACTGTCAAAAAAATATTTGATTATAAATTATTTTTTACTTCATGCTCTTTCTGTGTAATATTTGTTTGTCTTGATTTGGTATATCAATACAATTTTGGGAAAGACATCTTTGGTTTTACTGGGCTTGGAGGTCGAAGATTATCTGGTCCTTTTGGCGATGAAATAATTGCAGGATCATATTTGCAAAGATTCGCTTTTTTTTCTTTTTTCTTACTTTCAATCTTTTTTAAAATTAAAGACGAAAAATTTTTTTATTTAACTTTAACTCTCTTATTATTTTTAATTGTATTCTGTATGATTATTGCTGGAAATAGAGTGCCATTTGTTATGTTTCTTCTAATGATTACTGCTTTTTTTATTTTTGAAAAAAAGACTAGAAAATACTTAATTTCATTCCTGTTAGGAACTTCAATAATTTTTTTAGTTATATATAACTTTAATCCAAGTATTAAATCTCATTTTAAAATGTTTGCAAATAAGACAACTGAGTTTGCAATTTTTCTTTCTACAATATTTGTGGAAGATAAAAAAAGTGCGTTGATAGTAACTGAAGATGGTTATTCTTTTATATCCGACCCAAAAATAATTGCTGAATTAGAAAAAAAAGAAACAACTAAACATGCTTTAACTAAAAATTCTAAAATTAATATGGTAAAAAATAGTGAGTTTATAGAAGTAAATGGAAAAAAAATTCAAATACCTAATACTCATATTAAAGAATTTAACTCTGGTTACCAGGCATGGATGTTAAACAAATATTTAGGTGGCGGTATAAAGTCTTTTAAATATAACTGTCCTAAAGCAAAAGTCCATAACTGTGGCCCTCACCCTCATAATTATTATTTAGAAATTTTATCCGAAATAGGTTTATTTGGTCTTTTTATATGGTCAATAATTTTTGTAAAAGTTTTTTACGATACTTTCGTTAAAAAATATTTTTTAAATTCAAATTTAAAAAATAGTCAAATAATTACTCCTTTTATGTTTCTTCTTTTTATTGAAATTTTTCCAATTAAAACTACAGGAAGTTTTTTTACGTCAGCCAATTCAACGTATATATTTTTGATCCTGGCTATCACAATAGCACTATCAAAAGAAAAAAAAATTAATTGAAAGTTTTTTTTTTAGATATAAATTATAATAATGAATAAAAAAAAAGTCGTAATTACTTCTGCAACCAGGACAGCTGTTGGATCGCTCGGCAGATCACTTAAAAATATCTCAGGTGATGATCTGGGATCTTCTGTTATTTCAAGTTCAATAAAAAAATCTAAGATCAAAAATGATGATGTGGATGAAGTTATCATGGGTCAAGTTTTAACGGGGGGTGCAGGCCAAAATCCTGCTAGGCAGGCAGCTATGAAATCTGGAATACCTAAAGAAAAACCAGCTTTCGTTGTAAATCAAGTCTGTGGATCAGGCATAAGATCAATAGCATCAGGATTCCAAAGTATAAAATCTAATGACTCGAAAATTATTATAGCGGGAGGTCAAGAAAGTATGTCTCTGGCACCTCATGCTATTCATTTAAGAGATGGAAAGAAATTGGGTGATATCGAAATGACCGATACAATGATTAAAGATGGTCTTTGGGATGCTTTTCATGGTTATCATATGGGTGTAACAGCAGAAAATGTAGCAACAAAATTTCAAGTTACCAGAGAAGACCAGGATAAGTTTGCATTAAAGTCTCAAGAAAAAGCTATAAAGGCTCAAAAAGAAAATAAATTTAAAGATGAGATAACCAATTTTAAAATTAAATCAAAAAAAGCTGAAATAGATTTTAATAAAGATGAACATCCTAGAGAAGAAATTAATTTAGATGCTTTAAAAAGATTGAAACCTGTTTTTAAAAAAGATGGTACCGTTACAGCCGGTAATGCTTCAGGAATTAATGATGGAGCTGCAGCTGTAACTTTAATGTCTTCAGAAGAAGCTGAAAAAAGAAATTTACAAAAACTAGTTTCTATTAAATCTTGGGCAAGTTGTGGGGTTGATCCAGCTTTAATGGGAACAGGGCCGATACCTGCTTCAAAAAAAGCATTAGATCTAGCTGGATGGTCTATAAAAGATGTTGATCTATTTGAAATCAATGAGGCATTTGCGGCACAAAGTATTGCAGTTGTAAGAACTCTTGCTATTCCTGAAGAAAAAGTAAATGTAAATGGTGGAGCAATTGCTTTAGGCCATCCGATTGGAGCATCTGGCACTAGGATACTTGTAACCTTAATCCACGAAATGATTAAAAGGGATGTTCATAAAGGCTTGGCTTCTTTATGTATAGGCGGCGGTATGGGTATTGCTATGTGTATTGAAAGATAACCTTACTTTAGTTCTTTTAAATCTTTAAAGTATTTAAGACTATCAGGGTTGGCTATAGCTTCTTTGTTGTTTAATTCTTCTCCATTAATTACTTTTTTAACAGCTAACTCTACAATTTTTCCGCTTTTAGTTCTTGGAATTTCCGGAACTCTTATAATAATTGCAGGGACATGCTTTGGAGAGCAATTTTTTCTGATTCTGGTTTTAATTAATTTTATTTTTTCATCATTTAAATTTTCATTATTTTTTGTTGTAACAAATAAGATTATTCTTACATCGTCATTGTAGTCTTGCCCAACAACCAAACCTTCAGTAATAAAATCAATATTTTCAACTTGTTGGTAAATTTCTGATGTTCCAATTCTAACACCTCCTGGATTTAAAGTAGCATCAGATCTGCCTCTCACAATAAATCCATTATTTGAAGTTCGCTCTATAAAATCACCATGATGCCAAATATTTTCAAATTTTGTAAAATAAGCTTCATGATATTTTTTGCCATCATCATCACCCCAAAATTTAACTGGCATAGATGGAAATGGTTTTTTAACTACAAGCTCACCTTTTTCATTATCTTTTGTGCTTTTTCCGTTATCAGTAAAGACATCAACATCGATAGCTAAACTCTGACCTTGAATTTCTCCTTTATATACATCTGCAAATAAATTTCCTAAAACTAAACAACCAACTAAGTCGGTTCCACCTGCTATTGACGCTAAATGAACATCTTTTTTTAAGTTATTATAAACATATTCAAAACTTTCTGCGGCTAAAGGGGAGCCAGTTGAAGTTATTATTTTGATCGCACTTAAGTCTAAATTTTTTGCTTTAAAATCTTCATTTTTTAAATGATCAATATATTTAGCACTTACACCAAACAAATTAATTTTTTTGTTTTGACAATATTCAAGAAGAACATCTATTTTTGGATACACTGGAGCT
>MDSV01067514.1_pt1 | contig 16258 bp, 7 predicted proteins | sample 810851 | NCBI WGS metagenome assembly MDSV01 (sample SAMN05326640, study PRJNA326480) | marine metagenome | isolation source: seawater | place: Atlantic Ocean: North East | collected 2012 | reverse complement strand
GCTCGCGCTCGCGCTCGCCGAGCCGACTTCGGATTCGTCTGACGCCGACTCAGACGCGCCGGACGCCGACGTCGCGGGGCTCGAACCCGACCCGGACGCGGCGGCGGCGGCGGCCGACGCGGGTTCCGGCGACTCGGCGCGTTTCTCCTCGCTCGCGGGGGGCAGCAGCGTGGCGGGCCCGACGTCTTGCCACGCGGGCCGCGCGAGTTTCTTCCGCTTCTCGCGGACGGGCGCCGACTTTTTCTTCAGCTCGCGAAGCACCGCGTCCGCCTCGCGGACCACCGAGGGCGTCCGCGCGAGGGCCTCTCGCACCGCCGGGGGCGCGGCGACGTCGTCCGTGAGAGGCGGCGTGGCTTCCGCCGCGCGCTTCGCCGCGTCTCGGACGTCCGCGTCGCCGAAACGCGTCGCCGCGTCCGACGCGCGCCGAGCCGCCGCCGCCGAGTTGAAGAGGATGGTGAGCAGAGACCTCGCTTCGCCCAGCGACCGGACGCGGGACCACCGCCGCGCGCCCCCCCGCTGCTCTTCGCGCGCCTCCGACCGACACAGGCGTTCCTGGAGCGAAGCGATCTGGTCAGTCACCGCGCGCATCTCCGCCGCCGCCGACGCGCGGCTCGCCGGGGAAGGCGCGTCCTTTTTGGACGTATGAGCAATGAGTCCAAAAAAGGAGAGGGAAGGACCGGGGGACGCTTCGCGCGGGAGGCGGCGCCCGAGCGCGGCGCGGCGCGCGAGGGACTCCTCGAGCGCCGCTCTGAGCTCGGCGCGTTCGACCGAAGCGACGAGCTCAGCCTCGAGCCACCGTTTCCGCGCGTTCAGGCCGAGGCCCGTGCCCGGCCCGGCGGCGTCGTCGGCGCGCGCGCCGGCCGCCTCCACGCTCGCCACCGCCGCGGCGACGGGCGCCGCCGCCGCCGTTTCGGCGTCGACGGGGGCTCGGTGTTTCCGCGCGTTCGCCTTGGCCGCCGCCTGCAACGCCCTGAGCTGCTCTCGCGCGTGCGACGCCTCTTCGGTCTTCCGGCGAAGCACCGCGGCCTGGCGGTCCACGGCGCTCCGCGCCTTCCGCGCGGCGAGCGCGTGGCGCCGCCCCTCTTTCTTCGCCCGCTGCAGCGCGCGCTCCGACTCGCGTTGCTTGGCGATGCCCTCCTTGGTGGCGCGCTCCATGCGGCGCACGAGCTCGACGCGCGCCGCGCGCAGACGCTGGATGTCCGCATGCAGCGCCTTCGCGGCCATGTCGCTCTTCTCGCGCAGACGCGCCGCGTCCTTGTGCTTCGCGGCGAGTTTTGAAACCTCCTTCAGGCGGCGCTCGAGCTCCAGGAGACGCCCGCGCGTCTTCACCTCCGCCGCTTTGCGAGCGTCGGCGCCGTTCTTCGCCGCCGCGGAGAGCGCCGCCAGAAGCCTGTCGCGCTCGGCGGCGATCTCGAGCTTCTCCGTCTCGAGGCTCTTCAGCAAACGGCCGTACTTCTCGCGGACAACCTCGACGTCGACGTCTCGCCGCGCGGCGGCGGAATCCGCCGCCGCCGCCGCGCCGCCGCCTCGGGCGACGGCGGCGTCCACCTCCGCCTGCATATCCGCGGCTTGCGCCGACATCGCACGCATGCGCGCTTCCTTGGCATGCAAGGCGCGTTCGACATCGGCGAGCTCCGCCTGCAGATCGTCCCCCTCGGCATCCTCTTCCAGTGCCTCCTCGTCGTCGATGGCTTCGAACGCCTCGGGCTCGTCGTCGAACGAAAAAGCAGCCTCGTCGTCGAGGTCGTACGACGCGGCGGGATCCTCGGCGTACGGATCGGCGCGCCCCTCCCGCACGGCTCTGAGTTGGTTCTTCAGCCGGCTCTGCTCGTTGCGCAAACACTGGATCACGCTCAAATAGCCGTGGATCACGTTCGAGCCGCGTTGGTCCTCCTCGGCGGAGACGCCCGCGTCCTGGAGCCTCAAAGCCAGGACGTCGCGCTCGACGCCGGCGGCGAGCTCCGCCGCCGCCGACGCGGCGGCGTTTTCCTCGGCGGATTTCAAGTCGGCGCGCAGGCGCGACGCCTCCGCCTCGGCGAGCATCGCGCGAGCCTCCATAGCCTCGACTTTCGCGGAGACGTTCTTCTCTTCACCTCCGCCGCCGGATCCGGGTGCGCCCGCGCCGTTGAGTTTCAGGTGCGCGAGTTCCGACCGCGCCGCCGCGAGCGCCCTTCGCAGTTTGGCAACCCGCGGCGCGGCGTCGGGCGCGTTCTCGTCGAACGACACGACGGGCGTGTTCACGATGTTCCTCGCCCTGTTCGCGTACTTGAGCGTGTTCAAGGTCTCGTCCAGGTTCGCGTCCGCGGGGGAAACGCACGCCACCATCACCGTGCGAGAGTTCCCGCCCAGCGAGTCCTGCAGAAGTCGCGTGAGTTTGGAGTCGCGGTAGGGCACGTGCGCGCCCTTCGCGCGTCGCCGCTTGTCATCCCCGAGCGCGCTGATGACGTTCCCGAGCGCGAGCAGACCTTTATTGATCTGGATGCCCTCCTGCAGACGCGCGCCCTCCGCCTTCGTGCGCTTCGCGCGCTCGGAGCCGGCAAGGTCCACGAGGTGCATCTTCGCGCGCGTCGCGCCGCTCGGCGACTCCGCTCCAGCCGACGCCGTCTCGACGTGGATGGTGAAGACGGCGTGCGAGCGCGAGGACCGATCGTTCATGCCTGTCGCCGCGGTGGCACGCGCGCTCGACCCGTCGCGGAGCGTCTTCGCCATCTCCTCGATCGTGCGCACCTCCTTCTCGCGCGCGCCGACGAGCGTCACGCCGCCGCCGTCGGGCGCGTCGCGAAGGGAAACCGCGCTCTTCGGCCGCAACAGGTCGCGGATCTCCTCCTTGTGGATCTCGATGAACCCCACCTTGATTTGCACGGAGGTGTCGCCGGGAAGCGACGCCACGCGCTCGAACAGCGTGCGCATGACACGGGGAATCACGCCGAGAGGCTCGCGCTCGCTTTCCGACGCGAAATCGCGCGACGCGTCGCCCGCCGTGCCCATCGTGAAGGTCTTGCCGGAACCCGTCTGGCCGTACGCGAGCACCGTGGCGTTGTACCCGCCGAGGAGCCCCCTGACCAGGGGCTCGACACACTGCGCGTACAGCGCCTTCTCGGAAGGCCCCGAGCCGTGGTACACGTGGTCGTACGTGAACTTGTGCTCCTTGCAGACGAGCGAGATGGACGGTTCGTTGGCGTGCACGGTGACGCACTCGCGGCAGCCGTCGACGAGCTCCCCGCCCACGAGGGGTCGCACCATCAGCGCGACGGTCACTGGGAGCTCCTTCTCTTCGTGCGGCTCGATCTTCGGCGAGGTAATGCCTTGATTCGCGACGGGGTCCGCGTTCTCCTTCGTGGCGGTGCGTCCGCCCACCTCCGCCGCCTCCGTCACGACCTCCATCTCCTCGACGCCTGCGGTTTTTCGTTTCGGGACGCGATCGCGCGCGGGACGGAGAGGCGGTCAGGGGCGGGACCCGACGCCGAGGCGCGCGCGACGAGACGAGGGGTATGCGGGGAAGTAACGCGCGACGTGGAGGGTGCGTACCCGACGGATATCGCGCTCCGCGCGAGTGTCGGTGGTACACGTACCGTGAGAGAACAAAGCTACGACACGGAATCGTTCCGACACCAACATGACCAACGGTCACACTCGAGAAACGGCCGCAGTCAGGAATTTATTGTCAAATCGCGCGTCGTCATCACGCCGCGACGTCGTTCCTGACCAGCATGACGCGGTAGCACCGCCCCCCCGAATCCACCGTCTGGCACTCGCGTTCCGTGGGGACACCCAGCGGGTTCTCGTCCAGCCAGCCCTCGCGGTCGCCGGCCTGCGCCCAGGCCGAGACCAACTCCGCCTCCGCCTCAGCGTCGGGATCGACTGGCGCCGGCGGCGCCGTCTCTGCCGCCGTCGAGACCTCAGCCGGAGGACCCGCGTCGTTCGCGAAGGCGCGCCCCGGCCACCCGTTCGCCTCCGCCCTCTCGCGGCTCACGCGCGCGCGTTCGTCATCCTCGAGCGCTGCCGCGGCGGCTTCCCTGGCGCGCGCCGCGTTGGTCTCGGCGTCGGCGCGCGCGCGCGCCGACGCGGGCCCGTGCAGAGACGCGTCAAGGTGGAACAGGTGCGCGCCGAAGGTTTCGAATTTGGCGCGCATGTCCTCGGACACTTCGCGCACGTCGCTCTGGAGGAACACCCTGCCGCCCGGCTCGAGCCCCCGCGCGACTGCGCGCACGAGCGCCGCCTGCACGACGCGTCGCTTGTGGTGCCTCTTCTTGAAGTGGGGGTCGGGGAACTGGATGGTCACCATGTCGACGCGCGATCTCTCGCCGAGCGAGGCGTACGCTTCGAGCCATTCGCCGATGCTCACCGTCGCGTTGCACTCGGCGAAGTGCACGTTGTCCACGATGCCCGCGACCTCGCCCCAGGCGTTGCCGCGGTCCACCAGCGGTGCGCGGATGTCGACGCCCAGCACGTTCAGCTCCGGGTGGCGCTTCGCGAACATCAGGTCGAACCGACCGCCGCCGCACCCGATGTCCACCACGAGCGGCTTCGCGACGTCCGCGAACACCTCGCGCCACTCGGGCGCCGGCGCCTGCGTCTGGAGCGACGCCTTCAGGGGGTTTACGTGCTGCCGCACGCGGACGCCCTGCACCTTCTGCGACGCCTCCGCCAGCGAGAGCTCCGCGAACACGGAATCCTCCATCATGAGCTTCGCGCCGTGGTACTGCTTGGCGGACGCCGGATCAGCGGCGGCGGCGGGCGAATCTTCTTCCTCGGCCGGGGCCGAGGCCCCGGCGGTGGCGTCGCTCATGCACCGCGTCGCGGCCCGGGCGCGCGAAAGGCGGCGCGTCGCGCGGAGACCGAGTCGCGGGCAGATGGCGCAGCCGCGAAGCGCCGAGGTCATCCGGAACAGAGCCGTAAGGCACGCTCCACGCGTGCACGTGTGCGCGGCGAAAATGGAGAGTACCCCAGACCGCTGTCACGTTCGGCCGCGCCGTCCCGCTCGTCGTTTTATCCGGAACACGTCACGTGCCGTTCACAGCTCAGTGCGCGACGCTTAACCATGTCGTTCGCCCTCGCCGCCAACGCAATCGCGCCGGGTCCCGTTTTCAGGACGACCGCGAGCGTCCCGAAGCGGAGCACCGTGCGGGGGCCCGCGCCGTGCCGCGCGTCCGACGATGTACGCACCGCGCGTCTGATTTCTGCCACCGACTCCCTCGCCCCGATCGCGTTTCCGTGACTCACCCAGACGCGTCTTCACCTCTCCCGAACCCGCAGGACATGTCCGAGGCGAGCATGGCGGACATGATGGCGAAGCTGGCCGCCGCGGAGGCGGAGGCGGAAAAGCTCCGCTCGGAGCTCAAGGAGACCGCGGCCGCGCCCGCGGAGGATCTGTCGCGGCAAACCCCCGCGAAGGGGAAGTCCCGCATCGACGGCGTCGGTGGCCGCGAGACGCTTTTCGGCACATCCACGAAGCCCGGGGACGCGTGGCTCAAAGACGGCATGGAGTTTTTGGTGCGCGAGCAGCCCTCTGAGAGCGGCGAGCTGCAGGGCATGACCGAGGAGGAGCAGAACACCGTGAACAGGCGTCTTGCCATCGGGCTTTTCGGAACCGCGGTGTTCGCGGGTCTGTCGCAGATCAGCGACGAGTCCTCCGCGCCGTCCAAGCCCCTGTTTTTCTACCTGGTGCCCTTGGTGAAGATCCGTGAGCTCCTGCGCAGTGCCACGGACCTCGCGGAAAACGGGTACTGGGACGACCTCACGGTCGTGGTGAACCAGATCGTGCGCCAAAACGACGCGCGCGGGAACTTGTTCGCCGCCGCCTCGTATTTATCCGGGAAGGACGAAGAGAGGGCAAAACAGATGGCGTTCGACTTCCTGGAGCTCCTCGAGAAGGTGGACTACAATAAGTACTTCGAGTCCATGAAGGGCGTGCCCGTGTCCGGCGCGAAGGCGGCGGAGTACAGCCGGTTCAGCAAGAAGGCGGCGGTCGCGGCGGCGGCGAAGCTCGACGAGTTTCTCGGGCTGATGGACCGAGAGCAACTCGACGCGGCGACGTCGCAGGTGGTGGCGTTCCAAACGCCCTCGGAGCCGGTCGCGGAGGAGACGACCGCGGAGGATTCGCCTTCGGAACAGGTCGTCGCCGAGGCTGGCGAAACCGGCGGCGCGCCGAGCTTCTCGGACGGGTACGGGCAGTGAGGGAAGCGTTTCATTTTTTTATTCGCGAAAAGAACGAACGAAGCGCGCGCGCGCGCGCGCGGAAGAAGAGACGCGACGCTCGACTCGAGACCGCGTCGTCCCCGCCGAACGTGATTTTCGCACGTGGATGCGCTCGCGCGCCTTTAGAAGTCGTCCTCCTCCGTATCGGAGTCCTCGTCGTCCTCCTGGATGATTTTCCAGCCCTCGGCGACGAGCACTTTGCGCACGGTAACGATGGTGGCGCCTTCCTCCGTGACCCCGAGCTCGCGCAAGGTCTTGTCGTCGTCCAGCTCGCGGCCTTTGTACATGCTTCGACGACGCCGGAGCGCAGAGAGGGACATGGCGGTGGCGCGTGCGTTTACGGGTGGCGTGTGAGCGGAGGAAGCGCGTTTCGAGTCAGCGTCGTTCGGGATGGACGCTCGACGAGAACGGTGGGCGAGAACAGTCGGTACTCCGCGCGGCGAAGGAAGTCGAACGGTCGCGGTGTTTTTTGTCTCGGGGCTTCGAAGCGAGCGCGCCTCGGCGGGACCCGGGGACGTGCGCGGCGACGCCGGCGCGCGCGGAGAGAGAAGCGCGGGGACGCACGCGAGCTCCCAAGGCTCGACGAACCCTTCGAGGCGGCACAAGGTCTTTTCGGGTTGAAACCCGATAGCCTCCGCGACGGTGGCGCGGAGTTCCTTGCCTGTCACCTTTTCAGGGTCCACGTCGAGCTCGAAGCTGTCCAGCGACAACGTGCGCGTCGCCATGGACGTCTTCCAGTACACGCTCCACTTGTCTTTCTGCAGCCGGGGCTTGATGAGCACCTTCATCGTCGACCGAAGAGGCGTGGGGCGAGGTAGCGGAGCGCGTCCGTCGTTGTGCGACGCGCGAACGTTTGCGAGAGCGTTTTCTCGACGCCGCCACCCCGCCTCGGGAGTTCCGACGGCGGAGTCCTGGAGCACCACCAGTGTCGACGGCGCCGATGGCTCCGCGTTCGGCGCCCGTGGGGGCGTTACGGCGCGTGATGGCGTTCCTGCGCGCTCCTCCGGCGCGGTCTCGGCGCGCCCCGCGCGCGCTCGCGTCCTCCGGCCAGGCGCGGAGGACTCGGCGCGAGTCCCGACGCAGGTCCGCCGTCATCGACGCGGATAAACATCCCCGGGAGGCCGCGCGGGGGTTCTGCCGCCGGTGCGCGGACATGCACGGGCTGGAGCGCGACGCCGCGGCGGAGGCGGAGGCACGCGCTCTGATGGAGCGCATACGCGCCGCCGGCCGTCTCGATTTCGACAACGACGTCCCCGACCCGCGCTTCGGCGTCGAGAAGATGTACGAGCCGGGCGGAGGCAAGATGCTCGGCGTCCTGCTCGCCGAGCGCGCCGTCGCGAGCGAGACTCTGGAGACGCGCCGCGAGACGAATCTCTCTTCGACGCATCGTCGCGAGACGCCAGGGCGGAGCTGCGACGCGAGTTCAAACGCGAAGCAGACGGTCGTGCTCAAGGCGTTCTCCGGTCAGTTATACGGCGAGTGGCGCGTGAAGGGCTGGGCGCCGCCGCTGTGCGCGCTGACGCACGACGCGCCGCGCTACGTCGGCGCGCACGAGAAGATCGCCGCCGCCACCGCCGCCGCGCGCGAGAGGCGCGACGCAGTCGCGGCGATGGAGGCGCGGCTCGCGCGGGAGCGGGAGACGTGGGACGCGCGGGTCCGCGAGACCGCGGAGCGGGTCAAGGAAGCCAGGCGCGCGCGGCGCGCTCGGCGCGCCGCCGCGTCGCGCCGCGCGGAGGCGGCGACGAGCGGAGACGACGGCGGCGGCGACGAAACCGATCGCGACGCTCTGGAGGCTCAGCTCGCGGAGGAGAGTCGCGCCGACAAGCGCGCGCTCGCTCGTCTCCGCGAGGCGCGCGCGACCGCGATGGGACCCTCCGAGTCGGCTCTCACCGCGGCTCGAGAGGAGGCGCGCGCGCTAAAAAACGCGCACCGCGAGATGAGCGCGTCGCTCCTCGCCGAGATCTTCGACTCGTACCGCCTGCCCAACTTCCGGAAAGCCTTCGGGTTCGGCCACCGGCGCTCGGCGACCGGGCGCGAGGCGGGCGACCGCGGTGCCGGTCTCGAAGCCCGCGGCGAAGCGCCGGGCGCGACGCTCGCGGAGTGCTTCGTGGCGGACAAAGCGGCGGCGGCGGCGGCGGCGGACGTATCGGACGAAGACGGTGGACGAAAAGGAGACGACGCGCTGGTTCCGGATTCCTCCGCGCGGGCGAGCCTCCCTTGCGGGTGCGGGGACTGCTGCGCGCCCAAGCTGCTCGCGGAGTGCGCGCTCCGCGGGCTCAAGCCTCTGTCCATCGCGGAGGTCTGGATGGGCGTGCCCACGCGCGCGGAGGGCGACCGCGAGGAGGGCGAGTTCTACGGCGCGTGCCGAGGGCGGTGTCGTCCGATTCTCGGCCACATGCTCTGCGGCGCGGACGAAATCCAGACCCGCATCGGGGGGCCCATAGTGCTGTGACGTTTTTGTGAATCGCATCTGATACGCGTGTGTATCGACAGCACGTTCGCGTACATCGCGCGTGCGGAACGTCGAGAGAGGGCGAAGGGACCGAAACCGACCCCCCCGGACGCGTCGCGCACATCCCGCGTTTTTTTCATCAGACCGTCTACAACGACACCGACGCACTGAATTTCATGCCCGATCAAAATCAACTGCGGATGTTCAACACCCCACAAAACGCGCTCCGCCGTCGTGGCCCACTTCGAGGCGCGGCGATGGCGATGTCGCCTGCGGCGAAGCCCGGCGGCGGCGGCGCGCGGAACAAGACCGCGGAGGAGCTCAGTGAGGAGCTCGGGTGGTCATGGTACCAGTGGCGGCTGTTCCTCTTCGTCGGCCTGTGCGTCGCCGCGGACTCCATCGAGGTGAACCTGCTGTCGTTCATCTCCGTCGAGGCGACCAAGGACTGGCACCTGGAGGAGTTCTGGGAGGACACCGTCGCGGCGGCGGTGTTCGGAGGCGAGGTGTTGGGGTGCGCGTTGTTCGGCTTGTTCGCGGACAACTACGGGCGGCTTCCCGCGTTCGCTATGGGCGTCGCGTTCGTCTCCGCGTTCGGCATCGCGTCGTCCTTCGCGGCGAACGTCGAGCAGCTCGTGGTGATGCGTTTCGGGGTGGGCCTCGGGATCGGCGGGTTCACCGTGCCGTTCGACCTGCTCGCGGAGACCGCGCCGACGCGCATCCGGGGCCTGGCGCTGTGCGCGGTGTGGCTGTTTTGGACCCTGGGTAGCGTCCTGCTCAACCTCATGGCCGCGAGCTGCCTGCGGGACGAGGACGGGCCGGGCGGGCGCGACCCGCTCGGCTGGCGGTGGCTCACCTTCCTCGCCGCGGTCCCGCCCCTGGTCAGCCTGCTGGGCATCCCGTTCGTGGACGAGAGCCCCTCGTGGCTCGCCGCGCGCGGGCGGCAGGACGAGGCGAGGGCGATCATCACGCGCGCGGCGCGCATGAACGGCGTGGCGCTCGACCCCGACTTCGCCGTCGAACCGGAGCCGGCGCGCGACGTCTCTGTGGCGCAGCTCTTCGACGCGAGCAACGCCTTCCGCACGGCGTGCCTCTGGACGCTCAACTTCGCGTCGCACTTCGCGTACTACGGCGTGGTGCTGTTCCTGCCGCGCCTGCTCGGCGCCAGCGCGAGCGACCCGTACAACTTCGACGCGCTGCTACTGTCCTGCGTCGGGGAGGTGATCGGCTCCCTCGCCTCGTGTTTTTTCATCAGAAGCGTTCCGAGAAAAACCCTCCTCGCGTGCGGGTCGCTTCTCTTGGCCGTCGCCACGCCCGTGGTGCTCGTGGGCGGCGCCCCGGCGTGGGCGATGCTCGCCGCCGCGCTGGTGGCGCGCGGCGCGGCGAACGTCGCCTCGAGCCTGACCTGGATCGTCACGCCGGAGGGGTACAACGTGGAGATCAGAGCCACGGGGCACGCCTGGGGGAACCTGCTGGCCAGGGCGGGCGCGCTCTGCACCACCTACTGGGGGGGCGCCGCCGTCGGCGAGCCCGTCAAGGTGGGTTCGTACGTCGCCGTCGCGGCGACGATGGCCGTCGTGGCGGCGGCGATGCCGGAGGGGGTCATGAAGGGGTCGAGGCCGGATTCGGGAGAAGACGCGGAGACGCGAAAGGCGCGCGGCGGAGGGGAGTACGGGGCGACGCAGAGCTCGTGACGAGAGTGACTACGTGTTGCAAAAATAGGACTCGTCGGCGCTCCGCCCGGGCGTTCGCGGCGTCATCACTTCTCAGGTCTCACGCGAGAGGCTTTTTTCGAACCCAGACGTCTAAGCTGATGACGGATGACTCACACTCTCGGCCGCGCCGACGCCGGGAGAGGCGATGTCCGTCGGACCCCCCGCCGGGGGTTCGGCGTCCCCGCCGACTCCCGGCGACCGCGGCTCACAGGTCTCCGCGGTCCTGGAGATGCTGGAGGCGTCCAAGGACTACTGGCGCGTGCGCCGCGCGGTGAAGGAGGCGGTGGTGAAGCCCGCGATGCGGCTTTCGAACGCGGCGGATTTCGAACGCGACGTGCGACGCCTGATGGAGGACTCGGGGCTGGCGAACCGGCTTAGGAACTTCGCGTTCAACGCGCGGCACAGAATCCCAGACCACCTCGCGGCTCGCACCGAACGCGCGCACCGAACGACGCCCTCGACCGCGCCGTCGCGAGTCGGCACGTCTGAAACGCACGCGCGCGACGACGCGAGTTGGTCGGACGGGTCCGACGAAGAGGATGCGCGCGAAGCCGCGGGGACGTCGTCGTCCGTCATCGCCGCTCGGCGCGCGTGGCGCGACGAGGTGCGCGCGCGCCTCGTGCATCTTTCAGCCTCGACCGGCGTGCCTCTGTCCGAGCCCGGCCGGGACCCGGCGCGTGACGCGAGCGAGGAACACGAGGGACGCCGAGGTCGTGGAAAAAAGCAGACCGATGGACGCGAACTCGACGCGCCGGAGTCGGCTTTGGAACGCGCGGCGTTCACCGCGTCGTTGCCGCGTCTCGCGGGACACGCGTACGATCACCGCGATCTTTTGCGAATCGTCGCCGCGTTTCGCGCGCGTGCCGATACCGACGCGGATGCGAGAGACGACCGCGCGCCGAAACGAAGCGAAGAGAGACGGTCTCCGCGCGGAGACGCGCGACCCGCGAAACCGGGCGTCCCTCCGCTCCCTCCGGTGCCGTGGTTCCTCGCGCGCGGCTTCCCGACGGGCGCGCCCCCGCGCCGCGCGGCGCTGCGCGCGTTTCTTTGCGAGCTCGCGCCCGACAGGCGCCAGGCGGGCGTGGACGAGGCGTGGCACAGCGCGTTCGCGGCGCGAAGAACTGCCGAGGCGGAGTCGGTCCTCGCGAGGCGCCCGACGAACGCGAACGCGCCCCCGAGCGAAACGGCGGGACGGGCGGCGTGTCGCGCGTTTCTGCGGGGCGGCGCGCCCGCCGCGCTCCGCGCTCGGCTCTGGCACCTGGCGCTCGGCGCTGGCGAGGCGCGCGTGGGGGATACCCACCATCCCGATCTCGATTTCGCGAGGGAGGACTTCGACCGCGCGTGCGACGAGGCGCGGGAAACGCGCCTGCTCACGGACGCGCTGTGCGCCTCGGACGTCCGCGCGTTCTGCGACCACCCGCACTTTTTCCCGTTCGAAGAGACCATGCGCGCCGTCGCCGTGGCTTTCTCGCGCGACAGGGACGTGCCCGCGTCGTGTGCGCGCGCCGGTTCGGGGCTCTCGAGCTCGCGCCCGCCGCACCCGCGCGCGTACGCGGCGACGCGCTCGGAGAAGGCGGAAAAGGAGAACGTCGCCGGAGAGGATCAGAGACGTTTCTCGAAAGCGCGCCTCGGCCGGGACGCCTTCGCGACTCTATACCCTCCCAGCGGCGTCGTGCCGTTCAAGGGCCTGGCGCGTCTGATCGCGCCGCTGTGTTACCTGTACCCGAACCCCGCGGACGTGCACGGCGTCTTCAAGCGCCTGTACGCGCGGCTGTTCAAAAAGCTGCACGCGATCGACGACGACGCGTTTCCCTCTCCGGCGTTCCCGGGGCTCCTCGCGCTCTTCGAGGACGCGCTCTTTCGCGCCGAGCCCGAGTTGTGTTTCCACCTGGCCGAGATCGGGTGCCCCGCGGCGCGCCTGGCGGCGCCCTGGATCTTCGGCGCGTTCGCGGGGTACCTCTCCGTGGAGGAGACGCTGCTCCTGTGGGACCGAGCCATCGGGTTCGACTCGCTCGTCCCGCTCGCGCTGGCGGCGGCGGCGGTGGCCGCGCTCCGGAAGCCGGCGCTGCTCGCGGCGACGCGCGAGGAGGAGGCGCGGGAGTGCCTGGAGGACCTCAGCGAGGTCAAGGTGGCGCCGCTCCTGCAGGAGTTCGTGTTCCGGGAGACGCTCGACGCGGCGTTCGAGAGCGACGAGGACGAGGACGAGGACGAGGACGAGAGCGGAGCGTTCGAGAGCGAAGCCGCGGACGTCGACGACTTCTGATGTCGACGCGTTCCTACCGATAGCTACATAGTACAAAAGGTATTAATATGACCGTAGGCGACCGCCGGCGACCGCGTAGTACACTCTACGACTACGACATCGCGAACAGTGACAGAAAGGACTCTCCTATATGCGCTACGATCGCTCGCCCTCCTCCTGCACCACCTCGGCGCGGTCCACGAGCCGCACGATTTCGTCCAGCGCGTCGCGCAGCCTGTGCGCGGCGTCCGGCGCCGCCGAGGCGTGGTTGTTGGCGACGACGCTGAACGCGACGACGCCCAGTCGCGAGCACGCGTGCGCCGCGAAATACCCGCTCAGCGCCGCCGCGCCGCGCATCGACCCGGTCTTCGCGCGCACCACGCCGCGCAGATGGCCCAGACGCGCGCCGAGCGTGCCCGATCGAGGCTGCGCGATTCGCGCGGACGCGCGCGCTTCCGGGCGATCGCCGCTCGGAAGCGTAGGAGTCTCCGTCTCGAGAAGAGTCTCGGGGAGCGCGTCCAGGAACGCGCCGAACGGACGCCGCGCCGCGCGCGCCGCGCCGAGCTCGGAGGGTTCGCGGACGCGCGCCTCGCGCGCGTCCGCGGCGGCCTCGCGCGCGGCGCCCTCCAGCGCCGAAAGGAACAGCGCCACGAACGCGCGCGGGGGCGCGAGGTTATGCCGGGACAGGCCCGAGCCGTCGACGAAGCGCACTCGCGTCGGCGCCGGGGACGTCCGGAGCTCGGGGTCCCTCGAGCGCTCCGGGGGTTCCGCGCCGCTTTTTTTCGTGTCGACGGACCGGTCCGCCGCGCCCGTCGAAGCGCAGCGCTCCCGGCAAAACACAGCGCTCCAAGACGTGAGCCAGCGTCCGGTGTCGCGCCCGCCCGCGCAGACGCGCAGGAGCTGCTCCGCGCACAGGTTGTCGCTGTCGCGCAGCGCGGCGCGCGCCATCTCCGAGACGGGCGCCGAGTCGCGCGTCGCCCACCCGCCCGGGATCCGAGGCTCGCGCGCCGAAATCTCGAACCGGGGCGACGAGCGCCGCGCGCGAGGCGCCGGCGGCGGCGGCGGCGCGAAGCCGCACGGTATTTCCGTCTCCGTCTCCTCATCCTCGGCGGCGTGAGGACCGCCGAGAACGCGTTCTTCGATCGCCTCGGCCACGCGACGTTTCGGGGTCTGCGCGTCGCGCACGGCGGCGCGGCACGCGTCCAGGAACCGCGCGAGCGGCGGCTCGCCGCCCACCCGCGAGCTTTTTTGCCTCTTCCCGGGCGTCCACAAACTCCCGACGTTGCGGTCGAGCACGGCGCGCGAAGGCGGCGCGGCCCAGTCGCGCGCGAGGTCGCCAACCTCCCACGTGTCTGGAACGCCGTCGTCGCGCCACGGGTCGCCCCCCAGGCGCGTGCGATCGGCGTCCACGTCGTCCGCGGAGACGCCCGCGGCTTCCAACGCGCCGCCGACCAGCTCGACGAGCTGGTCGGCGGTCAGGCCCGGGTCCCCGCAGGGGTGCACGCACACGGCGCGAAGCCTCCGCGGCGGCTTTCCGGCCGCGTCGCCGCTCGACGCGCGCGTGTCATCGCCGGGAACGTCCACCACGTGCGCGGCAGTGCGCAGCGCGCGCGTGGGGCCAACGTGTGACACGAGCAGCGACGCGAGCGCGGTGAAGAGCTTCACGTTCGACGCGGGGACCAGCGCGGTGTCGGGTCGATGTGCGGCGATGTCGCGGCCGAGCCCGGTCGAGTACACCAGCACGCCCCAGGACGCGTGCTCTCGCTCGAGGACCGCGTCGATTCGGCCTTGAAGCTCGCGCACGTCGAACGGCTCGGCGCCAGGCGCCGCCTCTTCAGGCGACGCCATCTCGGGCTCCGAGGGGCGCGCGCCCGAAAATGGGAAAGCGAGCGTGCGCTTTTCTTGACTTCGGGTTCGGGTCGAATACTGCAGACTGCGGAAGCAGATCGAAAAACGCTCGTTTTCCCGCCGCGAAATATCTTTTCCGCCCGCTAAACAAGATGTCTCTCCCGACTTCTCCCCACTTCCACACGCACACACACCCAACACTCCTCGCGCTCGCAGCAATGTCCGCGCACTCCGCCATGATGTCTCTCACCGCCCGCCCCGTGATGGCGGGCAAGCGCGTCGCCTCCAATGCTGTCAGGTGCGAACCCGACACTTTCGTAATCCGCGCTTTTTCGGTGCGAGCGCTTTTTTCGGCACATCCGTCCCGAAAAGCGCGTCGCGTCGCCGGCAAACGGGATTCGCCGACGCGCGAGCGCGCACCGTCGCGCGACGACGGGGACCACGCGATCGCGTATCACGCAGCACGCGTCCTCGCGCTCGGAACGCGCTCGCGAAGGTCGCGTGTCCACCACGCGTCGTCCGCGACGTTTCGCCGCCGACGATTGGGAAACTCCAGCGCCCCGCTCTCACGCGTCCGATCTCGAGATGCTTTTCGGAGGGGGGGTCGGCAGTCGCGCCCAGGAGTGGACGTGTCGCCTGCGACGCGTTTCGGCGTTTTTTTTCATTTTTTCACTCGCCGCTCACCGCTCAACGTCGTTTTCTCTGACCGACCCCTCGCACTGTCACACTCTCGGTAACACGCGAAACGCACAGATCCGCCACCCCCATGCGCGCCGCGCCCGCGCGCGCCGCCGCCGATGCCGAGTCCGAGCCCGCGAAGATCCGCGTGGGCGTGAACGGCTTCGGTCGCATCGGCCGCCTCGTGATGCGCGCGTGCCTGGCGCGCGACGACATCGAGGTGGTGGCCGTGAACGACCCCTTCGTCACCGCGGACTACATGGCGTACATGTTCAAGTACGACACCGTGCACGGCAAGTTCTCCGGGGCCGCGACGTGCGCGGACGAGCAGTTCTTCGTGGACGGCAAGCTCGTCTCCGTGTTCGCCGAGCGCGACCCCGAGCAGATCCCGTGGGGCGACCTGGGCGTGGACTTCGTGGTGGAGTCCACGGGCGTGTTCACGTCGCTCGAGGGCGCCAACAAGCACATCAAGGCTGGCGCGAAGAAGGTGGTCATCTCCGCGCCCAGCGCGGATGCGCCCATGTTCGTGATGGGCGTCAACTCGGACCAGTACTCGCCCGACCTGAACGTCGTCTCCAACGCGTCGTGCACCACCAACTGCCTCGCGCCGCTGGCCAAGATCATCGACGACGAGTACGGCATCCTCGAGGGCCTCATGACCACCGTGCACGCGACGACGGCGACGCAGAAGACCGTGGACGGCCCCTCGATGAAGGACTGGCGCGGCGGCCGCGGCGCCGGCGCGAACATCATCCCCAGCAGCACGGGCGCCGCCAAGGCGGTCGGCAAGGTGCTGCCCCAGCTCGACGGCAAGCTCACCGGCATGGCGTTCCGCGTGCCCACTCAGGACGTCTCCGTGGTGGACCTGACAGTCCGCCTCAAGAACGGCGCTTCCTACGAGGATATTTGCGCCACAATCAAGGAGGCTTCCGAGCACGGCGAGCTGAAGGGCATCATGGGGTACACCGAGGATGCCGTGGTCTCCGCGGACTTCATTGGAGACGACCGCTCGTCCGTCTTCGACGCCTCGGCGGGCATCTCGCTGTCGAAGGATTTCGTGAAGCTCGTCTCGTGGTACGATAACGAGTGGGGGTACTCCAACCGCGTCGTCGACTTGATCGCGCACAT
>MDSV01007078.1_pt1 | contig 16260 bp, 15 predicted proteins | sample 810851 | NCBI WGS metagenome assembly MDSV01 (sample SAMN05326640, study PRJNA326480) | marine metagenome | isolation source: seawater | place: Atlantic Ocean: North East | collected 2012 | reverse complement strand
TCTGTTCTTAGTCGAGGAGAAGATGGAGCTCCACTCGAACATCCACCTGTTGTTTGGTCCATAGAACTTGATGATCTTTTAGGACAATCAAAAGTTATTGCTGAAGCTTGGGATGCTGCAGGTCTCTATCAAATTGGAACCTTCCCTGGAGCACGTTGGGCGGAATGGAATGGTAAATACAGAGATTGTATTAGAGGCTTTGTTAAGGGTGATCCAGGACTGATTGGAGAATTGGCTGGACGATTAACTGGCAGCGCTGATCTTTATCAATATCGACATCATGAGCCAACTAATAGTGTTAATTTTGTTTGTGCTCACGATGGCTTTACTCTTTATGATCTAACTGCTTACAACGAAAAACGTAATTGGGCTAATGGTGAGGGAAGTAATGATGGTATTGATGATAATGTGAGTTGGAATTGTGGTGTTGAAGGTGAAACTGATGACCCCTGGATTAACGATTTGAGAAAGAGGCAAGTCAAAAATTTTGCAGTAACCCATATGCTTTCAATGGGAGTACCCATGATAGTGGCTGGTGATGAATTCATGAGAAGCCAAGGAGGAAACAATAATACTTACTGTCATGATAATGAAATTAACTGGTTTGACTGGGAAAAAATAGCTTCTAATGATAGTCAAGAGATGATTCGTTTTTGGTCTCAACTTATTCAAAAACGAAAGCGCTATATAGATCATTTTAAAGGAAAGTATTTTACTGGAGCTACTAATAAGTATGGCCTTTCAGACGTCTCATGGCATGGTACCAAATTAAACAGCCCAGGTTGGGATGATTCTCAGGCTAGATGCCTCTCTATGACTCTTGGTGATACTGATGTAACTGGTGATCAAACACTAAATATTCATGTCATGTTTAATATGTATTGGGAGGCTCTTGAATTTGAGATACCACAAGTAAATGGACTTAAATGGTGTCGAGCTATTGATACCGCGCTTCCATCTCCTAACGATATATCTCCTGTGGACAAGCAAATTACTATTGATGATGATACATATACCTTAACTCCAAGAAGTGTTGTAGTACTTTCTTCGAAGGCTGTTCCATAAGTCTTCGTCACTATTAATTATTTCGCAATTTATTTTCTGATTTGCAATGACTTCATCCAATTCACTGTCCTTTCCATTTTCTGACTTAATTGCCGGCTACATTCGAAAAGTCTCCTATCCTGATGCTTTCGATTGTAAAGGTGAAATAGAACTTGAAACATCTGATGGCAGGATGTTTACTGTTAAAATTACAGACGCCGCGTATGCAGAATTAGTAAGAAACCTAGGTGAACCATTTCAAATGGCACCTGACTTATCGCATATCCTTGTCGTAGATCGTTTTATTCATGTATATGGACTTTTCTACCCGGAGTCAGATCGTCTTAAGTTTGAAGCAAAGCATATGTTGCTCTTCGGTCGCACAAAAGATGATCTGAGATTTGAGGACCAAAATTGGTGGATAAAGCAAGTTCAACAATTATTGAATTTTTATCTTGAAGCACAATTCAAGGTAAATGAAGGTGAAAAGATTGATTTCAAGAATTTCAGAACAGACCTGAGTTCAGAAGGTAAAAAGCAAGATGGTGTTCAAAATCTGGATACTGTTTCTAGACTTATCTATGGCTTCGCATCCGCATATATGATGACGGGCGATGAGCGTGCTTTAGAAGCAGCTACAAATGGTACGGAATATATGCAGCGTCACTTCAGACATCAGAATAAGAGTGAAGGAATCTGTTATTGGTACAGCCAAATTGACATACAAGATGACGGCAGTGTGCGTAAGTACATGGGCTCTACGGCAGGTGGAGATGAAGGAGGTAATGCAATTCCTTGTTATGAACAGATTTATGCGCTGGCTGGTCCAACACAAACATGGCGAATAGTTGGTGGTAGTGAAATCAAAGAGGATATTGATGATACGATCTCATTTTTGAATCGTTATTACAAAGATCATGGTCCTAATGGTGGTTATTATTCTCACATTGATCCTGTAACTTTTGATGCAAAAGCTGAATCTCTTGGTGTAAATAAAGCTAAGAAAAATTGGAATTCTGTTGGTGATCATGCGCCTGCATATCTTATAAACCTTTATCTTGCTACTGGTGATGAGAGTTATGGAAGGTTCCTAGAGGATACTTTTGATACTATCTGTGATCATTTTCCTGATTACGGTTATAGTCCTTTCATGAACGAAAAGTTTTTTGATGATTGGTCACATGATCTAAAATGGGGTATACATCAAGCTCGTTGTGTTGTTGGACACAACTTGAAGGTGGCATGGAATCTGACAAGAATGCATAGTTTGATGCCAAAAGAGAGTTATAAGACTTTTGCGCATCAAATTGCTGATGCAATCCCAGATGCAGGTTGCGACAACCAGCGTGGTGGCTGGTATGACATGATGGAAAGGACGCTTAAGGATGGGGAAGAGAATTATCGTCGTGTTTGGCACGATAGAAAAGCATGGTGGCAACAAGAACAGGGAATTCTTGCTTATTACATTATGGCTGGGGTGTATAACGACAAGCCAGAATACCTAAACTATGCGCGTGAAGGATCCGCCTTTTACAATGGTTGGTTTCTTGACTATGAAGAAGGAGCAATTTACTTTAATGTTCTTGCTAATGGCCAGCCTTACTCACTTGGTGGCGAACGAGGTAAGGGCAGTCACTCTATGGCTGGATATCATTCATTTGAACTCTGCTTTTTGGCTGCTGTTTATACTAATCTGCTTGTTAATAAACAGCCAATGGATTTCTTCTTCAAGCCTAATCCACAAGCTTGGCCAGAAAACAAGCTTCGTGTAGCCCCTGATATCCTTCCTGCCGGAAGCATCGAATTAGCAGAAGTTTGGATTGATGATAAATCTTACACTGATTTCGATAAAAAGAACCTTATAGTAAATCTTCCAGAAAGCGATAAACCAGTACGTGTACGCGTGCGCATTGAGCCAGCAGGTCTTGGTTTTAGTGCCGACTTAATCGATTTTGAAGATGGAATTGCTAACTTTGCCTTAGATGGTGATCTTAATAAGAATGAAATTACTCTACTCAAGAAGGAAGTAGAGAAGCTAAGTGGTGTAAATGGTATAGTTCTGGATATGACAAACCTTAAATCTGTCGATGATATAGGTTGGAATTACCTCCTGTTTACCAAACAGCAGCGAGGTGCTGATTTTAGTCTTTCACTGAAGGGAGTTAATCCTCTAATAAGTCAATCTCTTAAGGACGCTGAGTTAGACGAAGAATTCAAAGTCATCGGATGATTTCATGGTTTAGAATCTAACTTTCTTTAATATATAGGGTATTCTTCACGAATACCCTTTTTTTTAGCATATAACTAAAATGAATCTTGATGTTATTGAGTTTAATAAAAAAGGTGTCGAGGCTGCCATGCGTGGAAGTATGCAACAAGCTGAGCATTTTTTTACAGAAGCCACGAAATTAGACAATCAATTCTCCGAAGCTGCTTTCAATTTAATCAAATTATTGCATATGCAACATAGATATAATGAAGCCATTCAAACTTTTAATCGTATTGCTCAGAGCAAAGCTTTAAGAGATTTTCCACTTCCAATTGCTAATATAATTGGTGAATGTGCGTCTAACGCTAATGATATTTCTGCTTCTTGTAAGTGCTTTGAAACTCTTCATAAGTCTTGCCCTAATAATATTACTCTAACATGTAGATTTTCTTCTATACTGATTACTTCTGGTCAGTTAATTAGAGCAAAATCACTAATTAAGCGATCTCTTCTTTTATTTGCCAATGATCCAAGCCTTCTTACACAACTTGCTATAACTGAAGGCGAGCTTGGTAATTATGAAGTAGCAGAAGTTATTCATAAAAATCTTGTTAAAAGCTACGGCAATCATTTTTTAAGCAATTTTAACTATGCATTGTTTTTGTCATTGTTAGGCAGAACAGATGAGTCTCTTCAACTACTAAGTATATGCCTTGGTATTGTCCCAAATGCCCCAGAGGCTATTGCTGAAATTAAGAGAATTAATCAGAAAAGTAATTCAGTTCTTTCCATTTTGTATCATAGTGTTGAGTCCTGCAACTGGGACAATGTCATTAGATTACTTGTCGAGTCTAAGCAACTAATTGACCCTATTTACTATTGGTCAATCATTTCTGATCTCCCATTAAATATTGCATTATTGATTGAGGATGTAAATACTATACTTCCATTGCCATATTTTAAAGCCTATAATCTCTATTCTTCTGATACTGAACGTAATAAATATCTTCCCAAAATTGCAAAATATATTAAAAATCAAGAAAGTTTAATATCTGATCGTGCTGGCAAGCCAACAAGATTTGGTAAGCAGTCACATGAACTTATTCTAGGTGCGAATGATCAATATATGACTGACTTAACTAACAAGCTGATGCCTATTATTTCCTGTTTTGTAGATTCTAACCCTTTGTTAATTGAGATGTGCAATACAAAGAGTTTTCAAAATAAGCTGAGCGGCTGGGGTGTTGTCCTAGCCAAAGATGGTTACCAGAAAAGACATATTCATCCTGATGCAATTGTAAGTGGTGTCATTTATATTAAGCTCTCAGACGAATGTCTTAATGAACAACTTGATGGAGGTAATTTAGTTCTCCACTCATATCAAAATGATGTGATGATTACACCAGAAGTAGGGCTTGTTGTTTTATTTGCTAGCCATCTTGGTCATGAAACTATACCATTATCGCAAAATGCTGAAAGAATATGTATAGCCTTTAATTACTTTTAAAAAAAAGGCCTCCTATGAGGAGACCTTTATTAGCTAGTTAGTGAATTACTAGTTTCAAGTACTGATCAACTTGAGTAATGCATCAGATGCAAAAACATCACGAGTGAATGTTAGTTGTTCGCTCTTGTAGTAACAACCACCACGATGTCCGCGTCTTACCCAGCAGACACTACCTTTTGCCAATTGCTCATGAGTATTGTCATCAAGGCAAATCCACTCGAAGTGAGTGAACTCGCCCCAGATTTGGACTATTGGCCAAACCATCGTTACACCTGGTTGGGCGATAATTGCCCACCAATGCTTCTCACGCTTCTGTTGTTCTGTTATGCCGTGATAGGGACCATCTTGGCAGTGGTAAACAAGATCAGGACGGTACTCTTTGGTTAGAAGATCTCCACGACCCTGACGTAGGGCTTCACAATGAGTCGGCCAAAACTCACGATTCTCTTTCTCGATCTGCTCCAGTGTGTAATCAGGTCCAATTTCAGGTAACGTTGCTTCCTGAAGGTTTCCTATTTCATCAGAGCGCTTGATTAAACTTGCTTTTAATTCATCGCTGACGAGACCAGGACGAGAATAATCAGCAGATAAGCTCTCGTAGTAATTCCGACGTGCCATTTGACGTAAATGTGAAGTTAGATTGGAACGGTCAACAGCCTGAGTTCAGGTCACGCCATTGACATAGTGGGCTTCTGAATAAATTAATGAAATTGACCTGCCGATTTCTGATCTGTTCCTTAACTTTGAGGTAGAGGGCACGATTACTTCCGAGTTTCTTATGGCTTTAATATAAGCCTAGCTTTACGTGAAAGTTTGAAGAAGGTATAAACATAATTCGTTCTTCTGACTTTAGTGTTTGATTCGTTACATTCAATCTCTTCTAGATCCTGGCTTTTTTGGTAAATGGATACTTCACATTTTATTTTAACATTATTTTTGCAATTTAATCTTATAATAAAGTTGAGGATTTGTTGAAAAGTCCTCAAACGGAATCAACCCCTATTTTAGGTATTTATCATGCTTCTTAATGCACACGGCAGTACTAAAGGAAAGATAGGCGTCTTCATTGAAGAACATTTTGACATGACAGAATATCGCTTATTTAACAAACGACTACCTGCCGAGGGTTTTGATCTTCAATATATCTCTAACTTGTGGGGCAACTCGACTTTACAATTTGGTTCGAATCCGGATAATGGTTGGGTTGAAGAGCATCTAATTGTTGCTAAGGATGTTAAAGATGTTATACCTTCTGAATACAGTGGATTTCTAATTATTGGTGCCTACGCGACCGACAGACTTAGATACACCGTAAAACCTGAGAAGGGAAAAGCAAATGATGCACCAGCTGTAGAACTCTTACGGAAGATCATGGCGACGCCTGGTGTAAAAGTAGGAACAATTTGTCATTCCCTTTGGTTATTATGTGCTGATCGTTCACTCCTGGAAGGCAGAAAAGTGACTTGTGCTCACAATATTATCTGCGACGTCGAGAATGCGGGTGGAGATGTTCAATATGGTGATGATGGTACTGTTGGCAGTGTTGTCGATGGCGACCTCATTACTGCTAAGCATCCAGCATTTACAGATGAACTATTAGATCTTTTTCTTAAGGAGATTGAAGCAGAATAAGTTTATATTACATGAAACAGGGGATTTTTTTAATCCCTTGTTTCAATTTTTTCTAATTATACTATATACATACTTTTGTCGCTTCTGAGCAATTCTACCATCGATTATTTACTGCTTTTGCTTAACTAGCTGAATCTGACTCATATATGCTAATTTTTATACAGTTTTGATTTTTGTATTTATTTTTTTGAAGTTTATTGCTGGTTTTTTTCTTAATATTCTTACCTTTCGTTATTTTCTATGATTATTTCTTCTTCCCTTTGCTATCTCATTATATATCTATTAAACAAAGTATTGATTTGGGCCTTAGATTCCAATCAATATAAATTTTCTGAAATTACTTCTTAGGAATCCATCACTATATTTATTTATCTTATTATTTTAATTAACTATTAGTTTGGGATTGTTTATATCAATTTCTGTACGATCACTTTCTTTTTTGTCTGAACAGATTGTACATATTGCCATGGATAAAACTGCTGTCGTTGCTGCTCTTGGCAGTGTGAGTATTGGGTCGACTGCAAGCAATAGGACAAGAACGGGTGGTATTGGTAAGGCTAAAGCAGTCAAAGCTAATCCAATAGTTGGTACGACCGACACACCAGTCAAGCCTGCAGCGGATATACCAGTTACAATTCCCAGTATTAAAGCTTCAATAAGTATGTATGGAGTTAATTTTACTTCAAATAAATTCAAAGCGAACATTATTGCTACTATATTATATATTATATTACCCATATTAGTCACTAACAAACTAAGTGAAGCTGCTACTTCTGATTGATCTGTGTCTCTGCCCATTCCCTCCATCGATTTTATGATGGCTGGATAGCAGGCCAAGCTACTACCAGTTGAGAGGCCTAATAGAAACACTGAATCGGCAGGATTACCTGCCATCTTCGCCCTTTCAGCCGAACTCGTAAATCTTTTATATATTAATCTACTTACACCTAAGGATGCTATTGAAACAAGTAACATACATATAGTTAAATTTAATAATGCAACAATCATCTCTGAACTTATCGTAGCAAAAGATCCTGCGATAAGACAAATAATAACTAATGGAGCGATAAGAAGTAGTTCATCCAAAACCTTCAAGGAAACATCGTATACGCTTCTTATAAATGCAAGTAACGGCTCTGCCTTTTCCATCGATAATAATGATAGCCCCCAGCCCATTAGGCATGAACCTGTGATCACTTTCAATGTTTCATTACTTGAGGCATCATTTATTATATTTAATGGTAAAACGTCTTTAAACCATTTGAAGTTATCGATTAGCCCACTATCTACTGCTGACAACGAAATATTTATGTCTGCAATGTCCAACATATAACGTCCAATAGATAATTTACCTTCTGGGGATAAAACACCTGGTTTCTGATATAGTGCTAATAATAAAGCAAAGAGTGATACGAAAACAACTAAAGTTCCTAATGTTGTGAATAACCGGCTCGTAAAATTAAAAGTTTGATTTTTAGATTTGGAAATAGTAAGTATAGAATGTGATGACAGAACTACTGCTGCAAGCACCAGCGGTATAGCGGGGAATGATATAAGTTGTATAAGAGACAATCCTAATGAATTAAGACTTTCAGATGCTTGTGGAAAGACTAATCCGAGTACTAATGAGATAGGTAAAATGTAGAACACAAATGACTTTAACGATCTTAATTTTTTAAGAGAATCTCTTATGTCTGAATATCTAAATGTAAAATTCTTTTTTTGAAGCATGAGATTTTGAAGTGTCATTTTGTTGTTCATTTTATGGTACTAATTGGTTTTCTTTGATGGTTGAAAAAATTGGCTATATTCATCCATTATCTCCTTATCTGATTTTATTCCCAAATCCTTACTAATATAGTAATCAAGCATTGGTGTAATTTCGGGATTTATTTTAGACGAGACATACATCGAAATATGATCGATTTTATCGTCAAAAAGGATTGGTACAAAATCAAGAGATAAATTTGGTTTTTCATATACTATTTTCTTAACCTCTGTTGCATCGCGATAAATCGCATCTACTTTTTTCTCAAGTAGTGCTGTCTTGCAACTGTTCCAATCAATAAATGATACTTTTGTAGCATTGGGAAATAGTTCAGATGCAAATTCAGCATACGATGAATCATCAATGACACCAATTTTTATGGTAGATGATAGTAAAATTGGGGCTAATTTATTATCAGGAACTTGTCCTTGCACTCTTGAGATTGTTTTTCTATTTGCGAGTAAAGCATGTCTAAATTGCATATATTCGTGGGGGTGAGCGTCTTCCATTCGTTTATAGAATGTACTCAGTTTGCCAATTGATAGATCAAACTCATCACTACCTGTTCTTTTAAGAAGTCCATTATATGTTTTTGAATTTCTATCAAATACTGCTTCCACTCCAATATTGTTTGCAAATTTTCTCACAATATCTATATCACTTCCCTCCATTTGATCTGTTGCACTATCGAAGTAGTAGTAAGGCGGTGTGTCATATGGCGGTATACCGACTTTAAAATAGCCTCTATCCAAAATCTCTTGGAAATATGGGATCTCCACTGCGATAGCGGGCATTGTCAGGCACAACAAACCCAAAAAGCATATAGTTATGGTTACGAATATTTTTCTGAAAATCCTCAATAGCCTTGTCGGTAAATCCATTGTTCATTATGTATACTCATGATTATAGGAGATTAGCTCACCTGTACTCGCTCTGTGATGATTTTCTACATTATCGGAAAACGTAGAAATAGTCGTTTTGATTTCACGACAATTCCAATTTTTGACCTTCTCTAGTTTGTATAATTCGTCACCATGGTATTTGTTTGCATGCTGTTTTTATGATCGGAGCATTAGCCTATTTTTGATATTTAGTTACTTTTTTTGTTAGTTTATGTCTAATTACTCTGTAAATCTTGTTTCTAATCTATTGCTTTATTTTACAAATAAAAGCTATTATTCTACCGTAATCCCTCTTAAAAGTGTCCTTTACTATTAATGGTTTGGACATCTAACCTGAAGGATTTTGATTAATATCTCTGACTTCTATTGTCTTTTCGTACTGACTATTCATATCAATGATATTTGCAGTTAGGAACGTTACGCATATGATACCCAGCAAAGCGAATATACCAGCTACTATCTTACCTAATGTTGTTGCTGGAGTAATATCTCCATAGCCTATTGTAGTTACACTAACAAAAGAGAACCAAAGGGCTCTAAATATTGAACCGAAATGCTCAATATCGTTTCCCTTTTCTATAATATACATTAATGATGCCATAATGTATGTAATTAATGATAGAAGAGTTATAGGAAAGAATGTCTTGGCTGGATTAGCGGTAAATATATATCTTATTCTGGTAATGATGTCTCGTAATTCTGAATTATAGATTATAAGTATTACTTTTGCAATATATAGACCTACAACTGTTACAGAATCATTTGAAAAATAACTAGTGACCAGAAAGAAAAGTGTTATTGCATCAAGTAATTGTCGTCCGCCCATGATTGAGTTTATTAGACCAATCATTTTATAGTTAAAGTATGCCCAGGTATTAGAGATTTTACCGATAAAATCAGTTATGAAATAAACTTCTATGAGGTTATAAATGTATGGAATATAGACAGAGTGGTAGGTGTCATCTAAACTTTCCTCTGTTGATAGAGCAACGGTTACTAAAAACGTGAAAATTACAAAATAGGACAGTTCATTGTATCTTGAACCAGAGAAAGTACCCCTATAGTCACCAAAGTACCAGTTATCGGTATTTTTATTCTTGACGTTCATTATTTAGATTATTCCTCTTTTGTTAATAAATAGTCTAATTATTGACCAGGCTCCGATTGTCACTTTTAGTCCTGCCACTATGTTTAGCATCGGGATATAAACATTTTGTGGTATCCATGAAAGCGGTGATGTTGGATAAACGATAGACGTAAAACTCATTATTGCAAGGCTTATAAACACGATGACTGCTACCTTTTCTATCACTGCTGCATTTGATTTGCTGTAAAATTCTTCAATTACGCTAATACGTCCTGTTATCATTAAAAGCGTAACTGATGTTGCTCCAGCTACACCGGCAGCAAATCCTCCGCCAGGTGTAATGTGCCCCCTAACGGCAAGCTCCACTGCCAGGAATGCACTCAGTAGTGCCACAAAATCCATTAATGAGATAATTACAGGGTCTTGTATTCCCATTAATGATGTTTCGGATTTTTCATGAATTAATAAAATCTTTACCCCTAGTCCAGCTACTGTGAAAACAATTACTTCTCCTATCGTATCAAATAATCTACTTCCTAGAATAACTGCCGTGACAGAATTTGGTATATCCGCTTGATTTGTTAAATAATCGACAATCTGATTCGTATCTCTTGGTATAGCTTCTGGTCGAAGTAATACACCAACTAACATCACTATCGAGATAGCAATTAAGTAGAGAGTTGATTTAATTGTCTGTGATGACTTTCTAGAGTTGGTCATTCAGTGTCTCCATTTGAGTTAAGATGTTCAGCATTACTGAAAAGATTTATTGAAAGTTTATTGTTTTGAATATATTTAGTTTCTTGTAAATCATTTAAAAGAATATGTGATTCTATGCAAATCCCATTCTTGTCTAAAACGGCATGTGGCGAACCCGCTAATGTTGTTTCTGACAGTAATGTTTTATAATCTACAATTTTATCGCCGAAGTCCTTTTCGAGAAACTTTACTTGCAAATGAAGCTCATTAAATAGGCTGCTGATTTGAGTAAGAGTTTTGTCACTAATTTGGAAATCAACTGGTTTTATAATTAAAACTGTGTAGCATGCTCTGATTGTAATTATATAAAGAATGGCTGACAAAAGTGTTCCAACAAGAACCTCAGTTAGAGCTACATCTGGAGCACCTACAGATGCATAAATTAGAGCCGCTATTGATCCAAGAAATGAACGATATATAAGCCCCCTTATTGGAGATTCTGTTTTGATTAGAAGTACGCCAAGTACCGGTAATATTAGCTCAATTGGTAATAGAAGCAGTTCGCCCGTGACTTGAAATCCTGTAATAAATACTGTCATGTCAAATCATGTTTTGTTGGTTACGGTGGCTAGCAAATAAGAGAAGAATGTATTCCATAGAACAAGTGAAATTGTAGCTATACTTAAGATAGCCCAATTTTCGTAATTACGAATCAATAAACCAACTATTATTAATACTGAGCCTACTGTATCAGCCACAGTAAGTGTATGTAATTTATAGTATAATGAATGATTTTTATTAAGTATTGGTACTGTCCCCCAGAACCAAAGAATAACGCCAATAATGATTGTGATGTAAGAAACTATATTATTCATTTTCTACTCCTTTAGTTCTGTAAGGCTTAATATCACCATTCCTGCATCACCACTTATTAAAATGATTGCTCCAATCGATCCAATCATCCAGTCGCCTCTGAAAACTCCATATGCAATTATAAACATTGCAATTTTACTTCCGAAACTTGTTGCTACAGCAATTCGTTCCGGAATCGTCTTGCATCTTCCTATACCAGCAACTGACACCAAGCTTGCAGCAATCATAGAAAGTAGAATTAGAAGGTCTGCCGTAGCCATTGGTACTGGTGTGATCATTGTTGTGCTCCTCTCTCCTTTAAAGTATGTGTTTTCCATGCTTGTTCGTCCTCTATCCCTGTTACTAACGACATAGGTGTCGCAGTTATAACTAGTACATCAATAAATGTTGCCAAATTAGATCCTTTTCTAGCATTTTTATCTTTACTTTCAATTGTATCAACGTCTTCTGGGTCCTTAATTAATATTAATTCAACAGTTTCCTTTATCATTTGAAGTGGGACCTTTATTAATCTAATTATTGAAGGAACTATGGCACTCAATTTCAGATTTTTGTAGTTACCTACGGGAATAATTATTGATAAGACTAATCCGCCTAGTAAATTATACTGATCAAAGTTTGCTGTAATTAATCCCCAAAGGAATGTTCTAAAAGTTAGTAGCGTCAATAGCTTAATGAGAGTAGTGATCATTTCAAATTTTAAAATAGAAGAGGTTTGCTAATAAGAGTGCAGCCACTACAAAAGGTGCACCAACTAAATCAAGTGTTCGTGTGACAGGTCTCACAAAATTCTCAGTTTGAAGGCCACTTACTGAAGTATATAGGAATGAGGCTAAAACAATTGCAGTAATAGAATTCTGTATATTCTCATAATAATATGCTTCTGTATAACTCAAGCCAAATACCAGTACGGATAATCCACTGAAACTAAGTATAAATGATTCTATCCCAAAATTTATTTTACTCTTATCTGTTTGACTCTTTATGAATTTGGATATATTTTTCTTGTATTTAGCAACTCTCGACCATATTAGTCTTGCATAAACAGTTGCAGTTAAAAGAGTTGAAGTTGATGTTATTAATTTTGCTTCTAATGGTATATCCCCTTTTAGCCAAGTCTTCGTAATAAATCCTGCTGTAAATGGTAGTCCCATAATCGATAAACAACCAATTATAAATACTGTTACTAAAAGCCATTCTGGAACATTTGTTGGTGAAGTTTGATCTTCATCGTATAAATTGTTTTTTTCTCTCGGTGATGAGAGTGTCGAAAACAACAATGTTTTGCATATGCCGTGTTGCATTGCATAAATACATGCGTATGAGGGAGACAGTATTGCGAGACCTAGTTGTGACACAGAACTCCATCCAAGCGCTCTACCGTCGTCCCTCTCAAATACTGCATATAAAGCAGCAATAATTGCGCTTAATACTCCTATTACAACCATTGAGTTTCCAATAGGTTCCATTCCTTCACTCAATCGAGCAATTGGTGCAACACCAGCGCAAGTAACACATCCGGACAATACAGCTGCTGATTGTCGATTTGCATGAGAATATATATTTGGCACCCATAAGCCACAAATAAATATACCTGCTTTTGTTAATAATCCAGCTACTATCAAGCATAATGCAGTAGTTGTTGTTGTGGATAAATCTGATATTAGAAAACTTCCGGAGAACTGAAATGCTTGTACTACTCCGATTAAATATATCAACATCGCTAGACCTCCTCCTATAAGATATTGAAACGAGTGAAACAATGACTTATTGTCATTCCGATCAGCTATTAAAATGAATGCACAAAATCCAGTCAACTCGAGTGATATGTATATACTAATTAAATCTTGTGCTGAAAATGAAACAGTTAATGCCGTTAGAAGCACAAGGCAAATCTGATAAAAGTAATGTGTTAACTGGTCTCTATAGATACTTAAGACTATTAGTAACGACAAACTTGCTCCAAGAAGGAGAGGGAATGTGTATTGGTCAAAAGTAAACTCAATGCCTCCAACCCACATCAATTTATAACTGGTCTCGAATCCAGTAAATATGGCTGCTAACGAATATCCAGCTATTCCTAATATAGTGAGAATTGCGATTGGGAATATAATTTTTGGTTTTATACAACCCATAAAACCTAATGTTGCTGGTGCATAAGTCAGCCCAGCAAAGAAAATTGGTGAATCTATCATTTTTCTAAGTCCTCGTAGCGCAAGAGTGGTGTTGATCGACTAAGTCTTAGAGCAATTGTGCATAACAATGCTTGAGTTGCAAATCCAATAACGATCGCGGTCAATATAATTGCTTGAGGATATGGATCTGAATAATTCGCATATCGTTGCGCTGAGGATAGGATCGGTGTTTGTGAGCCCGAGGTTGCTGCAATTAATACAAATATGCTGATTGTCGCTGTATCGATTACATCCAGTGAGAAAAGTGAATTAATCAATGATTTTGAATTTAAAATTCCAAAGCAACCAATAATTAATAATATGATCGCAGGCAGTAGTATTATTGTATCCAATAGTTTTTATATTTTATGTACAATAACCTTCTCCGTCCATCTCACGCCACATTAGTTTACCTTCTGTAATGGTTTTGATCATGCTTTGGCTTAATTTTTGTTCTAAACATTGCAGATTCGTACATCCTTCTTTTTGAGACGCAGACTCACTCGAAGATATTTTTATCTATTATAATCTTTATATTCGTTATTTAATTTTCTAGAATTTTCAATCTATTTTCCTTAAGTTTTTTCTGCTCTTCTGCGTGTTTTGTGACCTATGATCTATCTACTTAGATTCAAAATGTTTTTTTATATAGTTGATCTTTTGTTTTCTCTCCCCAAGTGAGTCGATTCTCTATTATTATTTTTTCTTGCCTTATTTTATTATTGTGTAATGAAATTACATGGTATTTTGGTTTTAAGCTTTAAGACCCAGACACAATTAGTTCACTCCAGCCTCGATGATTTTCCAATTGTTGTTCTCCTTGATTTCAACAGTCACTTCCGTACAAGGCATGAGAGTCGTTGATCATTTCATATTAAGCGGAGACATTTGATTTTATTAATTTGATTATCGACTAGTTTTGTGCCCTACATCTGGCTTTAATTTCATGATCAGATCAATATCGAGTAGCTCTAAGTTATATTCTTCTGAGTGTATCGGTTTTTCCTGTTAAAAAAAGGTACCTTTTTTCAGTTCTTTGATGGGATCAGATTTATTGTGTAGTTGTGGCGGCGTTTCTACCCATATAGAAGAAATGTTAGTCTTCACCTTGGCGATATTTTGCTTCGTATTATTTTGCTCAATAATTAACCGATGAACGTTTAGCTGCTTTTTGTCACTACGCCAAGTCTTTCTAGCATCAGTTACCAAAAAGTGTTGTTTGTCAAAAAACGTGTATCAATCATTGCAAGATGAATCAAGTCAGCCCGTGTTTGACTTTCATGGAACTCCACTCATACAGGTAATACTTTTACAGAAAGTAGTGAAGACGAGACGATCAGCCTTTTGTTAGATATTGCAGCGTATACATTCATGCGCTGCAATATATTATTTAAGTATAATTTAGGCAGGAGTTGGGAGTACTTTTCCATCCTGTGCTTCTTGTGCAACACGCCTTAAATCATCACAGCCTTCCTTCAAAGTCGGATATGCAAACATTCCACTGCCAGCGATAAAACAATTTGCTCCAGCGGCACAACATTGTGAAATTGTCCAGTTTGCTTTTATTCCGCCATCGACTTCTATGTCGATATCAAGGTTTCGATCCACGATTGTTTGTCTTAACTCCCGTATTTTTTCAACCATCGTTGGAATATATGCTTGACCACCAAATCCTGGATTCACTGTCATTACCAAGACGTGATCAACCATGTCTAAAATATTTTTAACCATCTCCATTGGTGTGTGTGGATTCATTGCAACGGATGGGCTACCCCCCATTTCTCTGACTTGACCAAGGACACGATGTAAATGCGTATTGGCTTCTACATGGGCGATAACAACACCAGGCTCGCCGTTAGGTCCTTTCGTAGCTTCTACGTATTCCCCCAGCATTGTTTCACAGTTATACTGGCTCACCATTAATTGAGTCTCGAAGGGAACATTGCAATATTTCCTACAGGCTTTAATTAGTTCTGGACCAAAGGTGAGATTGGGTACAAAGTTGCCATCCATCACATCGAATTGGATACGGTCAACCCCTGCATTTTCTAAATCTTTCACACATTGCCCCATGGCGGCCCAATCCGCAGGGAGAACAGACGGGATGATCTGAATAGGTCTGTGTGTCGTCGGCATAGTCACTTTTTCTAACTAGCGAAATTTTATAGAAGCTTCGCCCCCCTGAGAAGAAGTGCGTATCGCTGATACAGTGAGCCGCGCTTCTAAGCCGAGATCGATTGCAGCATGGGCAAATTGCCCTGTCTGGTTGTCTCGCTAGCTCATTAACCCATTATCCGGAGTCCCGTGGATCAGTCGCTTATTCAGGAAATTCTCGAGATCGTCGAGCAGGCCGCCATCGCTTCCG
>MDSV01230888.1_pt1 | contig 16261 bp, 11 predicted proteins | sample 810851 | NCBI WGS metagenome assembly MDSV01 (sample SAMN05326640, study PRJNA326480) | marine metagenome | isolation source: seawater | place: Atlantic Ocean: North East | collected 2012 | reverse complement strand
GTTGGGTTTTTTAGCTATCGAGTATTCCGGACATGGTAAATCTACTGGTAAATTTACAAAAGGAAATATAACCGGGTGGACTAACGACGCTAAATATTCAATTAAAAAGATTGTTAAAAAAAACAAATTTGTACTCGTTGGTTCAAGCATGGGTGCTTGGATTTCTTTAAATCAATTTAAATATTTTAAAGAACAGATCTTTGGTTTTGTGGGTATTGGCTCTGCACCTGAATTTCTTGAAAAGTTAATGTGGAAAAAATTTACTAAAAAAATGAAAAAAGAAATTAAAACAAAGGGTATAATTACAATAAGACATGGGCAGTCAAATTTTAGAGATAAACTTAATGAATATCCAATAACGTATCAACTAATAAAAGATGGAAGAAAAAATAAAGTCTTATCTAAAAAAATAAGATCAAAAATAAAAATAACTATGATTCATGGTAGCAAAGATGAGGTTGTACCAGTATCTTTTTCAAAAAAATCCCTTTCTATATTTCCATTTGCACAAAAGAAGTTAATAGTGATTAAAAATGGAGACCACAGCTTATCAGATCAAATGCCTCTGAAGAAAATAATTAAAGAATTAAATAGCGTTGTTGAAGATATAATTTAGTCCTTCAACATAAGTCGGGTGCTTCAATTTAAGATTAAAAAATTCTTTCATTTTTTTATTATCAACTTTTTTAGAATCTTTATAAAAATTTTTTAACATTTTACTTTCTATCTCGTTGATTTCTATAGTTTTAGGCTTATCTATTCCCAACAGTTTGACTCCGTACATAGCAACTACTTCTGCTGATGCCGGCTGATTATCTGAAATATTATAAATTTCTTTTTTCTTAAACTTATTTAAAGAAATAGATAACGCATTTGCAATATCTTCTACATGAATACGGGAAAAATAATGATTTTTTTTATTTATTATCTTAGCTTCTCCGGACTTTAATCTCTTTAAAATATTATATTGATTAGAATAAATTCCTGACAATCGAAAAATTTGAAGTGGTAAATCAAATTTACTCGCCAGCTGCATCCATTCATTTTCAATTTTTAGTCTCTCAATGCCATTTGGTGAGGTTGGTTTGGTCTCGCTATTTTCATTTACCCACTCTCCATTATGGTTTCCGTAAACGCTTGTAGCTGAAAGATATGTTATCCATTTAAATTTACTTGACTTAAAATATTCTTTTAGATTTTTAATAACAATATCGGTTCCACTAATTGGAGCTATAGATAAAAGAATATGATCTGCTTCCTCAAATCTTGATATTAATTTTTTATCAAAACGTTCTTCTGTAAATTGAAAACTTTCATAATTAATATTTTCGAATTCTTTAGTTTTAGATTCTTCTCGTGATGTGGTTGTTAGTTTAAAAGTGACACCTTGTTCTTTTAGTTTTTTGATAAAGTTTTTTGCTACCTGTCCAAAGCCAAAACAAATAATATTTTTTGAATTCATTTAACTAGCCTTTTTAACGCTAGGCTTAAGACTTATTGGATTTTCTAATTTATCTAACATTTCTATTGGGCAAACTTGTTTAAATTTTTTAATTTCATTATCAAAGTCATTTAATATTTTTTGAGTAATTTTTGAATTCGTCTCTTTAACAAAAATGTTTAAGTTATTTTTTAAAAAATTTTTCCAATGATCTGTTTCAACTTGTTGCCAAAGAATTGAGGCTGGATTAGCAAAATTTTCAAAATTATTTTTTTTGTCATAAACGAAGGCCATTCCGCCTGTCATGCTTGCCCCAAAGTTATCTCCTACCTCTCCTAATATAATCGCTGTTCCACCGGTCATATACTCACATCCATGAGCTCCACAACCTTCAACTATCGAAAGGCTTCCAGAATTTCTAACTGCAAATCTCTCTCCCGCTTGCCCTGAAGCAAATAATTTTCCAGAAGTTGCTCCATAAAGAACGGTATTACCAATGATTGTGTTTTCATTAGAAACTATTGAACTTTTTAAAGACGGATATACAACAATAGTTCCTCCTGATAGTCCTTTGCCAACATAATCATTACAGTCCCCTTCAACAGTAAGTTTAACTCCTTTAGTTAAAAAAGCACCAAGAGATTGTCCAGCTGAACCCTCTAATTTAATATGAACTGTATTTTCTTTTAATTTATTGTTGCCAAATTTTTTGTATATGTGGTGGGATAATCTTGTTCCTACAGATCTTGATGTATTTTCTACATTGTAATTAAATTTGTTTTCTGACCCTATTTTAATCTTATCTTTTATCTCTGACCAAATATTTTCATCAAGAGTATCTGGTACTTTATTAATATGTTTATCTTTACAATATCTTAAGTTTTCACCTGGATCTGCCTGAACTAATAAAGGGTTTAAATCTAAGTCATCTAAGTTTGATGCACCTTTATTAATTTGAGTTAACAAATCTGTTCTTCCAATTATCTCATTAATTGACCTGAATCCAAGAGAGGCAAGAATTTCTCTTACTTCAGTTGCTGCAAACTTAAATAAATTTACTACTTTCTCCGGGGTGCCGGTAAATTTTTCACGTAAAGCTTCGTCTTGACTGCAAACTCCAACTGGACATGTATTAGAATGACATTGTCTTACCATTATGCATCCCATAGCAACCAAAGATGATGTTCCCATTCCATACTCTTCTGCTCCCATCATTGCAGCCGTTACAATATCTCGACCAGTTTTTAATCCTCCGTCCGTTCTTAAAGTAACATTATGTCTTAAGTTATTTAATGTAAGAATTTGGTTCGCCTCAGTTAAACCCATCTCCCAAGGAATTCCTGCGTACTTAATGCTAGTTTGTGGACTTGCGCCAGTCCCTCCTGAATGACCTGAGATTAAGATAATATCTGCTTTTGCCTTAGCAACCCCTGCTGCAATTGTTCCAATCCCAGTTGAAGCAACTAATTTAACTCCTACTCTTGCACCTGGATTGATTTGTTTTAAATCATAAATTAATTGCGCTAAATCCTCTATGGAATAAATATCATGATGAGGAGGCGGCGATATTAACGTAACACCTGGTGTCGAATGTCTTAGTCGAGCTATTTCCTCTGTTACTTTAAAACCAGGTAGCTGACCACCTTCACCTGGCTTAGCACCTTGAGCAATTTTTATTTCTATTTCATTAGCATTGTTTAAATAGTCAACAGTTACTCCAAATCTAGCAGATGCAATTTGTTTTACTCTTGAGTTTGCACTATCTCCGTTTGGAAGCGTTTTAAATCTTTTTGCATCTTCACCTCCTTCTCCACTACAAGAAGCTCCTTTAATTCTGTTCATGCCCACTGCTAAAGTTTCATGGGCTTCTGCTGATAATGCTCCATGAGACATGCTTCCACTTCCGAATCGTTTTAAAATTTCCTCTATTGGCTCAACTTCATTTATGTTGATTGGTTTTCTTTGTTTTTTAAATTCTAGTAAGTCTCTAATATTAATTGGTGGCAAGTTATAAATTCCAGCTGAATACTTTTTGTATAATTCGTAAGACCCGCTGCTTACAGCACTTTGCAATAAATGAATTAGTTTTCCTTGATATTGGTGATCTTCTCCACTTTTTCGATACCTATATAAACCACCAATAGGTAAGGTGAATACATTTTTAGCATTAAATTTTTCATGAAGTTCTTTAATTTTTTTCTCGATTCCTATTATTCCTATACCTGATATTCTTGAAGACATTCCTGGAAAATAATCTGAAACTATGGCTCTACTTAAACCCACTGCTTCAAAATTACATCCACCCCTATAGGAACTAATTACTGATATTCCCATCTTTGACATAATTTTTAAAAGACCCGCATCTATTGATTTTTTAAATTTGTTTACACATGTTTCAAAATCAGATTTTCCAAATAATTTTTTTTCGTATCTTTGATGAATGCTATCAATCGCAAGATAAGGGTTGACCGTCGTAGCACCAACTCCAATCAAAATAGCAAAAGAGTGGGTATCCATTGCATCAGAACACTCAACGTTTAAAGAACAATAACCTCGTAAACCATGTTTTACTAAGTGAGAGTGAACTGCTCCAACGGTTAATATGCTTGGTATGCTTGCTTTTTGATTAGAAATATTCTTGTCAGACAATATTAAACAAGAGCTACCTTCTCTTACTGCAGTTTCTGCCTCTTCTCTAATTAACTCTATTCTCTCTTTAAGAGATTTCTCAATATCGAATGTACAATCAATGATTTTTACTTTTTTTGAAAAAAATTTTTTGAATTTTTTTAATTGTGAATTAGTTAATACGGGACTGTCTAAAACATAAATATTTTCTTCAGTTAGATTATCAAAATCAAGAATATTACCCAAATTCCCAAACCTAGTTTTAAGACTCATCACTTTATTTTCTCTCAAAGAATCTATCGGCGGATTAGTTACTTGGCTAAAGTTTTGTCTAAAATAGTGAGAGACAGGTCTAAAATGACTCGATAAAACTGCAACTGGAGTGTCGTCACCCATTGAGCCGGATGCTTCCTTGCCCTCCTCTGCCATCGGATGAAGAATTAATTCTAAGTCCTCTACACTTAGTCCTGACAAGTACTGTCGTTTTCTTAAATCTTCGCTTAAAAAATTCGGTTTCTCGTCTTCAGATGAAAGTTTTTTCTCTAAATCTATAATTTGTTTATTATATTTTTTATAATCTTTAGCTAAAAGGTCTTTCATTTCTTTATCTTTAAATAATTTCCCTTTTTTCAAATCTATTGCAATAATTTGACCGGGACCGAGTTTTCCTTTTTCCACAATTTTCTCTTCAGGAATTTTTATCATTCCAGTTTCTGATCCAGCAAAAAATAAGTTATCCGAAGTGATTGAATATCGTAGTGGTCTTAATCCATTTCTATCAGAAGAAGCCAATACCCATTTAGCATCAGTTGCGCATATAGCGGCTGGGCCATCCCATGGTTCAATTGTGCTGTTAAGGAAATTAAATAAGTCTTGGTGATTTTTTGGAACAGTTTTACTTCTCTTTGACCACGAGTCCGGAATCATCATTAATTTAATTAGTGGTGCTAATTTTCCTGAATGAGTTAAAAGTTCAAAAACATTATCGAGTGCACCTGAGTCTGAAGAACTTCTAATTACAGGTTTTAAATTTTTTACATCTTTAAAAAGTGGACTAGACATATCTTGCTCATGAATCTTCATCCAGTTTATATTTCCTTTAACAGTATTAATTTCACCATTGTGTGCTAAAGTTCTGAAGGGCTGAGCTAAGTCCCAGCTAGGAAAAGTATTAGTTGAATATCTTTGGTGAAAAATTGCAAACCTTGAAGTTAGTTTTTCGTCATTCAGATCTATGTAAAACTCAGATAGCATTTCAGCTAAAAACATGCCTTTATAAACAATAGATCTTGAGCTGAAAGAACAGATGTAAAAATCTTTTATTTGTTTATCTCTAGCAACTTTTTCGATCTTTTTTCTAGTTTCAAATAAATTTCTTTCAAGATCATTCGTTTGAAGTGACTCGTTTTTTTTAAACATTACTTGAGCGATTTCTGGACGATTTTGATCTGCTGTTTTGCCTAAAACACTTGGATTTATTGGAACCTGTCTCCAGCCATAAATATAATAATTTTCTGCTAATAGTGCGGATTCTATAATTTCTCTACATTTTTCCTGCTGGCTGTAATCTGTTCTCGGAAGAAATACCATTCCAACACAGATTCTTTTTTCTTCATCTAGAGTATGACCAGTAGATAAAATTTTTTCTTTAAAAAAATTAGGAGCTATTTCAATTTGTATTCCTGCTCCATCACCAGATTTTCCGTCGGCGTCTACGGCACCTCTATGCCAAATAGCTTTTAGCGCCTCTATACCGTATTCAACAATTTTTCTTGATTTTTTACCATTTGTAGAAGCAATTAGACCAACACCACAGGCATCATGTTCCATGTCTTTATTATAATTAAAGCTTTTTTCTAATATTTCTTTATTTTTTTTATAATAACTCATTATTGTTTTATGCTGCTTCTATTGATTTATTTTTGTTAGCTTTTTGTTTTAAATATTTTTCAATTTCAACTGCAGCATCCCTCCCGTCTCTAATTGCCCATACTACAAGAGAAGCGCCTCTTACAATGTCACCAGCTGCAAAAATTCCATCAAGATTTGTTTGCATTGTTTTCAAATCAATTTTTATAGTTCCCCACTGAGAAATCACTAATTCTTTCGCATTGAATAATTTTGGTAAGTTTTCTGGGTCAAATCCTAAGGATTTTATAACAAGATCTGCTGAAATTTTATATTCAGAGCCTTGTTCAATTTCTGGTCTTCTTCTGCCCGAAGAATCTGGTTTTCCTAATTTCATTTTATTGACTTCAACAGCTTCGACTTTCGTGTTTCCAAAAAAACTCTTAGGACTTGTTAACCAAACAAATTCTACTCCTTCTTCTATGGCATTACCAACTTCTCTTGCCGATCCTGGCATATTTTCCCTATCACGTCTGTATAAACATTTTACAGATTTTGCCTTTTGTCTGACCGATGTTCTCACACAATCCATTGCTGTGTCTCCACCTCCTATCACAACAACGTTTTTTCCTTCAGCGTTTAAAGTACCATCATCAAATAGATCTACTTTGTCTCCCAAACCTTTTTTATTTGATGCAGTCAAAAAGTCCATTGCTGGAAAAATATTTGCTAGATCTTGTCCTGGAATATCTATTTCTCTTGCTTTGTAAACACCGGTTGCAATTAAAATTGCGTCATGCTTTTCTTTAAGTTCATATAAAGATTTATCTTTTCCAACATCAAAATTTTGAACAAACTTAATTCCACAATCTTTTAATAGTTTTGTTCTTCTTTCAACTACAAACTTTTCTAATTTGAAATTTGGAATTCCATAGATTAAAAGTCCGCCAGGCCTATCATATCTATCATAAATTGTAACTTGGTAACCCGACTTTCTTAATTCTTCAGCGCAAGCCATTCCTGCCGGACCTGCTCCTATAATTCCAACTGACTGTTTTAGTTCTCTTTTTACTCTAAAAGGTTTTACCCAACCTTTTTCCCAAGCTGTATCTGATATATATTTTTCTATTGATCCAATAGTAACTGTTCCATGACCTGATTGTTCTATCACACAATTTCCTTCACACAGTCTATCTTGAGGACAAATCCTTCCGCACACTTCGGGCATATTATTCGTGCTTTGAGAAACTTCGTAAGCTTCTTTTAGCCTACCTTCCGCTGTTAACTTTAACCAGTCAGGTATATTGTTACTTAGTGGGCAATGAATTTGACAAAATGGAACTCCACACTGAGAACACCTGCTTGATTGTTCGGTAGCTTTATTTGTTATGTATTCTTTGTAAATCTCGTTAAAGTCACCTTTTCTTTTATCTGTATTTCTTTTTTCAGGTGTTTCTTTCTTAACATCTACAAACTGAAGCATTTTTTTTTTCATAAAACAGTTAAATATGTGAAGTATAGCATTAAAGATAGTTTTTAAAGGTCAATAGTAATTACCTATTCTAAAAAAAGCCCTAAAAATTAATGTCTTTTTTTGCATACCTGATATGCATTAAAAATTGCCAATAAATTAACAATCTTTAACTTTACTTTTTTACCATGATTGAAATTTTTATTTTATCTCTTATCCAAGGAATTACAGAATTTTTACCTATTAGTTCATCCTCCCATCTTATTTTGGCTTCAGAATATCTTAATTTTGAAAATAAAAGTCTTTCGATAGATGTGAGCTTGCACATTGGTTCATTTTTAGCAGTAATATTCTTTTTTTATAAAGAGATTATAAATTTTTATAAAAACAGAATACTTTTTCTAAAAATATTAGTTTCCTCAATTCCAATAATGATTTTTGGTTTTTTTTTAATTAAAACAAATTTAATAGAAGAATTAAGAAATGTAAAGATAATTGCTTGGACAACTATTATCTTTGGTGTTCTGCTTTACATAAGTGATAAGTGTAAATTATCACAAAATATAAAAAATAATTTTAGTTTTAAATCGGCTATTTTGATCGGAACATTGCAAATTTTTTCATTAGTACCAGGTGTGAGCAGATCTGGAATTGGAATAACTGCTGCAAGGTTTCTTAAATTTAATCGAGAAGATTCTACAAAAATTTCTTTTTTATTATCTATACCAATTCTAGGTGTTTTGTCACTGCACGGTATTTCAAATATCTTTTTTTCAACAAGTATTGATTTATCAATAATAAATATTCTATCTATTTTATTTTCATTTTTTGTTTCATTAATAACGATTAAATTTTTTTTAGCTTATGTAAAAAGATTTAATTTAAAAATATTTGTCTATTATAGAGTGTTATTAGGGCTGCTTTTATTATATTTCGCTTACCTATAATACTAGTGCCAAAATAAATAATATTATGGCAACAGTTATGAAAAAAAAAATTACAGATTTTTGTAAAGACATTTTATTTTATTTTTCTTACTTTTAAGAGGTTTTTTTCTAAAAAACAATATATCAACGTAAATAAATATTTAGATCTGAGCTCATTAATTTTAAATTTTGCTTTTCCTTTTGTTCTTCCAAACCAATTTATATTTATTATTTCATAGGTATAATTTCTGCTTATTATCTTTAAAGGAATTTCTAAAAATATATTGAAACTTTCAGAGATAAAAGGAGACATTGATTTTAAAGTTTCACTTTTATAAATTTTAAATGCATTAGTATAATCATTATATTTATTCATAAAAATTAATCCTACAAAAAAATTAAATATACGATTTAAAATCAATTTTTTAAAGGGATAGTCTCTCACTTGAGATCCTTTTAAAAATCTAGAGCCTAAAACTGCATCAAGATTTTTTTCATCCATAATTTTATTATATTTTATCAGATCATTTATATCGTCTGAGAGATCTGCCATCATTATTGATATTTTTTTTCCTTGGGACTCTTTAATTCCAAGATTTATTGCACCACCTAAACCTTTGACTCTGTTATCTACTATTTTGAAATTTTTATTAGACTCAAAAATTTTTTGAGACTTTTCTAACGTATTATCATCACTAAAATCATTTACTAAAATTACTTCGAAGTCTATATCGCGTAAACCTTCTTCGAAATACTGTAAAATATCTTCTAAATTGTCTTCCTCGTTTCTGGCTGGTATTATTATTGATAACATGACTTTATTTCATTAATACTTTAATTTAATCTGAATTAATAAGTTATAAAATTAATTATGAAAATACTTATCACAGGTGGTTGCGGATTTGTTGGCTCAAATATAGCTGTATTTTTGAAAAAAAGGCTAAAAATGTCTAAAATTTACAGCCTTGATAGCCTTATGCGCAAAGGCTCAAGTTTAAATAGGAAAAGATTATCTTTAAGCAAAATTAAAAATTTTAAAATTGATATTTCTAAATATTCAAAAATTTCTAGACTGCAAAAGTTCGATTTAATTATTGATTGTTGTGCAGAACCTGCGATCGAAGCGTCCAAAAAAGATCCCGATAGAGTTTTTAACACAAATCTTTTGGGAACTTTTAATATTTTAAAAAAATGTGTCAAAGATAAATCAAATTTAATATTTTTATCATCAAGTAGAGTCTATTCCATAGAACATTTAAGAAACTTAATTAAAAAAAATAATATAACTAAACCAATTAATATTTCAAAAAAGATTGACGAAAATTTTTACACTAATTCGGCTAGTTCATTATATGGCTTTACAAAAATAGCTTCTGAAAAGCTTATTAAAGAATTTTTTTTTAAAACAAATATTAAATATATCATTAATAGATTTGGAGTAATTGCAGGACCTTGGCAATTTGGAAAACAGGATCAAGGTTTTATCCCTCTATGGGTAGCAAAGCATTTTTTAAAAAAAAAATTAAATTATATTGGCTTTGGAGGTCATGGTCACCAAGTGAGAGATGTTATTCATATAGATGATGTTTGTGAGATAATTCTAATACAAATTAAAAAAATAAAAAAATATCATAATCTTACTTTTAATGTTGGTGGTGATAGCAAAAATTCAATTTCATTAAAATCTCTAACAAAAAAATGTGAAAAGTTAACTCAAAACAAGATAAGATTTGGAAGTAAACCAAAAACTTCTATTTACGATATTCCTTATTATGTAACAGATAACAAAAAGATAACAAAATTTTATAAGTGGAAGCCCAAAAAAATATTGATCAAATTTTAAAAGATATTTTAAACTGGTTATATAAATATAAAAATGTTAGGAATTTCTTTTAATGAGTTTAGCTATAATTACAGGATCGTGTGGATTAGTTGGTTCAGAGTCAGTTGTCTTTTTTTCCAAAAAAGGATTTGATGTGATTGGCATAGATAATAACGAAAGGAAATTTTTTTTTGGTAAGGACGGTGATATTAATTGGATAAAATCTAAACTTAAAAAAAATATTAAAAATTACAAACACTTTAATATTGATATAAGAAATTATAATTCACTAGAAAATATTTTTAAAAAATATAAAAAAAAAATTTCTGTTATTATACATTGCGCTGCTCAGCCTTCGCATGACTGGGCAAAAAACAGACCTTTTATTGATTTTGATATCAATGCAAAAGGAACATTAAATCTACTAGAACTTACAAAAAAGTATTGTGCTCAAAGTCCTTTTATATTCATGTCAACTAACAAGGTTTATGGAGATAATCCAAATTTTTTACCTATTGATGAAAAAAAAAAGTAGATGGGAAATAAAAAGAAAACACAAGTATTTCAAAGGCATTGATGAGAACATGTCTATTGATAATTGCACTCATAGTTTTTTTGGTGCCTCAAAAACATATGCCGATTTAGTTGTTCAAGAGTATGGAAAAAATATTGGCTTAAAAACTACTTGTTTTAGAGCAGGATGTATTACTGGTCCAAATCATTCTGGAGCAAAATTGCACGGATTTTTATCATATTTGGTAAAATCCTCCCTCTTAAAAAAAGAATACACATTAATAGGCTATAAAGGAAAGCAGGTAAGAGATAATATTCACAGCTACGACTTGGTTAATTGTTTCTGGGAGTTTTATAAAAGACCAACTTCGGGTAAAGTTTATAACATCGGAGGAGGCAGACTTTCAAATTGTTCTATATTAGAAGCCTTACATTTTGTTGAGAGTATTTCTGGAGTGAAAATTAAGAAGAAGATTTTAAAAGCAAACCGAATTGGTGATCATATATGGTATATTTCCGATATGAGAAAATTTAAAAAAGATTATCCAAATTGGAAGCAAAAATATTCGACAAGAAAAATCATTAATGAATTAGTGAGTCAATTTTCTAACTAGAATCCTTATTCCTTCAATTGATATTATTAGTTGTAACGGTAATAGTATTAAACTGTATCTTGGTAAAATAAAAAAAACTGAAAAAATAGCAATATTTGATAAATAAAAAAATATTAGGTAGTTAAGTAAAGTAATTTTGAAACTGAATATTAAAATAATTCCAATCAAGGTTGTTATTGAAAGAATTAATTTTGGTACAATGTGTGGTAAAGAATAATAATTAGGGTAGGTCGAGTTTGTATCAATAAAAAAGAAAGATGTGAATTTTTGCACATAAAGACTTGAATACTTTTTTGGATTTTCTTTAATAAACTTAATTGCCTGATCGAGAAGTATCCTATCCTTTACTAAATCATGTTCAATTATAGGGCCTAGTTCGTACAACTTTTCAAGTTTACTTCTTACCTCAGGTACAACGCCTTCGACATCTCCAAAGAGACCGACGCCCTCTACTTTAGATTTAGGATTATTCCCTTTTAATAAATTAAAACCTGATGACTTAGTTATAGTGATTACATTAAATGTATTATAATTTCTATATAAGTAGGGAGAAATCAACAAAATGATAAATAAAGATGACAGAAAAACTTTAATTAATTTTTTCTTTTTTAAAAATAAAAAAGCTAAAGAAAAGATTACAAATAGATAGAATTCACCTCGCAATAAAATTAATAAAGAAGATGATAGAGAAAAAATAATTAAATTAATTTTTTTTGTATCTTTATAAAATCTTATAAAAAAAAGTAAAAATAAATTTATAAGAAACATCTGTAGAGTAATTGATGAAATTTGTGATACTGCATAAACATTTAATGGGAAAAAAGCGTAAGCTGTTGCACCTATTAAACTAATTTTTTTATCAAAAAAATTTAAAAAAATTAAAAATATCAAAAATATAGAGGTAGTAGATAAAAGTAATTGGATTATAAAAGTAAGATTTAAAAATAAGTTAAAATCACTTACAAAAAATTTAATTAAAAATAAAAACCACGCATATAACGGAGGCATAAATAGATTGGGAACTGGAACTCCATTTATAGAACGAGAACTTAATATTTGATTATGCTCTAAATTATAAAGCATAGCTCCCCACTCTTTATCAATTTGTGTGTCGCCAAAAAGATAAATTACGATCGCTCTGACAATAAAACCTAATAAAAGAACAAAATAAAGTTTTGTTGTTGAAAAATTAAACATATTTTATCTAAAAATCGGCCTTTCAATTTGGTGCGCCTGCTAGGATTTGAACCCAGAACCTCCTGGTCCGTAGCCAAGCGCTCTATCCAGTTGAGCTACAGGCGCAAATTAAATTAATTTAATTATGTATCATCTTTAATTTAAAATTTCGTGTTATAAATAAATATCATATAATTTAAATCTAATGCAATTTATTAGAAACATATCATCAATAAAGAAAAATTTGTTCAGCCTGCTTATTGCGCTTTTTCCATTAAGCTTTGTTGCCGGCAATCTTTTGATTAATTTAAATATAATTTTAATAATTTTATTTAGCTTGGCAGTTTATAGAATGGAAATGTTTAAGCTAAAAATTTTTTTTTTTGATAAAATACTATTTTCGTACTTTTTTTTAATTATTATCACAGCAATTTATAACGATTACTATCTTTATAAACAGCATGATTTTCTTCTTTTTCTTGAGACAACTTTTAGATCAATATTGTTTCTTAAATATTTGCTTTTATATTTATCTATAAGAGTTTTGTTTTCAAATAAGTCGATTGATTTAAAATTCTTTTTTATTACTTCAGGTTTTTCAGTTTTGTTTGTTTGTTTAGATATTGTTTATCAATTTTATAATGGAAAAGATATTTTTGGTTTTGAAACTATTGGTCAAGGTAGAAGACTTGGAGGTCCTTTTGGTGACGAATTAATTGCTGGTGGATATTTACAAAGATTTTCATTATTTTTATTTTTTCTACTCCCTCTATTTTTAAAAAAATTTTCAGACAAATACTCAAAATATTTAATACCTGTGTTATTTATTATTGTCTTAATTGGAATAATTCTATCTGGTAACAGAATGCCTTTTATATTATTTATTTTTTCAATAGGTTTAATTTTGATATTTCAAAAGCAAACTCGAAAATTTTTGCATTATTTTGTTTTACTTTTTTTAATAATATTTTTTTCAATTTTCAATTTAAATTCCCAATTCAAAAGAGGTGTTGAAAATTTTTATGGTCAAATTTCAAAAATGACAATTTTAATTGTAGAAAAAGACTTTGATAATAAAGATGCGCCTGTATATCTAAAGGAATTTACATCTTTTTACGATACATGGTTATTAAATAAATATATTGGAGGCGGTATAAAAAATTTTAGGTATTATTGTCATGTTAAGCCTAATCCGCAAAATAAAAATTATCACTGCAATATGCATCCTCATAACTATTACTTAGAAATTTTAACGGAAACAGGGCTTTTTGGTTTAATGATTGTTATAGTTATATTAATTAATTTACTTTTTTTGACTTTTTATAAAAAATACTTTACGAAATCATCATTAAGTGAAAACAAATTAATTATTCCATTTATTTTTCTTTTTATCACAGAAATATTCCCTCTAAAAAGTACGGGAAGTTTTTTTACCACAGGCAATACAACTTATTTGTTTCTAATTATAGGAATATTAATTGGTTTAATTAGAGAAGAAAATTCAATTGAAAATAAATATCAATAAATATAGATTAAATTAGATGAGCGATGTTTATATTACTTCTGCAACAAGAACGGCTGTTGGTTCTCTTGGAAAAACTTTAAAAAATGTAAAAGCTGAGGATTTAGGATCTTCTGTAATATCAGAGTCTATTAAAAAATCTAATATAAAACCATCTGATCTCGACGAACTAATATTTGGTCAAGTTTTAACTGGAGGCTCAGGTCAAAACCCTGCAAGACAAGCAGCTATGAAAGCTGGAGTGCCTAAAGAGGTTCCCGCATATATTGTTAATCAAGTCTGTGGTTCTGGAATAAGATCTATTGCCTCAGGTTTTCAAAGTATAAAAGCTGGAAACTCAAAAATATTAATTGCAGGAGGACAAGAAAGCATGTCATTAGCTCCTCATGCCATTCATTTAAGAGATGGAAAAAAGTTAGGTGATACTAAATTGATAGATACTATGATCAAGGATGGTTTATGGGATGCGTTTCACGGTTATCATATGGGCGTAACTGCAGAAAATGTTGCAGAAAAGTTTCAAGTGACTAGAGATGAACAAGATAAATTTGCTCTAAACTCACAAGAAAAAGCAATCGAAGCTCAGAAAAAGAATAAATTTAAAGAAGAAATAGTCAATTTTAAGATCAAATCAAACAAAGCAGAAATAAATTTTAATAAAGATGAGCATCCAAGAGAGGGAATTAATTTGGAGGCGCTATCAAGATTAAAGCCTGTATTTAAAAAAGATGGTACTGTAACAGCTGGAAATGCATCGGGGATTAACGATGGAGCTGCAGCTGTCACTCTAATGAGCAGCCAAGAGGCAGAAAAAAGAAGCTTGGAGAAATTAGTTACAATAAAATCTTGGGTGAGTTGTGGTGTTGATCCTGCTTTAATGGGAACTGGTCCAATTCCATCTTCAAAAAAGGCTTTAGAATTAGCAGGGTGGAATATTAAAGATGTTGATTTATTTGAAATTAATGAAGCATTTGCTGCTCAAAGTCTTGCGGTTTTAAAGACACTTTCAATACCTGAAGAGAAGGTAAACGTTAATGGCGGTGCAATTGCCTTAGGACATCCTATAGGAGCATCGGGAACTCGAATATTAGTCACTCTTATACATGAAATGATTAAGCGTGATGTTAAAAAAGGTTTAGCAACTCTTTGTATCGGTGGCGGTATGGGTATTGCAATGTGTATTGAAAGATAAACTATTTTTCAATGGAATTGCCTGTCGTTAATCATCCTGACTACGTAGCCAAAATTAATGATGATAACAAATTTCCAATAAAAAAGTTTGGAGCTTTAGCAGAATATCTATTAAAAGAAGGTGTAGTAAGACAATTTCACATACCTAAAGAATGCTCAATTAAAACAATGAAAACATCCCACTCTCTAGAGTACATAAATCATATAAAAAATAAAACTTTAGATCAAAAACTTCAAAAAAAAATTGGCTTTCCAATAAATGATAGTGTTGCTCGAAGATCGTTTGTTGCGACAGGTGGAACAGTTTTAGCAAGCAAACTAGCTTTGGACTCAAAACTTGCTTGTAACACTGCTGGGGGAAGCCATCACGCCACTTTTGACTGTGGAGCGGGATATTGTGTTTTTAATGATGTTGCTGTTGCAGCAAATTACTTAAAAAATAAAGGTTATGCAAAAAAAATACTCATAATCGATCTAGATGTTCATCAAGGAAATGGAAATGCAGAAATATTTAAAAATGATAAAGAAATTCTAACATTTAGTATGCATTGTGCTTCTAATTATCCAGCAAAAAAATCAAAGAGCGATATTGATATTGAGCTCAAAGATAAAATGGAAGACGAGGAATATTTAAACATTCTACATAAAAATTTAAAAGAACTTAATAAAAATAAGTATGATTTTGTATTTTATATTGCTGGAGTTGATATTCATTTTGAAGATCGTTTGGGCAAACTAAAAATTACTGACGATGGGATTAACAAAAGAGATCAAATGTTAATTGAAAATTTTTACTCAAAAGGTACTTCGCTATGCGGTGTTTTAGGTGGAGGCTACAATAAGAGTTTTGAAAAACTTGTTGAGCTTCATTCAATGTTACACAAAAATTGCGCTAAAATTATTTAAAACTCAGCCTCAAGTACCTATTTTAGGAGTTCCAGGGTTTGAGGCCGAGCCTAATACATAATTACTCGAAATTTAAATAATAATTAATACTAGAAAATGACGCGCTACGATTTTAGCTGTGACAAATTTTCAAAAAATTTTAAACTCTCTGGATTAGCTATTGCCTCTTTATTGTTGATAGTTTCCCCATGAATTACTTTTCT
>MDSV01083687.1_pt1 | contig 16261 bp, 13 predicted proteins | sample 810851 | NCBI WGS metagenome assembly MDSV01 (sample SAMN05326640, study PRJNA326480) | marine metagenome | isolation source: seawater | place: Atlantic Ocean: North East | collected 2012 | reverse complement strand
GTGTTACTTGGGCCTGGGAATTCATTAGGTGGCCCAGTAGCACAAATACTTATTAATTTGCAGTGGAATGGATTGAAATCAAAACAGGATTTTCTCGGCACTCAAAAAAATAACCCTTTTGTTCTATCCATGGGTATGGACGAACAAAAAAATTTGGTTTTATAATCGCAAATTATCAGAGTTTACTTTTTTTACTATATTAGATTAATTTATATAAACATATTGAGGATAACGTAATGAAACTTATTGGTCCAGATTTTTACAATATATCAGATTTATTAACTGAGGAAGAACTATTCATTCAAAAAACAGCTCATGATTTTGTATCAAATGAGTTTAAGCCAATCATCAATGAACATTTTGAGAAAGGAACTTTTCCTTTAGAGATTGCAACAAAATTAGGTGAATTAGGTTTCATGGGTTCTGCCTTGCCTGAAGAAAGTGGAGGCGCAGGCGTCAGTAATGTTGCTTATGGATTAATTCTTCACGAGCTTGAAAGAGGTGATTCAGGTTTGCGTTCTTTCGCAAGTGTCCAAGGCTCTTTAGTTATGTATCCAATTCATGCATATGGCTCTGAAGAACAAAAAGAAAAATGGCTTCCTGGACTAGGAGCAGGGAAGCTTATTGGCTGTTTTGGTTTAACTGAATCAAATTTTGGTTCAAACCCAGGAGGAATGGCTACTACTGCTAAAAAAGATGGGGATGAATGGATAATTAATGGTTCAAAAATGTGGATAACTAATGGGAGTCTCGCTGATGTTGCACTTGTATGGGCGAAAGATGAGGATGGCATAGTCAGAGGCTTTTTATTAGAAAGAGGTATGCAAGGTTTTTCATCCAGTGACATTCATGGCAAATTGAGTTTAAGAGCTTCAGTAACTTCAGAACTTGCAATGGTAAATGTTAGAGTTCCTGATAGTTCGAGACTGCCTAATATAGAAGGTCTTAAAGGTCCTTTATCTTGCTTGACTCAAGCTAGATATGGGATAGCTTGGGGAATGGTTGGAGCAGCGGTTGATTGTTATCAAACTGCACTAGATTATTCATTAGAAAGAAAGCAGTTTAGTAAGCCAATTGCAGGTTATCAGTTGACACAATCAAAACTTGCAGAGATGATAACCCAAATAACAATGGCTCAATTAACTGTTTATCAGCTTGGAAGATTAAAAGACCAGAATAAAATGAGATTTGACCAAGTTTCTTTAGCTAAAAGGAATCATTGTAAAATGGCTCGAGATGTAGCTAGGACATGCCGTGAGATATTAGGAGGAAATGGAATAATGGAAGATTATTCTCCGATGAGGCATATGACCAATATAGAAACTGTATTTACATACGAGGGCACACATGAGATGCACTCATTAATTTTAGGTCAATCTGTTACAGGGATAGCGGCTTATGATTCTTAGAGGATAACTTAAAAGTTATCTCTCAACATTTTTTTGAGTTCAGCTTCGTGCATCTCTTCTGTAGCAATCATCGTTCGAGCGTACTCTTCAAGCATAATTGATTTACCATCAATATTTTCTAACAGATCATAATAAGCTTTGATAGCAGACCTTTCATGCTCAAGACACTCATTTAATATATCCTCTGTCGAGTGTTTATGAGTTTCTAATAACTCTCCAATTTTTAGCGTGGGATGTTCTCCGAGGCTAGTAATATGTTCACCTACCATCTCAGCGTGCATTAAAGACTCTTTTGCCTGCTCTCTAAGCCAATCTACCACGCTAAGCCTGTAAGGACCTTGTACCATAAAAGCATAATGCGTGTATCTCACCACTCCAGCAAGTTCAAGCTCTAGAATGTTATTAAGAAATTGTAATATTTTTTCTTTATTCATAATTAAAATTAGCTACGATTCGTTAAAGTATAAGCAATATTTATTAAGTGATATTAATTGAATTAAAAGTTTCAATCTTTCCATTAACATTAATTTTTGCATAACCTTTGTCATTAAGCCCGATAAAGGTGCCTTTGTTTTGCTTTCCTTTATCGAAAAAAGAGATACTTTCATTCATGTGCATGCAATGGACGTTCCATTGCTCTATAACTTTAGCTGAATCATTTTTAATTTTACTCATCCACCTTTCAAAGCTATTTAAAAATTCAGCAACAATTAACTCCCTTTGATGAGCATGATTTGTTATGCTATACATTGTCGAAATATAATTTTGTATATCTTGCGGATGTTCTTCAACTGTTTCATTTACATTTAATCCTACACCAATAATTATTTTTTTTATACAATTATCTTGCACTTTACTTTCACAAAGAATTCCTCCAATTTTTTTATTTGAGGCAAATATATCATTTGGCCACTTCAATGAGCAATCAACACCTCGTTTCGTAATAGACTCCACAATGGATATTCCAGCAGCAAGAGAAATAAAACTAGAAAATGAGTTAGAATATTCTTTATCAAGAATTAGGGTGAACGCCAGACCCTTACCCGTTACAGTAGACCATGAATTACTTTGTCTGCCTTTACCTTTTGTTTGATTTTCTGTGATGATAATAGAACCGTGCTGATATCCTTCATCTAACAACTCCCAAGCTTCTTCGTTTGTAGAATCAAGTCGATTATAATACTCTACTTTTTTACCAAGTTCCTTTGTTCGCAGATTTGTTTGAATGAGTTGTGTAAAGATCATTGTTGTAAAAATAAAACGGTATAACACGTAAAAGTAGATATAATACCTAAAAGAATACCAGCCATAATTTGATTCAAGTCGTGTGCTTGTGCTAAGAGGCGGCCAATTATTAAAACAAAAAGTATTAAAATAGTGATTAGAACATTCTGATATCCAAGTATCCAAAATATCGTGATACTCGATGAAAGTGTAATGGCATGAATAGATATCTTCCAATAGTTTGTAATCAACCAAGCTAGAATGACATTTATCATGCCGCAAAACATTACACCTTGAATTAACAACTGTATATTTAATGTTTTAAGAGTTATAAACCCTAGAAGAAAAAATAATGCTCCAAAAGCCATTGGCAGTAGACGCTCTTCCTTTTTTGAAGCATCTAAATCTGATATTAAACTGTTTTTTTTTAAAAAATAAAATGTGCCTATTGGCGATATCGTGCTGAATATAAAGCATAGTACAAATATTAAATTTTTATTTTCGATCAATATATTTGAGTAGTAGATAAGGTATAAAAATGTCACAAAAGATATGACCATCGGATGGATAAGGTAGGATAATATTATACCTATTTTTTGAATGTTATGATTACTCATGATTACCAAAGACTTCTCTTAAAGTATCTGAAATTTCCCCCAGTGTACATTGGTTTTTAACACATTTTAAAATAGCAGGCATAATATTTTCATTTGAAGCAGCTGTTCTTTTCAGCATTTTTAATTTTTCATTAAAATTAATTTTTGATCTATTCTTTTTATACAAATGGAGTGAATCAATTTGTTCATCTACTGATTTTGTATTAATCTGGAATGTATGCTCACTTTCTGAGCTTTCATCAATAAACTGATTTACTCCAATTACAATATTTGAGTTATTATCTATCCCTTTTTGATATTCGTATGCACTTTTAGAAATTTGGTTTTCAATCCAACCATTTTCTATTGCTTCTAATGCTCCACCTATTTCATCTATTTCATCTATTATTTTTAGGGAATTTTCAATGAAATTATTTGTCATTTCTTCAATGAGGTAGCTTCCTCCAAAAGGATCAGGATAATTGGGAATATTAGTTTCGTGTGCGATTATCTGTTGCGTGCGCAAAGCTAATTTTGCTGAATCATTTGACGGCAGAGAAAAGGCTTCATCAAATCCATTTGTATGCAAAGATTGTGTTCCCCCTAAAATAGCGGACATAGCTTGGATAGTAGTTCTTACAACATTATTTAATGGCTGTTCAGAAGTTAGTGTTGATCCTCCAGTCTGAGTATGAAATCTACACATCATTGCTTTTTCATTTGTGGCCTTAAATCTTTTTTTCATAATTAAAGCCCACATTTTTCGAGCAGCTCTAAATTTTGCAATTTCTTCAAAGAAACCATTGTGGGCGTTAAAGAAAAAAGATACTCTTTGGCCTAATTTGTTAGGGTTTAAGCCTTTTGTAATTGCCGCTTCCATATATGCAATACCATTTGCTAATGTGAATGCAAGCTCTTGTTCAACAGTACTTCCAGCTTCTCTAATATGATAACCTGAAATTGATATTGGGTTCCAATTGGGTAAGTTTTGATCACAAAATTCTAAAATGTCAGTAACTAATTTCATAGAAGGTTTTGGAGGGTATATGTATGTTCCTCGCGCAGCGAATTCTTTCAGAACGTCATTTTGAATAGTTCCTTTAAGTTTATTAAGAGGGATACCTTCGTTTTCAGCATGTGCTATGTAAAAAGCAAGTAAAATACCTGCTGTAGAGTTTATTGTCATTGATGTAGAAACTTTATCTAGCGGAATGCCTTTAAAAAGAGTTTCTATATTATTTAAAGTTGATATTGGGACTCCGACTTTACCAACCTCTCCCTCGGCCATGGTATGATCGGAGTCATAGCCTATTTGTGTAGGAAGATCAAATGCCACTGATAATCCCATCACACCATTCTCAAGAAGATATTTAAATCTTTCATTTGACTCTTTAGCTGAAGTAAATCCAGCGTATTGTCTCATTGTCCAGATTCTTGAATTGTACATGCTTTTGTATAAGCCTCTGGTATAAGGAAATTTTCCCGGTTCTTCTTTTTTCATATTAAGTAGTTATTAATATACAATTATAACGAAGTACCTATCACTATGAAAAAGAGTTTTTAATTTGTTTTATTTTATTGTGAGTATATTTTATTGTGGATATACCTACTAGATTTAAAATTTATCTGTTTTGGAAAAATCTTTTTTCTAAAAAAAATGATAGTCCTCCCATTAAAATAACTAAGGAGGGTAGTGGAGTAAGATCAGTTTTATTTTTTTTACCAGAAAAAAAGGAAGATGCTAAAGTTATTAACTATTTTGTAAAAGTTGAGAACCCTCTTCCAAATTATGAGGTAGGTATAATTTGTAGCGATAAATCCAAGTCATTTTATCCTCATATTGATAATGTTAGTTTGTTTACCTACGGTGATAATGATTTAAATTATTTTGATACGATAAAGTCAGAATCTCTTTTGAATGAAATTAAGGTAAAAAATTATGATGCAATTGTTGATTTAAACACAAACTTTTGCGCAGCTTCTTCAATGCTATTTTTTGATTTAAGTGCTCCATTAAAGATAGGTTTTGATTCTATAATTAATAGAAAAATCTATACTATTACCTTAGAACAAAAAGAAAATACGTTCTTAGAAAGCTATTTTTTAAGGATTTTAAGTCTTTTAGGAGTAAAATTTTGATAATAAAAATTAATTCTATTTACATAATAAGTTGACGTATTGTCATTCAACAATTATATTACCCGCCGGTAAAATAAGGAAAAATTAATGTTAGAAGGTATCATTTGTCCCGTTTGTGAAAATACTCTTGAAGAGGTTGATCTTCAAGATTCACTAGTATGTCCTCACTGCAGAGCTGATTTAAAAGACAGACGATTCTTAGATTTTCTTGAGTTTTTAATGGCAAATGGGATAGTAGATAATTTAGACTTTTTTGATCCAGAGGTTTACAGTGAAGATGTTGATGATTTGGATCAGACTAAAGAAGAAGAAGGGGACCCAAGTGAATTTGAGAAAAAGAAAGATCATTACAACATCTATGAAAATGAACTTTTACCGGAAGACAAAACTGATGAAAACATAAAAGAATATTCTCAATTTGAAGGTTTAAATGATGAGTGGGAAGACTTCAACGAAAGAGATTTTGAAAATTCTGGTTCATAAATGAGGGATAAAAATGGAAAATAAAAAGAAAAATATGCAGCAAATTAACATTGAGCTTGATGCTGATGTCAGTAGTGGAGAATATGCAAACTTTGTTGTTGTTACACATTCTCCAGCTGAATTTGTTTTAGATTTTACTAGGATACTTCCAGGCGTCCCCAAGGCAAAAGTTCACTCAAGAATAATTATGGCGCCGCCACATGCTAAAACTTTTCTAAAAGCGTTAAATGAGAATGTGAGTAAGTTTGAATCAAAGCATGGTGAAATAAAATTACCCAATAATGAAGACGGTTTTTCTCCATTCGGTGTTAATCCGCCGGATGAGAATATTCCAAATTAAATTGTAGGCGGATTATCATTAGCATACCACACCCACATTCTACCTCTTTTTAATTCTCTCATTTTTATTACCACCCAAATTGATAATACTATCCAAGATAGTATATATCCTATTAGCGCACCAAAAATAATATCTAACGGGTAGTGCACTCCTACGTATACTCTGGAAAAAGCAATGATGGAAGCTATGGTAAAAAGAGTAGTCTTTTTATGATCAAAAAAATAAGATAAAACAGTTGCAAAGGCAAAACTATTGGCTGCATGATTTGAAGGGAAACTCCACTTTCCTCCCTTAGAGACTAGCAAGTTTATAAATTCTATAAATTCGTGTGAGGGTCTTATTCTTCCTATCCATGGTTTAATAATTTGTGCACAAATTGCGTCTGAGGCTCCAGCAGCAAAAATTAAAACTAAAATAGCAATTCTTCCCTTTTTACCGCAAAAAACCACTAAATAAAAAATTAAAATTAAACTTATGGCAGTTAAAAAATCTTTGCTCGTAATTATTGGCATAATTACATCAAATAAAAAATTAGAGATATTTTTATTTAAGAATATCATTAAAGCTTTATCTAGATCTATGATTTTATCTATCATAAAATTTTATGCCTATTAAAACTTAAACCGATTTTAGTTAAAAGTATTTCTCTGCTATATGAAAATAGATTTACAGCTTAGTTTCTAAGCGCAGCATCATTACTCTTCCAAGTGAAGGCCCACCTATAATTTCAGTGTGGTTGTGATCTAATAAATTATTAATGGTAAAGTTGATTTTAATATTTTTATTTATTTCATATCCTAAGTGAAGATCAAATATGGAATATGCATTTATTTTACCATAATAAATTCCAGAAGACCAATCAAAACTATCAACGTATCTGCCATTTAACGATACCGTTAACGGATACCTAGTTGGGTTGTATTGAATTTTCAATCCGGCTTTATGTTTAGGAGCATTTACTGATTCTTTTGCTTTGGTTAACGGGTTCAAGAACTCTGTTGTACCCATAAAAGAATATGTAATGTCCATATTCCATTTCCTGTTAAGGAAGATAGCTAAACTTCCATCAAAACCCCAAATATCAACTTCTCCATAGTTTAAGAATCCGATGACAACGGGCGGGGGAGCACCCGGAATTGTATCGCTTGTAGAAGTTACTCCAACAAGACCTTGACGCCAGAAATCCAGTGCTTCATCATAATCTTCTTGGTCATTTATAATTATTTGTCCATCTGCTCCATCAATATTTGTTATGCCATTCTCATTATAGTCATCGGTCAGGATGGATTTTCTTAATACGAGTGGACTGATGAATGTAGCTCCGCTAACAAAACTTGAGTAGTGACTAGTATAAACATCTAATGTCCCAAATATATTACTAGCTAACCTGCCTTTATAACCAACTTCCCAGGTACTTACAATTTCAGGCTCTAGCTCTGGCTGGTCATTTAATTGGCTGGTAAAGTAGCCTTTGATTTTTGGATCAACAGAAGGAAAGAAAAATATTTTTGTTGAATCCATAGAGCGGTATAAACCCTCTTCAAACTCAAACCAAACATTTTTCCCTGATTGGTTGGTTGTATAATTATAACCACCGTAAGATCCTTTTGCATACACTTTAAATATCGCTATTCTAGTTACAAAGATATCGAGGAAGAGGGCCTGGTTTGATGGAGTATTAAATGCTTTTGCCCAAGTTAATCTAAAATTTTGGTTTTCTTTTGGTTTGAAAGATAAACCGAATTTTGGAGAAATTTGTAAACCATCTGCTTTGTCAAAATTAAAATTCCAATTTGTTGGGCTGTATGAATCATTATAACCTTGGTTATTGAATTCTAAAAAGTTGGTTAATCTATCATGAACATCTAATCTTGTAGCTTGGATAAATTCTAGCTTATTATTTATTTTCCAGTTGAGTTGGTAATATGCACCAAATTCATTTACTTTATAACGATTATCTTCAGATTCCTCATCAATACCTTCATCAATGTTTTCATCTGTTTTTCCATCGCCATCATTATCTATCCCATCAGCATAAACAAAAATATGAGTTCCATTAATTAGTCTAGCACCTTGTTCAACATCATCAATACCTACATCAAAAAGACCATTGCCATTATTATCAGTCCATGGAAACCCATTACCGTCTACATCATTAAAATCATCACTATCTCTATCGTTGTCAAGTCTATCTCTTACAGCGCCTAGAACATTATCTCCAGAAAATAATGAAGTATCGTAAGGATTTGCCCCCCACATAGTTGTCGGGCTATAGTTTGAAACTTGATTTAATGAATCAATATTGCGAAAAGCTTCTCCATCCTCATAAAAAAAGCTATCATCTTCATCAAAGTAAAAATTAGGAGAACCAGCTTCTCCGTTACCATTATTATCTCGTCGATCTGTTAGCTCGCTGTCTGATAATATTGTCCCTTTAGTATCAGGTAAGGTAAGAAAATAATCTAGCCCCCAAACAAATCTAAAATCACCATTCATCCGTTCAATATAATGTTGTAGTTGTAAACTAAACTTTTTTGACCTATCGTAAATAACTCCACCAGTTGCAAGGTTCCTTGTTGGCTTGTTTGAGTCACCTGAGAAGCTTGTGTTCAAATAGGTTTGTAAGAATAAGTTTTTATATCTTAACTTTCCTTGATAATACCTATATATCCAACCATCAGCTAAATAACGGGCAATACCTGTGATATTTATATTTTTTGCCCAGGCATAACCATGAGAAAGACTTGCTGTGATATCTGAATTTGGTTCCCAATCTAGGCGAATATCATATCGAACATTCTTTACATTAAAATCTGGGAAATCATCGATTCCATCATCATTAGCATCATATTTTAATTTTGGGAGACCGCCATAATTCATCACAAAATCGGCTTCGTCATTTTCGTCTACAGAACCATCTTCATCGTTATCTATGCCATCAGATCTCCAATTATCATCATAAATACCATTGTTGTTTGTATCGAATATTATGTTTCCATCATCATCAAACTTATATTCTCCAAAGCCGCCTTTATCAATATCCCAAGTACCATAATAAGTCCCAAACCTTTCAAGCCAAGTTGTTCCTGTTTCATCTTCCTCGTCAATCTGTCCGTCACCATCGTTGTCAACACCATCAAACCATATTTCACCTGGCTCATCAATTCCTAAATCTATACCTTCATCTATAGACCCATCACCATCATTATCAATTCCATCAATGTAGCCTCTTCCAATATCTTCGTAACCAATATCATAAAGAACAATCCCATTATCTAAAAAGTATCTGCCATAGGGATCATTTAAAGCTGTTTGAACCATAGCTGAGTCAATAGTTGGTGATCCTTTTTCAGCATCTGTAAATATTAAGTTATCTACACCATCCGCTATTTTTGGACCAGTCCAATCATTTATATCGCCTGTACCCCAGCTTAGGTTTTCATCAATGAAACCATTACTATTATCATCCTTACCATTGCCATCTATCTCCCCTGTTAACCAATCTATGGGCATCCTTGGACTACCGAATTCGCCAGCGTTAGCACCATCTTCAACTCCATTGTGAATTAAGTTATTTCTACCTATGAAGGAGGGTGAGTGACCCTCATATTCATCTTCATTATAGTGCCTCCAATCTTCTCCTGTAAGAGCAACAGCAGAAAGCTTGATTCCAAAATTATTAAATTTATGAGCTGTCCTAAATGTATATTTTTCTAAAGGTCTAGTATTGGATTGATTAAGGTATCCAGTTTGAAAATTAAATTTCGTTCCTTGAGATCTTAAAGGTGAGCTTGTAACAATATTTAAAACTCCGCTATGGGCGTTAGGACCGTACAATGCAGAAGAAGGGCCTAAAACTACTTCTATTTGTTCAACATCATCGAAAGATACTGGGATAACGTTGTATGCAGTTAATCTAAGTGATGGTACATTAGCCATTCTTCCATCAGTTAATGTCAAAAGCCTAGAACTAAAAGATGAATTAAAGCCTCTGGCAGTCATATTGTAACTGTCAATGCCAGATTGTGTGAAATCTATGCCTTTGGTTCCTTTTAAGTAGTCACCTAAGTTTGTATTACTTTCTCTTCTTATTTCTTTTTTAGAGATAACTGATATTGCAGCAGGTGCATCCTCTATACGTTCTCTTCTCCTAGATGCAGTAACGACGTATTCATCTAGTTGAATGGCTTCAGGCTCTAGAAGAATAGTAATTAAACCATCTTGATTTGGAATGGTTACAGGGTTTTTATAGGTAGAATATCCCATATATGAGGCAATGATTGTATATGTTCCAGTATTAATATTTTCAATACTGAATCTCCCATTTACATCTGATGCTGAGCCTAAAGTTGTTCCTTCCAATGTTACATTAGCAAAAGGTAACGCAGCTTTATTTGAAGCATCTAATATTTCACCTTCAAGTTTATAAGTTTGACTAAATGATAAACTCATTAAAAATAGGATAAACGTATAAATTATTTTATTGATCATAATTTTTAAAAAAAACAGCCTCTCGATGTTATCAAGAGGCTGTTTTTGTAATGTTTATTTAGTTGTTTAAAAAGATTACTTTAGGAATAACATTTTACCTTGCAATCTTCTTCCGTCTGATTCAATATCATAAAGATACATTCCAGTTGGAACAATTGTACCACTTGAGTTTTTTCCATTCCAACTTACATCATAAGCTCCAGCATTGACTTGCTTATTCATGATGGTTGCAACTTTTTCACCGTTAAGTGCATATACTGTTACTTTAATGTTACCAGTACGATCATTTGTAAATCGTATTTTTGTAGTTGGATTGAATGGGTTAGGGTAGTTCCCTTTCAGTTCAAATTTATCAGCTGTGATATTATGATCATCTAATGACATTATCTCGCCTGTATAAGACCAGTGAGAGTCAACACGTTGAGTCCATCTTGCTGGGAAACAATTAGCATAACCTTCAGCTTTTATTCTGCCACCTTTATTATTTATGATTAGTCCATAATATTGGTATTCAAAATCAAAATCAGCCATGCTAAGGTCGTGACCTGAATCATTAACAATTACAGGATCGCCGCTAGTATCATATGTTAATGGAGCGCCAGCTGCAGTTAAAGCTGCTTGTAGATTTGTAACTCCTCCTTGGATAAAAGGGAGAAGTGCACTGCCAATTGCTGAAAGATCTAATCCGGCTGCAAGCCAAGTATTTATCTGTGCAACAGCTGCTTGAGGGAAAGTAGTTCCATCAGCATCTATCGGAGTATTTTTCACTGCGGCCTTAGAAGCAGCATCCATATCCCAATAATATAAAGTCCAATCAAGTACAGAATCCACAATTGCGCTTACATTTGGTGCATTCGGTGATGCATATTGACCAGATAGAGCACCTGCAAGGATTGCTTGATCAACACCATCATCTATACCATACATTGTAATTATGGTATTCCAAGTAGCATAGTAACCTGTATATGCTAGACCTTCGTCACCACTAAAAAGTACACCATCGCCACCACCAAGGAGATCTCCTGAAGGGTCAAAAACGTAAAATATGTTTGTATCTAGAGCGCCAAAGCCAGGTCCTAAATCTGGATGATCGATACCTTCACCACCCACCATAAAAGGATTTACAGCTGGGACGTAAATTTCAGGTAACCCAGCATCAGCAGCAGCCTGAGCTACTCCTGCAATTGTCACAGAATCAACTGGGACATTTTTTCTTCCTAGCATTCCATTTAATAATCCTAGATCCGCCTCAGACTGTACAAAATATGGGTCTCCATCACTTACAATACCTAAATCAGCAGACTCACTATCATGAGCTTCCCAACCAATATTCAATCCGTCAATGGCTGAATAAGTGCCATCTGTATAATTTGATTGAATATACCCCCAGCTTTCCATATCAGTTCCAGCGCCATAATCAACACCAAAAACATCATTATTCATGTCTGGGGCTTCAAAAGTTGCAAAGACTCCTGATGTAATAATACCCCAACCCCATTTTACTTTGTTACCTGGAAGGACTATAGGATCATATCCACCATTTGTCCAAGTACCAGCATCTTGTATTGGCAAAAAAACCTGTTCAGTTTCACAATCTTCAGTATTGGTAGTAGGATATACACTACCTTGTCTGATTGTGTATGCACCATCGGTAAAATCTGTATTTAACCCTAACCCAAAAGCTTGAAGAGCTGCTGTTGATCCAAGTGGTACCGTGGTCACAGCTGCGGTATCACCGATACTATAATATGGGAGTGGGAAATCAAATACACTATTTTCTCCAGCAACAGGCCAACCTATCCATGCTTCATAAGTACCTTCCTCAGAATCATAGGTAGTAACGTGCTCGTTTCCATCATTCCCTACTTGAACAGTGTCTCTAATAACAAGTGTATATTCTACAACTAAACTATCGAGCACAAAATTACCCTCAATAGCTTGAGCCGATAAGTTAGAATAGCTAATAATTATTGAAAGAAAAACGTATAACAGTTTTCTCATTTACTTCCTCCTTATTTAATAATTGTCTCAGCCACAATTATTGCAGCAATGAATTAACATTTATCCCTAAAACTAATTAATTCCTATGCAAGTATCAAAGTTCTTTATTTTTTTTGATTTGATCTTGCCCAGAGAATCCAAAGGCAATATAAAAAAACAATACTGCCTAAAACGAAGATTGAATTAAGAATTATATTGGAAATCATTTAAGCCTACTGATTTTTTTGTAGTTATTAAATTGTTAAATTATAAATAATACTGTGTAAAATTATACATGAAAATCGCTGTATTAGTAAAGCAAGTTGTTGGGTCTGAATCGGCCCTTGAAATTTCTCAAGATCAGAAATGGATTGATGAGAATAGTGCAACGTTCGTAATGAATCCGCCTGATAATTATGCCATTGAAGAGGCAATGCTTATAAAAGAAAAGTTAGGGATTGGTGAGGTAGTCATTATTAGTATGGGTCCACAAAGAGTTCAAAAGGTCATACGTGAGGGACTGTCAAAAGGAGCAGATAGGGGAATTCATGTAGAAACAGAAAGTCTAAAGGAAATTGATCCATTATATACATCAAAAGTATTTGCAGAAACTTTAAAGGATGAAAATTTTGATTTAATTTTATCCGGCTTGCAATCTGATGACAGTGGTATGGGGCAGACAGGCGTATTATTGGGTGAATTATTAAATATGTCTACAGCTACTCTTGCGATTAAAACCGATATCGATCTAAATAAAATTAGGGTTAAAAGAGAATTGGAATCTGGGTGGTTTCAATGGGTTGAGTTAGAGTCTCCTGCATCGATAAGTATTCAATCAGGAATTAATCAGCCTAGATATCCATCTCTCAAAGGAATAATGGGTGCAAAGAAAAAAGAGATTAAAGTGATTCCTGTCCCTCAATTTGAAAAAAAACAAAGCGTAAGCGAAATTTCCACACCTAAAAAATCAAAAGAAACTGAATTTATTGAAACAGATATTGATTCTTCAGTAGAAAGAATTATTGAGATTTTAAAAACAGAAGTAAAAGTATTTTAAAATGAATAGTTTAGTAATTATTGAGCATAAAGATGGCAAAATGCATCGCATGAGTATTGAGGCTATTGTTGGCGCTCAAAAAATTGGAGGTCAAATTACAGCACTCATAATTGGTAAAGATTGTGATGTAGTTGCTGACAAATTATTAAACTATAAAATAGAAAAAACTATTATTGTAGATCATGATCTAGTTCCAGCATATAATGCGGATGGATATAAAGAAATTATCAAGCAAGTTTTTGATTCCATCGACCCAAAATTCATTATAGCAGGGCATACATATCAATCTAGAGATTTTATGCCTAAGATTAGCGCTGCTCTTGACATCCCTCTGATAGTCGATCTTATAGAAGTTGAAGATGATAAATATGTGAAGCAAGTAATGAACTCTAAACTAAATGCCTCAATAGCTTCGAACCAAGATAAGGCTATTTTAACATTTCAATCAGCCAGTTTCAGCGAAGAAAATATAAATAAGGGATCTAATTCTTTAGAAAAGTTTGAAGTTACTCTTGACCCATTATCAATTAAATCAAAAGCAGAGGATCCTTTTCAAGAATCTTCACCAGAGGTCGATTTAGAGAGCGCCGATTTTATTGTCTCTGTTGGTAGAGGTATTGAAAAAGAAGAAAACAAGTCCATTGCTTTTGATTTAGCACAAATTTTAGGAGCAGAAGTTTCAGCAAGTAGGCCTGTTGTGGATGCTGGGTGGCTCCCTAGTGCTAGGCAAGTTGGGAGTTCTGGAAGTACCGTAAGTCCAAAATTATATTTTTCATTGGGTGTCTCTGGAGCTATACAGCATGTTGTTGGAATGAAAGGTTCGAAAAATATACTAGCGATAAATAAGGACCGAGATGCCCCTATATTTGAAATATCTGACTATGCAGTTGTTGGTAATGTTCTTGAAATAATTCCAAAGCTCATTGAAAAGCTAAAAGAATCACAATAAAAGACAATTTTAATTTACAGCTTCTAAAATCCTACTTTTTTACTTTAGATTACATTTATATAATATATTTAGATAAGTATTTCGTATGAAATATTGATTCTTTTGATTTAATATTTCCTAATAAAACGAAATCTTTGAAAAAAGGTTAACATAGTTGCTCACAGGTATTGAAAAAATAATTTTTATTTTGTTTGCTGTTATAGCAGTTGGGATTTCTTACACTACTTTTAATAAAATGTTTAAGGCTATTGGTGTTGGATCTCAGCAGATCGATTGGAAAAGAGCACTTCTAAATTTCCCAAAAGGTATAGAAGTATTTATTAGTCAGAGGACATTATTTAAAACTAGACCAATCATTGGTTTTATACATGCTTTAGTTGCATGGGGGTTCACGCTTTATTTAGTTGTAAATATTGTGGATGTACTTTATGGTTTCATCCCAGGATTTCATTTTTTTCCAAACTACTTTCTTGGTAAGGTATACAGACTTTTTGTTGATATTTTTACAGTTTTAGTCCTTCTAGGAGTGGTTTACTTTTTAGTTAGAAGATTTATATTTAAAGATAATAGGCTAGCAATAAATGAGCCAGTAATGCTAAATGATTTAGCAAAAAAAGGAATGAGAAATGACTCTCTTATTGTTGGGCTTTTTATTTTTCTTCACGTTGGCTCCAGACTTCTTGCTGCAAGCTTTGAAATTGCAAGAAATGGTTCAGATACATTTCAGCCAGCAGCAACAACTGTAGCGTTATTATGGTCTGATTTCAGCCAAGAAAGTATAATAATATCAGAGCATATTTTTTGGTGGATAGCTCTTGGGCTGATACTGGGATTTTTACCATATTTCCCATTTACAAAGCACGCTCATTTATTTATGGGGCCATTGAACTATATGGTGAAAACTGAAAGAATGTCTATGGCTGCATTGGAAGCCATAGATTTTGAAGATGACTCTATCGATCAGTTTGGTGCTGGTCAGTTAGGACACTTGCCACAATCTCAAATTTTAGACGCATATGCATGCATACAATGCAGTAGATGTCAAGATGCTTGTCCTGCTTATGAAACGGGTAAAGAGCTTTCTCCATCAGCATTGGAGATAAATAAACGATATTTTTTAAATAGTCACCTAGATGAATTTATTAATGGTTCCATTCCAGATGCTGCAATTACGGATATTTTATTAACAGATGAAGCTGCTTGGAGCTGTACAACTTGTGGATACTGTGTTGAGGTCTGCCCAGTAGGCAATGAGCCTATGTTAGATATTTTGAGAGCTCGCCAAGACCTTGTTATGATGGAAAGTAAATTTCCGCAAGAAGCAATGGAAACTTTTGATAAAATTGAAAATTATGGAAACCCTTGGGGGCTAAGTCCTCAAGAGCGGGAAGTATGGATGGAAGGGAAAGAAGTGCCTTTGATGAGAGATAAAAAAGAGGCGGAAGTTCTATACTGGGCAGGATGTGCAGGTGCCTATGATAATAGAGGGAAAGAAATTTCTCAAGCTGTTGTTGATGTTTTGAATGAAGCAAAAGTTGATTTTGCTTCATTGGGCAATGAAGAGACTTGCACAGGGGATTCAGCACGTAGAAT
>MDSV01034181.1_pt1 | contig 16262 bp, 13 predicted proteins | sample 810851 | NCBI WGS metagenome assembly MDSV01 (sample SAMN05326640, study PRJNA326480) | marine metagenome | isolation source: seawater | place: Atlantic Ocean: North East | collected 2012 | reverse complement strand
TGGTTGGGGGGGGTTTCTTTTCGCTTCGGTTAAGCTTTGTTAATTTGCGTTTATTTAAACATGCAATCGATGTGGTTCGTGGTAAATATGGCTCTAAAGATGATCCGGGTGAAGTAACGCACTTTCAATCTTTGAGTGCTGCTGTTTCTGGTACAGTAGGGTTAGGAAATATTGCAGGTGTCGCAATTGCTGTGTTGCTTGGTGGTCCTGGTGCGGTTATTTGGATGATGATTGCTGCGTTTGTAGGAATGTCGGCGAAATTTGCCGAGGTTACATTGGGGCACCACTATCGGCATATCGATGAGAATGGTAAAGTATCAGGTGGCGCATTTCATTATCTGGAGGAAGGATTAGCTGAAGCTAATCTACCTAAGTTAGGAAAAATACTGGCCTCTGCTTTTGCTGTGTGTTGTATTTTGGGTGCCTTGGGGGGTGGTAATATGTTCCAGTCCAGCAATGCGGTGTCACTGGTAACCAATACGTTTCCTGCGGTTGGTTCTGCAGATTGGGCTATTGCCCTTGTATTGGCGATATCTGTAGGTACGGTGTTGATAGGCGGAATTAAGCGTATTGCAATTGTTGCAGAAATGTTGGTACCGTTTATGGCAGTACTTTATGTGACTGCTGCGTTGGTGGTCATTATTGTTAATATTGACGGGCTATTTGCCGCTATTGAGACCATGTTTGCAAGTGCGTTTAATTTTGAAGCTGCGGGTGGTGGTGCTGTGGGTGCTATTATTAATGGTTTTAAACGTGCGGCTTTTTCGAATGAAGCTGGTTTGGGATCTGCTCCGATTGCCCATGCGGCTGCGAAAACCAAAGAGCCTGTTAGTGAAGGTTGTGTAGCGCTTCTGGAGCCATTTATTGACACGATTGTCATTTGTTTTCTCACAGGCATATTAGTAACTATTACAGGCGTATATGTAGATGTGGCTGATGGAACTAGCGGTATTGTGATGACATCCAATGCCTTTACTACCGTCATTGGTGGTTTTGAATACGTACTTTCGGTAGCTGTTTTATTGTTTGCTTTTACGACTATGATCACGTGGAGCTATTATGGTGAGCGCTGCTGGGAATATTTATTTGGCTCTAAACGGGTGAAAATTTATTATATCATTTTTTGCTTTGCCACGTTTATTGGCGGTGCCTTGGATAATATTGCACTTGTTGTTGATTTATCTGATTTGTTTATGCTTGCTATGGCTATTCCCAATTTAATAGGGCTTTATATCCTCAGTGGCAAAGTAAAGAGTATGATGGATGATTATACACAAAGGCTCAAATCAAATAAATTAGTGACGCGAGACTGACTTTTTGTTTGTCCTGTACGCGTTTGTTTATTTGCGTTGGTATAAAAGTAATCAAGGAAAGTGTGATAAAAATGCCTCGTTTTGACGAGGCATTTTTTTGTCCACAGTTTATTGCGTGTAGTAAAGAATGTGTACTTTACATCACAATATATAGTGATTATAACGATAATTTGAGGTATCATATACCATATATTGGTGCTTCTTTTTAGGGTTCTTAGGTAAAGAATGTCCCAAAAATACAGGAAGTTATTGGGTTCATGTCAGGTAAGGTGTGAACATATGTGGCATGGTGTTATAACGAAGTATTTGTGCGGGCATGGGTGGACTTAGTCAATTAATTAAAGAACTTGGGCCAGTAAAGCTGGCAGTGATGGGGATCGTTAGTTTGCTCCTCATGGTGTCTTTAGTGCTATTATCGGCGCGTCTTTCTGATCCGGCGTTGGTACCGTTATTTAGTAATCTGGATGGGGATGACAGTGCTAAAATTGCAGCACGATTAGAATCAAGTGGTGTTTATTATGAGATGCGCAATGGTGGTACACAAATTATGGTGCCATCTCGTAAGGTGCTTAGTGTTAGGATGCAGTTAGCACAAGAGGGATTGCCCACTGGGCAGGCGACTGTTGGGTATGAGATCTTTGATCGCTCAACATCGGTAGGAATTTCTAGTTTTGTCCATAACGTTAATTTAGTACGAGCCCTTGAAGGAGAGCTTAGTAGAACCATTACTGCTTTTGATCACATAGCTGCGGCAAAGGTGCATTTGGTTGTTCCTCGGCAGGATTTATTTGCAAAACGTCGGCAAGACCCTAGAGCTTCGGTGGTCTTGAAGATGAGGGGGAATCGTCCTTTAAGTCGATCAGAAGTTGCCGCTATTGCGCATTTGGTTGTTACTGCTGTTCCTGATTTGAATATCAATAATATTACCATTGTGGACACAAAAGGTAGGCCTTTCAAGAAAGGTGGTGGCGATGCCAATGATCCCGCTATGGCTGCATCCAGTGCAGAGGAATATCGTGCACAAGTGGAAAATAGGTTAAAGAATGTTATTGAAGAGTTACTAATGCGTTCGGTGGGTATTGGTAGTGTGGAAGCCCAAGTTTCAGCGGATATAGATTTTGATAGGATAATTACGGACTCAGAAATTTTTGATCCAGATGGTCAAGTGGCACGTTCGGTTTCATCCTCTGAAGAGAGCGCTACTAGTACCGAAGGTGCAGGAGGTGTGACTGCACTCAATAACCTGCCCGAGGGAACCGTTGCAGATGGAGCTGCAGGTAGGGACGATAGTTCCAGACTTAATGAGTCGACTACCTTTGAAGTTTCTCGTACGGTTAAAAAACACATTAAAGAAGCAGGCTCAATTAAGCGTTTATCAATTGCAGTGCTGGTTGATGGTAAGTATGAGTATGATGAAGAAGCAGAAGAAAGAATTTATCAAGAACGTACTCAAGAAGAGCTCGACAAATTAGCATTATTAGTGAAATCTGCTGTAGGGTTTGATGAAGGCAGAGGAGATTCAGTTGAAGTTATTAACATGCAATTTACAAATGAAATTCAGGGTGTTGTAGAAGAAAATCCATGGGATTGGGTGACCAGAGATTTAGGCAGTGTAGTACAGACTTTGGTTATTGGTTTAGTTGTTACATTAATTGTATTATTGGTAGTTAAACCAATGGTAGCAAGGGCATTTACCATTACTCAAACTGAAACCCAAGAAGCAGAGTTGCAAGCTGCATTGGCTGAAGGAGATTTAGCCGAGCTATCGGAAATTACAGGTTTAGAGGAAGGCGGAGTTGAGAAAAAATCTGACAATTTAATTGATGTTGATAGTTTTGAACAAAAAATGCAATCTTCTTCGTTAAAAGCAGTTAATGATATTATAGAGCGTCATCCAAATGAAGCGGTAACGATTATTCGTTCTTGGTTAGATGAAGATAAGTTGCGCAAGAAAAAGAAATAACGTAACTAATGTTATGTGCCAATAAAACATATCATAGGGACTCATTATGGCAGATATTGAAAATTATAGTTTGCTAGGCGGTCTGGAAAAAGCGGCCGTTATTTTGATGTCTGTTAGTGAAGAGAATTCAAGTAAAATCTTTTCACTACTGCATGATGACGAAATTAAAGAAGTGTCGCAGCGTATGTCAACGTTAGGGACGGTGTCTCCGGAAATTGTAGAGAAATTGTTCTTTGATTTTTCTAATGCGTTATCAGAAACACTCACATTTGTGGGTAACTTAGAAAATACGGAAAAGATTCTTGCTACTGCGCTTGGTAAAGAACGGGTAGGAATGATCATGGAGGATATTCGTGGTCCTGCAGGGCGTAATACATGGGATAAGCTTAGTAATGTAAGTGAGGAGATGTTAGCCTCCTATTTGAAGAATGAATACCCACAGACAGTTGCGCTTGTTGTTTCGAAACTGAGACCTTCTCATGCAGCAAGAGTGCTAGCGATGTTGCCGGAAGACTTAACATCTGAAGTGATACTAAGAATGCTAGATATGGATTCGGTGAAAAAAGAAGTGCTTGATAATATAGAAAAAGCGCTGCGTGCTGAGTTTATTAGTTCGGTATCTAAAACTCAGAAATATGACGGTAACGAAGTGATGGCTGAGATTTTCAATAACTTCGACCGTGCTAATGAACATAAATATTTGGGCATGTTAGAAGAGCGTTACCCAGAATCGGCTGAGAAAATTAAGAGTCTTATGTTTACGTTTGAGGATCTTATTAAGTCCGATACTGGAGGTATTCAGGCATTGATGCGTGTGATGGATAAAAGCAAGTTGGCTGTTGCTCTTAAAGGTGCTTCTGATGAGGTTAAAGATTTATTTGTCAATAGTATGTCTGCAAGAGCATCGAAGATTCTCATAGAGGATATGGAAAGCCTTGGTCCAGTTAGGTTACGTGATGTAGATGATGCACAAAATGAGATTATTAACCAAGCCAAAGATTTAATAGCAAGTGGCGAGATGGTTGTTTCTCAAGGTGATTCTGAGGATGAATTGGTTTATTAATACTAAATGCAAGTGAGGTAGCGCTAATATTATGGAGGTTAAGCCACTATCGTTTGATGAACTGCATGCAAAACCTGTACAGGGTACAGATGTTTCTGAGCAAGTGATGTTTGAAAAAGGCTATATTGGTACGCTAATAAAATCGAGCATTAAATCTCAAACAAATGCACCATCGAGTGTCCATTCTCAACAGACGCCACCAGATGAGGTAAGTGCTGAGCCTGACTTAGTTGAGCAGTTACAAGAACAAATTAATCAACTTCAGAAAAAAATAGAAGAAGTAAAGAAATCACGTTTTGACGAGGGGTACCAGAAAGCTAAAGAAGAAATGGATCAGGAAGCTGTACATCTTAAGAGCAAAGAAGTGGAGCTGATGGAGTCAGTTAGTCAAAATTTAACCAAGGCCATAACAACCATTGAGGCTCAAGGAAAACGAGACATTGCTGATATTGTTGATGTTGCAAAGGTAATGGTACGAAAAATGGTAGGAGAACAGCTTTCGGATCATTATTGTCAAGAAATTGAAGCAATGTTACGTCAGACAATGCAGTTATTGTTTGATGAGCCTAAAATTACGGTTCACGTGCATCCTGATAATGGTAATTTTATTAGTCATAAATTAGAGCATATTCGGCAAGTTGAAAATTTTGAGGGTGATGTGGAGTTGGTGATGAATACAAATTTAGGTTTAATGGATGTAGAAATAACATGGATAGGTGGTGGGATGACAAATCATAAAGAAGCTATTTGGCAAGAAATTGAAGCTTTGTGTAAAAGTACAGTTGAAGATTTTGTAGAGGTTTGATAAGAAAACAAATTAGGGTTTTTTGAAAAAAGGATATGGTTATATGGCAGAAGAAGAGAAAACCGAGGATTTAGCAAGTCAGGTACTGGCCGGTGAAGGTTCCGATGATGCTGGTCTGAATAAGATTGCAGATATTCCTATTGAAGTTACTGTAGTGCTAGGTGCGGCTACTATGCCTGTAAGTAAGTTGTTAAAACTTGGGCGTGGTGCTGTGATTGCACTTGATAAAAAGGTTGGTGAACCAGTGGATGTTTATGTAAACGAAAGGCTCGTTGCCAAGGGTGAGGTGGTGATCGTTGAGAACAAAATTGGGGTTACTATGACAGAAGTTGTTAAGTCAGACGACAAAGAATAGTGTTTATGGCATGGCCTAGGTAAGTTGATGCCTAAATAAACAAATGAAAATAATTCTTTAGTTTGTTTGGGATGGATGTCGTAAGGATAGAAATGAGAAAGTTCAGGACATGGCTCGGTTATTGATTATTGGTAAGTTGGATGGACAAATTGTTCTGGCTACGCAGATAGCCCAGAATAATGGTGCGTCTGTGGCACATTGCTTGGATGTTGAATCTGCTCTTAAACGTTTACGTAGCGGTAAAGGAGCCGATTTGGCATTTATAGATGTTGATTTGGATGTGGCGGATTTTATTGCACGCCTGCAGGCAGAGCGTATTCATATGACCGTCATAGGATGCGGTATTGAAGCGGATAGTCGTAAGGCTGTTGAGGCTATCAAAGCTGGTGCTAAAGAGTATGTTCCTTTGCCTCCCAATGAGGAATTAATTGCTGCTGTGATTGAGGCTGTTGCTAATCAAAAAAATAGTGTTATTGCTACCTCTGCTAGCATGAAGCAGGTTATTACGATGTGCGATCAGATTGCACCATCAGTAGCAAGTGTACTTATTACTGGTGAGTCTGGCACAGGTAAAGAAGTGATTGCTAAATATTTACATGAAAAGAGCAATAGAAGAGGTCAAAAAATGGTCTCTGTCAATTGTGCTGCTATACCCGATAATCTACTTGAGTCAGAGCTTTTTGGTCACGAGAAAGGAGCCTTTACAGGTGCTGTCTCAAGGCGGATTGGTAAGTTTGAAGAAGCGAATGGTTCTACATTATTGCTTGATGAAATAAGTGAGATGGATTTGCGCCTTCAGGCCAAGTTATTGCGTGCTATTCAAGAAAAAGAAATTGATAGGGTAGGAGGCAGCCAGCCGGTTCCGGTTGATATACGGATTATTGCTACGAGTAATCGTGACTTAGCTTCGTACGTAAAGGAAGGTAATTTTAGGGAAGATTTATTTTTCCGTCTTAATGTGATTCAGCTGCATTTACCGCCCTTAAGGGAAAGAAAGGAAGATATAGCTATTTTTGCCCAGAGTTTTGCAGACAAATATACACAGCTAAATTGCTTGGCTCCTAAAAAAGTGTCGGATGAAGCTATTGCCAAATTAGAAAAACATTCGTGGCCTGGTAATGTTAGGGAGTTAGAAAATACGATGCACCGGGCGGTATTATTAGCTACGACTGATGAAGTAACTACCGATAATATTATGTTGACACCTTCGGCTATTGATTCGAATAGTATATCTGGTGCAGAGCAGGTAATGGATGATTCAGATTCTTCGTCTGCTGATGAAGGAGGAGGAGGCAATGCATTGGTAGGAAAAACAGTAGGAGAGGTTGAAAAAGAATTGATATTGGGTACGCTGGATCATTGCCTTGGCAATCGTACGCATGCGGCAAGTATTTTAGGAATATCGATACGAACATTACGTAATAAATTGAATGAGTATAAGAAAGAGGCTGTCTATTCATAGGTCCTAGTAGGTTAAACATTATTATAAATGAATAAAGTCGGTACTATATGGCACAAGACACTGCTTTAGCAGGAACTTCTTCAGAAGCAGGCGGTATTGGACTCCGTCTGGGGGGGATATTCAAGCATACTGACATTTTGTTTGCGATTGGCATAATCGGTATTCTTTTGGTGTTGCTGATTCCAATTCCGACCTTTCTACTGGATTTTTTGTTAGGAATTTCGATAACGCTTTCTGTGCTTATATTGATGTTGGTGTTGTTTATTTCCCGACCGCTTGAACTGAGTTCATTTCCAACAATCTTGCTTATTGCAGCTATTTTGCGATTGGCGCTTAATATTGCCTCCACGCGTCTTATTTTAGCTCATGGTCATGAGGGATCAAATGCAGCTGGGCATGTGATAGAAGCGTTTGGTGGCTTTGTTATGGTTGGATCAGCCGTTATTGGTGCCATTGTGTTTGGTATTCTTACAATTATTAATTTTATTGTGGTAACCAAAGGTTCAGGTCGTATTGCAGAAGTAGCGGCCCGTTTTTCTTTAGATGCAATGCCTGGTAAACAAATGGCGATCGATGCCGATCTTTCCGCGGGACTTATTGATGAACAAGCAGCCAAAGAGCGTCGTAAGGTTCTTGAGGATGAAAATACTTTCTTTGGAGCCATGGATGGTGCGAGTAAGTTTGTTCGTGGCGATGCCATTGCTGGTTTATTGATTACCTTTATTAACTTTATTGGTGGTATGATCATTGGTATTGTGCAGCGTGACCTTAGTTTTGTACAAGCAATTGATTCATATACAGTACTTACTATTGGTGATGGTTTGGTATCACAAATTCCTGCATTAGTAGTTTCGGTTTCAGCGGGTCTTTTAGTATCCAAAGCAGGTGCTGAAGGCGCTGCGGACAAAGTAATTATTGGTCAGTTTGCTAAGCATCCAGATGCTCTTGTTTTTGTAAGTGTGTTGATGGGGGTGTTTGCGTTTATGCCAGGGCTACCCACTATTCCTTTTTTAATTATTGCTGGAGGGTTAGGTTTAGGTGCATGGTATGCTAAAAAAACGGTTGTCGAAAAAGAGATGGCCATCGAAAAAGAGAAGAAGAAGGCCGCGATGACTTCAGCTGGTGGCGCAGCTTCTGTAGGTCCTGATGGTAAACCTGCTGAAGAGCCTATATCAGATGTACTTAAAATTGATACTATTCGGGTTGAGCTGGGATATAGTCTATTACCACTTATTAATTATGAAAAAGGTACTCGTCTTCCTGACCAAGTTAAGTCATTGCGTAAGCAGCTTGCACGTGACCTTGGCTTTATTATGCCTTCGGTGCGTATTCAGGATAACATGCAATTATCCAATAATGAGTATGTAGTGCGTATAAAAGATATTGAGTGTGCAAGAGGACAGGTGCGTCCAGATATGCTGTTGGTGATGGATCCAAGGGGTGGTTCTATTCAGCTTGCTGGAGAAGATACTACAGAACCAGCCTTTGGCCTTCCTGCTAAATGGATACCAGAGACGTTAAAAGAGGAGGCGTTATTTAAGAATCTTACTGTGGTTGACCCTCCAACCGTGATTACAACGCATTTAACCGAAGTGATAAAAGATAATGTAACTGATATTTTGTCGTTTGCAGAAACCAAGAAATTACTTGATAGTTTACCTGAAGAGCATGACAAGCTCAAAGATGATGTTATACCAGATAAGGTCAGTATAAGTAGTTTGCAGCGTATATTACAGACACTTCTTTCTGAGCGCGTTTCTATTCGTGACTTACCTTCTATTTTAGAAGCAGTGGTTGAAGCATCTGGTTATACGCAAAATATTATGCATATTACAGAGCATGTTCGTAGCCGTCTTGCACGTCAAATTAGTACAGATAATTTGAATCCGGCAGGTATTGTAGAAATTTTAACGTTATCTCCAGAGTGGGAACAAGTATTCCACGAAAATCTTCACGGTGAGACAGAAAAACAACTTTCAATCCCTCCTACAAAGTTACAAGAGTTTATTTCGTTGATAAAACGTTTGTACCAGCAGCATGGGTTAAAGGGAGAAAATCCAGTTTTGCTTGTCAATCCAGCTATTCGTCCCTATGTTCGCTCGGTAGTGGAGCGTTTTAGGCCGCTTACAGTGGTAATGTCTCAAAATGAGATACATCCTAAAGTGCGTATCAAAACCTTGGGACAAGTAGGGTAGTAGCAATGGATTATCAGAAAGAAATAGAACGTAAATTATCTCAAGCCTTTAATCCTTCTGTATTGGAGGTACTTGATGAATCATATAAACATGCAGGTCATGCTGGTGCTGATCCAGATAAAGGGCAGACTCATTTTAAGGTTCGTATTGTGTCTACAGATTTTGAAGGGCTTTTGCCTGTGGCGTCGCATCGCAAGATATATCAGGTGTTATCCAAAGAGCTGCAAGAGCATGTACATGCGTTAAGCTTAGAGGTTAATTAAAAGTTGTAAAAAATGCACAATTTGCAATATAATGCTTGAAATAGTGGCAAAATATATGATATAATACTACCTAGGGTATAAGATTGAGTTTATATATTAATAAACAATCGTAGGATTAGTACTTGATTTTGTATAGATATTCAATTATTAATGCCAACCCTTCTTCCAATCAAGGTACTGTTTGGCTAAGTATTACAAGTAGATATTAAACATAGTTGTGATAGTGCAAGGAGTATTTTGCGATGGGTAGAAAGAGCGAGTTTACTGAAAAAGTAGATTTAATGATTGGTGCTAAAATTCACGAATTACGTGTAGCAATGGGATTGTCTCGTCAGCAATTGGCAAGTAAAATTAGTGTAACTCATCAGCAATTACAAAAATATGAGAAAGGTACAAATCGTATTTCTGCGGGACGCTTAGCAGCAATTTCTCAAGCACTTAACAAGCCTGTCTCATATTTCTTTGATGATGTAGAGGGTGATCACGTAATGCCAACACAGCATCAGCGCATGTGTATTGAAGTTTCTCGTAATTTCATGAAAATTAAAAACCCAATGCATCAAAATGCGATCAATTTACTTGTCAGAACACTTGCTGAAGATGTAGAAGATACAAGTGAAGTGTAATTCTTTTTGTAAAGAATCCGATCCTTTTAATATAGAGTTTTAACGGTGCAGGTCATTACCGTACAACAAGCTAATAATACACCAATATTGTGTATTGAGGATGTGCCAAGTCCACAATTACGTGATGGGCAGGTTCTTATAGATGTTACAGCCAGTGGGATTAATAGGGCTGATATTTTTCAAAAACAAGGTCAGTATAGAGCGCCGCAGGGTGAATCCAATATATTGGGTTTAGAAGTTTCTGGTGTGGTACGCTCATCGAAAGCTAAAAATTCAGATATAAATGTAGGTGATAAGGTTTGTGCTTTGCTTGCTGGCGGAGGTTATGCAAGTCAGGTGGTGGTTGATGAAGCCTGTGTTTTGCCTATTCCTGATTCGGTGGCGTTATTAGATGCAGCTGGCATTATGGAAGTATGTGCTACGGTATGGTTGAATATATTTGATATAGCCAATATGAGTCATGGTGAAACATTGCTCGTGCATGGAGGGACAAGTGGTGTAGGAACAATGGCTATTTTGATAGCAAAATCCTACGGTATTGATTGTTATAGCACCTGTGGAGATGATGATAAATGTACATTTGCTGAACGGTTAGGAGCTAAATGTGCGATTAATTATCATATAAATGATTTTCAAGAGCGGTTACTTGATGTCACTAATGGCAAGGGTGTGGATGTGATTTTGGATATTGTAGGTGGGCCGTATCTTTCTAGGCATATTAAATTACTCAAGCCAAATGGTAGGTTGGTGTGCATATCGGTGCTGGGCGGTAAAGAAGGCGAGTTGAATATGGCATCTCTATTGATGAAAAATCTTCATATTATGGGAAGTACATTGCGTCACAAGACTGTTGAACAAAAGCAGCATATTTTGGCTCAGTTATATAAGAATATTTGGCCATTATTTGAAAATGGAAAAGTGAAGCCAGTAATAGATCGTATTTTTCCGGCTGATCAAGCGAATCAGGCGCATGAATATATGGCGTCTGGGCAGCATAAAGGCAAAATTCTCTTGCAGTGGTGAGCAAAAAGCGTTATGGTGCGGCACTCTTTTTGGTTATTTTTTCACAAAAGAAGTATAAGAATTCTTTAATCGAGGTAAAAAGCGATGACCCTACCACTTATGCCAAAAGCTACTGCTGTCTGGTTAGTTGATAACACGACATTATCTTTTGAACAAATTGCAGAATTTTGTGGTATGCATACCCTAGAAGTGCAGGGTATTGCTGATGATGAAGTAGCTGGTGGTATTATTGGCCGCAATCCAATTGTATCTAAGCAACTTACCAGAGAGGAAATTGCTCGTTGTGAAGCAAATCCTGAAGCTAAGCTAAAAATGATTGGTTCAACCCAAGAATATATTGAATCTAAGAAGGCACAAAAGAAAAAAGGACGTTATACTCCTGTTGCGCGTCGTCAAGATAAGCCAGATGCTATTGCTTGGTTGCTTAAGCATTGTCCTGATATTTTGGATAGTCAAATTGTAAAGTTGGTTGGAACCACTAAAAACACGATTGCCTCCATTCGTGAAAAAACGCATTGGAACTTAAGTAATATTCAACCAAAAGACCCAGTATTGCTTGGTCTGTGCTCGCAAAGTGATTTGGATGCAGTGGTTGATAAAAACGAGAAAGATCGCGAAAAGAAAGAGCGTCTTGAGCAAGAAATTCAAGAGCGCAATGCGTCTGCATCTTAAATTTATTTAGCCATTAGCAACTCCATACCGACTGTCTTTGCAAGTGTATTGCATATGACAATTACTGTGCGTGGACCGCTGCCACGAAATAAAGCTGTTACTCCTTGATTGCGTGCAATATGTATGATGATGTCATGCCATGCACGTTCATGAAAGGTTGATTTAACCGATTGCGCGTTGGTCTTTAGGATATCAATGGTTGCGGTTGAAGGAACCTTTACTGCGGCAGTGATTATGGCAGCAGTAACCTTTTCTGTATTGCTTAAGGTGTTGCTGTCGGGCTTTAGTAGCAAAGATCGTGCGCATGCTACGCTGCCAAGGGTGATGGAGTTTCTGGCCCAGGTATAGGTGAACCCTTGGGTGAAGCAACGTGGATTACGAAAAATTTCGCTATAAGAAGCGCCTTGTTGGCGTTGTATTCGGGCTACTTCTGCAAAGTTACTAAAGAGTAATGTTTCAATAAACCCCATCACAGGTGCGGCAACTAAAGAGGCTTGTGTATTTGGTTTGTGGTGATGATTTTGTAAAGCAGGTGATAATTGTGCGATATATTTTGGTATGTGGACAAGTAAGTTCACATTGAGGATACCTCGAGCAAATCCACGAGACGCATGTGCGATAAGACCATCGTAAAAGGACAATAATCGATTTACCGGTATGGGTGGGTGGGCTGAGTGAAAAATATCTCTGGCTGCATCGAGCACGGACAAACCACGGGTTTGTTGAAAGTTTTTGATTTTATCCGCTGGTAGCGTTACTGGTGTGGCTAGGGTCATAGGAATGCCACTTTGTAAGCTTTTTGTATAATCGTTCAAGCTGTTTCGGTCTGGCATTATTGTGCTTGGCTTTTCTTAATTTTTGACTGACTTGCTACTGGAATTCGTACGGTAAATTTACTGTATTTTCCTTCTTCACTTTCTACAAGCATATCGCCTTTATGGCGATTAAGTATGTGTTTAACGATAGCAAGCCCTAGTCCTGCGCCAGAAATATTTTGGCGTACTTTATCGAGTCTAAAAAAGCGTTGGGTAAGGTTAGGGAGGTCTTTTTCTGGGATGCCATCTCCCTCATTCTGAACAGAAATAAAGATACGATCTTTCTTACCAGGGTGTTTGACAACTCCAGTTTTTATAATAATAGAAGTGTCTTGGTAACCGTATTTAATGGCGTTGCTAATAAGATTGTTCATTACTTGGGTGAGTTCGTTTACGTCACCGACAATAAGGGGCAGTGCATTGTCCAGTTCTAGAGCAATATTCATACCACGCTTGGATGCTTGCCATTGGGTGGAAGTAACGGCGTGAGAGATTGACTCTCCAACATCAATGATGTCTTTTGGAGGGGTGTTTTCTTTCATTTCAATGGTAGAAAGAGATAGTAAGTCATTGACCAGCATGGTCATGTGTTTTGCTTGTTCATCAATGATATTAAGAAATTTTTCTCTGGTAGCTTCATCGTCGTAATCAACCGTTTTGAGTGTTTCTATAAAACCATTAATACTGGTTAACGGAGTACGGATTTCGTGGCTGGCATTAGCGACGAAGTTTTTAAGCATTTCTTTGGTACGTTTGGCCTCGGTAACATCATGCAGCATGACAATAGATGCGATACCGCCTGCAGAATAGACCGGAAAACGTTCGATGCTTGCTTTAAAGTTAAGTCGTAGATCGTCATGGGTAATAGAGATATCAATTTGTCCACCATTACCAGTGTTGGTAGCTTTTTTGATACAGTTGATCAGCTGTGTGTCGGTAATGACATGATTGATTTTTTGATTAACTAACTCCGCTCCTAGTATTTTATGAGCTTCTTGATTGGCACGCAAGATAGTGAGTTCTTCGTCAAGCATTAGTAAAATATCGGGCAGAATATCAAATAAAATACTGGTTTCAGCTAGAGCCGATTCGAGCTGAATTTTACGTTTATTCCATGAAGCATGTAGTTTTTTGACCGAGGCAGACAGTTCTTCAACGTTGCCCAAAAAACTTAATGGAGGCATGTTGGTTTTGCGGTCGTGAGTGAGTTCTTTTACGTAGTGATTCAGTGCCATCAGATCGGCAAGGTAGGGACGGGCAAAGAACGTGGATCCAAAGAAAATAGCAACACAGCCTACGAGGCCTTCTAATGGAGCAATGCGTTCATATAAGACCATTAATATCATGCAAATAAATGGAACTACAGATATCAATAATGTTGCTTTGAACAGCCTACGGTAGTAGTTGCTGGTAAGCAAAAATTCATGCCTGGAAGGTAACCTAGGTAATATCATATATGTGCTATGCCTTGTTTATGGAATCTACACCATAGAATATATAGAATAAACCAACTAAAATGTATATGGCAATGGCAGGAGGGGTTGTAGGGGCAACAAGAACCATCAGTAAATATACGGGTGTTAAGGCAACACATGTTAGTCTTAGAGCACGATGCCATGATAAAGAAAGGTTCTTTTTGCTTGCAATGGTTATCGTAATATGTGTCAGCGCCATGGCAATAAGGGTCATGATGCCAAATACAAACATGACTAAAAATGGAGTTGCAATAAAAATAACAAGTATGCACGCCCAGTAAATTGTGGATAGAATATTTTGAAGTGATTCTTGCAGCAATGTACTGTCAATTTCTTCCCAGCCATAGATAAAAATTTCGTCGGTAAGGGGGTGTTTGATATGAACTTCTTTGCTATTAAATAACAAAAATGCATTTTCATCATTCAAAGAGGTGATGGTGTCGGAGGTGTCAATAATAGCGATCGTAGAAGAATTATCTATTGAAAGAAATACTGGTTTATTTGTTTTAGACAGTAATGTGTCATTTTTAAAGGTAAGGTTGGGGAATTGGTTGATGAGTGATACAAACCATTCCATGTCTTGGTTATAGGGATTTGGGTGGCCATCGGCGACAACCTGTTTGCGATAAAAAATCATACGATGTTCGATGGGAGGAAGTTCCATCTCAATTGATTGATCCTGTGTGGTATTAATTACTGCAATAGTTTTTCGTAAAAACGGATCAATAATAATGTGTGGTTTATCTGGTGTGGTTGTAAGTTCTCCATTCTGGTAATGCAGTTCTGGCAAGTCACTTGCGATGGTGAAAAATCTATTAAGGGCTTCTTCTTTGGTGACGTTGTTATTTCCTAGTAACCATTGACTTACTGGTTTAGCTGGTAGTGTAAAATCAAGTTTGCTAAAGCTAAATAATGTGATGGCAACAATAATACCAACAAGCATGAGTGCTAGTTTTAAAAGATAAAATAGCCCGTGTTTTTTCCAGTTGTGATGGATGTCCACATACAGTTTTCGTTCAAAAAAGGACAGGATAATGGCCTGAAGAAATGAGTATTTAGGAGAAGACATAAAGTGTAAGGTTCTAAAGTTTAAGAAGGTTGGTTTATATTGAGATAATCATCGACAATTTTGTTAAGACTTTCAAGGTCTTTACTAATAACTTGCCATATAATATCAAGTTCAGTCTTAAAGCGTAAGTAGCGATAGTGTAAAAGCTTTAGAGGCATTTACCTGGCTGTTGAAGCCTTGGTGCAGGCTGGAGATGAAAATATCGTGTCATAAGAGTTTGGTATGTTTTTCATTGTAACGCCGCAGATTTTGGGTTATAGACCTTGTCCAGAAGTCTTTGATTTTTCTTGTGCCTTGTTCCTAACCTCTAACATATATGTACTATGCTTGATAAACATAATGACAATCAGCAACTTTCCGATCAACCACTAGACTTAATGGCCAATGCTATAAGGGTGTTAGCTGCCGATAGCGTACAAGCTGCTAATTCGGGTCACCCTGGAATGCCAATGGGTATTGCAGATGTGGCAACCATGTTGTTTGCGAAACATTTGCGGATTAATCCAGCCAAGGCAGATTGGGCAAATCGTGATCGTTTTGTATTGTCTGCAGGTCATGGGTCAATGCTTCAATATGCATTGCATTATTTGCTTGGCTACGAGGATATGACTATTGAGGAATTAAAAAATTTCCGTCAATTGGGTGCTAAAACAGCAGGTCATCCAGAGTATGGCCATGCATTGGGCATAGAAACAACCACTGGGCCACTAGGGCAAGGTCTTGCTAATGCCGTAGGATTTGCATTAGCGGAGCGTTTAAAAAATGCTCGTTTTGGGGATGAGTTGGTGGATCATTATACTTATGCCATTGTGGGTGATGGTTGTTTGATGGAAGGTATAAGCCAAGAGGCGATTTCGTTTGCGGGGCATTTGAAGCTCAATAAACTTATTGTATTATTTGACGATAATAAAATCTGTATTGATGGTCCAACGGATTTAACTACTTCGGAAGATCATTTAAAGCGTTTTGAAGCATGTGGGTGGGATGTTTGTTCTGTCGACGGTCATGACAAAGACGCTATTGATGCTGCTATCACGACTGCAAAACAAAGTAATAAGCCATCCTTTATTGCGTGCTCAACTACCATTGCATTTAGTGCACCCACGAAGGCTGGTACGTCAGCGTCGCATGGTGCGCCATTGGGTGATGAAGAAATTGCGGGT
>MDSV01084199.1_pt1 | contig 16264 bp, 14 predicted proteins | sample 810851 | NCBI WGS metagenome assembly MDSV01 (sample SAMN05326640, study PRJNA326480) | marine metagenome | isolation source: seawater | place: Atlantic Ocean: North East | collected 2012 | reverse complement strand
TAGAGCAGACAAACCATTAGATAAAAAATATGAATGGGCTGTAGGTTGGAATAAAGCAGCAGGTTGGATACAATTTTATAATAGAGACACCAATAGCGACACTTGGAAGAAATATTGGAAACCCAAAAAACCTACAAGAAAATTATATTTCGCATTAAAGAAAGTATTTAAAGATAACCCAAGAATGGAGTTGTATGATGACGATGGTACAATTAAGTACAGAAGTGTCGTGACTTGGGAACCATTTATGAAAACAATAGGATATAAATACGCATTTGATAATTCAAAGTAATAAAGAGGTTTTATGGTATACGTAAAAGTTGATAAAAAAAGAAGTATTGAAAAAGCAATCTCAATATTTAAACGTAAAGTAAAAGAATCAGGTATTCTTTTAGAGTTACGTGAAAGACAAGAATTTAAAAAGAAAAGTGCTGTAAAGAGAAAAAAGAAAGCACAAGCATTAGCTCGTATGAGACAAAGAAAAGAAAAAAGACCTACTAAATGGTTATAAAACTTTTTCTTTATATATTTATATAAAAACAAATACACTTTCGTACTTTCGTACATCATAAAGTGTACCGATAGAGTAATTCTATAATAGTTTAAAATAACTATTTTAATTCCAAAATTCCGTAAGGAGAATAGTAATGGATGATTTATTAAAAGATGCCATTGCAGATGCCAAAGCAGTTCGTGAAACAGCTATTGCTAACGCTAAGTTGGCTTTAGAAGAAGCTTTCACACCTAAACTTCAGAATATGCTTTCTCAGAAGATTCAGACAGAAATGGACGATGAAGATGAGATGGAAACCGAAGGTGAACACGAAGACGAAGAAGTAGCTGAAATGGAAGACGATGAAGTTCCAGCTGAAGAAGGTTCAATGTATCGTGACGGTGATGAAGAAGTTGAAGAAGAAGAAGGCGAAATGCACGATGATGAAATGGAAGCAGACGGCGATGATGAAATGGGTGAAGGCGATGACGATGAGTTAGACCTTGAAGCTATCATCAGAGAGTTAGAAGCTGAAATCAACGAAGAAGACGATGAAGAAGAGCGAAATGAAGGCGAAGAACGTGATGAGAAAGATGAAGTCAAAGAAGAAGACGAAGATGGTGAAGATAAAGATGATGTCAAAGAAAATGACGTTTCTTCAGGTATAGGCAAAAGTGATAATGCACACGATAAGAAAAGTGGCGATTCATCAGGAATCGGTTCAGCTGGTAAAGCTAAACACGAATCTGTAGACGAAGAGTTTGACCTTGATTCAATTTTAGAAGCCTTGAAAGAGGAAGATGAAGAAGAAGAAGGGAAAGACAAAGAAGTCGATGAAGTTGCTGGACTACGTGCTGAGTTAGATGAAACACGTGAAGCTGTCAAATTTATGAGAGACAAGTTAAACGAAGTTAATCTTCTTAATGCTAAGCTTTTGTTTACTAACAAGCTTTTCCGTGCTTATGGCTTAAACAATGAGCAAAAAATGAAAGTTGTTGAAACTTTCGATAGAGCATCAAACATACGTGAGGTCAAGTTGGTTTATTCAACAATGGCTGAAACATTTGGTGGTGCTAAGAAAAATGAAATTCAAGAATCAAAAGGCTCGGCTTCTAAAGCTGTTGCATCAACAAAGAGTGAAAAACAATCAGAGGTAATTTCTGAAGGTAACGCTCTTCGCAACAGATTTAAGAAGTTAGCCAACATCATTTAAGGGGATTAAAATGCCTAACTATGACAATATTGATGACTTAATGAGTGCCCAATCTCCTCAAGCTGAGTTGCTGTCACACACACGCAAACTCGTTGAGAAATGGGAACCTACCGGTCTACTTGATGGCATAGATGATGAGTCTAAGAAAAGCGGTATGTCTGTTCTACTTGAGAACCAGGCATCTCAGTTAGTTAAAGAAGCTTCTGCTACTTCTACTGCTTCTAATAAAGAAGAGTGGAGTGGTGTTGCACTTCCATTGGTTCGTAGAATCTTTGGTGAATTAGCTGCGCAAGACTTAGTAAGTGTTCAACCAATGAACCTTCCTTCCGGACTTATTTTCTATCTTGATTTTAAATACGGTAATGCTAAAGGCCTACAATCTAATGGTGCCGATATATTCGGTAACACTTCAGGTTCAGGCGATGCTTCCGGCGGACTTTATGGCGCTGGTAAATTTGGATATTCAATGGCTTCAGCTTCTCAAGCACTAACCATCGCTGATAACGCTGGTGGTGAAGACAAGATTGTTTCTTCGTCTGCGATTTGGGCTGATGTCGATTTTGAACCATCACTTTCAGGTTCTTCATTAGTTAAGTTTGCTGTTAGAAAAACAGACCTTGACTCTGCAGACTTTCAAGCGGTGCGTTCATTTAGATTGACAGGTGCTGGTATTACCACACTATATCCGGCTTACACGAAGGTAAGTGGCGCTAATGTTGAATTTATTGCTGCTGCTTCTCCTTCAAGTTCAGGTGCTGCAAGTTCAGGCTCTGTAGAATTCCACACAGAAACTTCTGCTACAAGTAGAGGTGACTTTGAGGATTCTCCAACAGAACCAACTGCAACTGACTTGAAGATACCTCAAGTTGATATTCAGATGCGTTCTATTCCAATTGTCGCAAAGACACGTAAATTGAAAGCTGTTTGGACTCCTGAGCTTGCTCAAGACCTTAACGCTTATCATTCTGTTGACGCTGAAGCTGAATTAACTTCAATGCTTTCTGAGTATGTTTCTATGGAAATTGATTTAGAAATACTTGATATGTTAATGGCTGACGCTTCTGCTAAGACAGAAAAGTGGTCTGCTAAAGTTGGATATGAGTATAACTCATCAATCAACGGATTTTCAGAAACTTCTGCAAATTCAAATGCTTACACTAAAGGCGAGTGGTTCCAAACACTTGGAAACAAAATACAAGCCGTAAGTAATGCTATCCATCAGAAGACTCTTCGTGGTGGTGCTAACTTTATTGTTGTTTCTCCCGAGACTGCAACAATCATAGAAAGCATTCCAGGATATGCTTCTGCCGCTGATGGCGATGCGACAAGCAACAAATACGCTATGGGCGTACAGAAAGTTGGTGCTCTTAATAACAGATATACGGTTTACAAAAACCCATATATGTTAGAGAACCAAATACTTGTTGGTTTCAGAGGAAGTAATTTCTTAGAAACCGGTGCTGTATATGCTCCATATATTCCGTTAATTATGACACCTCTTGTTTACGACCCTGTGAATTTCACACCTCGTAAAGGCGTAATGACACGTTATGCTAAGAAGATGGTTCGTCCTGAGTTCTACGGAAAAGTTATCGTTGCTGACGTTAACATGGTGTAAGTAATTTAACTTATACAACTTAAGGAAAAGGCCCCTGTTTGGGGCCTTTTTCTGTTTCTATTTATTCAGAAATTTAATAGTTTTATATTTATATATGACAAAAGACTTTTGGAGAAATAAATGGCACAATTACCAATTTGGGCAGGTAGTAGCACATTCAGTGGTAGTCAAACACCCTACGGATTTTATGATAGTGATACTGCATTTTCAGGTTCAGGAACTCATTCGGTAGATAGATTTGCAGATTGGGCGGCTAAGAGACTTGGATATCCTATTGTAGATGTAGAAATGCAATCAGGTTCTTTTTACGCTTGTTACGAAGAAGCTATAACTGAATACTCATCACAAGTAAATCAATTTAATATCAAAGATAATTTATTGTCTTTACAAGGACAATCCACAGGTTCTAATTTAACACATAGAACCGTAACAAATTCTTTTGGTAGATTTATAACTCTTTCAGAACAATATGGTACAGAAGCAGGAGTAGGTGGTACGGTAGATTTTAAAACAGGTTCAATATCAATAACAAAAGGTACCCAAGAATATGATTTAAATGAATTATATACAAGTGCTTCAGAAAGTGTAGCATATAGTGGAAGTGGTATTGAAATAAGAAAAGTTTATTATGAAGGACCTGCCGCAGTAAATAAATACTTTGACCCGTATGCAGGAGTCAATAGTAATAATTTAAATCTTTTAGATTCATTTGGATGGGGAAATTATTCTCCTGCTATTCAATTTTTATTGATGCCTATGTATGCAGATTTGTTGAGAATACAAAGTATTGAATTGAATGACCAAATAAGAAAGTCTGCGTATTCTTTTGAATTGGTAAATAACAAATTAAGAATATTTCCAAAGCCTTTAGAAGATTATAAATTACATTTTAAGTATTTAATTAAAGATGACAGAGGCAATCCTTTAAAAGGTAGTAACCTTGGAAGAGTTAGTGATATTAGTAATGCACCATACGATAATATGGAGTTTAGACACATCAACGATGTTGGTAAACAATGGATTAAAAAATATGCACTCGCTCTTTGTAAAGAATTATTAGGTACGATACGAAGTAAATATTCTTCAGTACCTATACCAAATGCAGATGTCACAATGGATGGTGACACATTAAGAAATGAAGCTTCGGCTGAAAAAGAAACATTAGTAACACAACTAAGGGAAATATTAGAACAAACAAGTAGAAAAGCAATGATGGAAGCAGAACGAGATGAAGCAGAAGCGTTGCAAGAAAAACTTAATAAAGTTCCATACCCTATTTACATAGGATAAATTTATGGCAGGAAGATTTCTCTCAACACGAGATAATGACTTCTTTCACAAAGTGAATAAAGAACTTTTAGGAGATTCTTTTAGAAGTAAAGAAGGCATTATAAATCAAGAAGTTACAATTTATCAATTAGATGCAAAAGAGACATCAACAAATATGTACGGAGAAGCATCTACAGGTAAATCTTGGAAAGATGGTGTTACATTAAATTGTTTGATTGACGCGGAAGATTTTGATTTCAATACTGATGAGTTTGGTGCGGATAGACAACAAAACGCAAGTTTCGCTTTTCTAAGAGATTCAGTATTAGAAGCTTCTATTGTTATAACTATAGGAGATGTTATTAATTGGAATTACGCATACTTTACGATTTCATCTCTTAATGAAAATCAGTTAATAGGTGGTATGCAAGAACAAAATTTTTCAGTAATAGCTACAGCATATCTGACAAGATTGAGTAGTTTAGGTATAGAAAATGTGAGGGCGTTTTAATGGCAAGTAGAACAGAACCTAATTTACCGAGACCGATTGAGTATACAGAAAAGAAAAAAATTAATCGTTCTCGTGAATTAAGAAGAGATAACGATGATTATAAAAAGAATTATTCGATTACTCTTATGGACCATGACCACGCGGTTATGTATTATTTTAACGAAGTAATAAAACCTGTAGTAGAAGAAAATGGTAATCAAGTAAAAGTTCCTGTTATGTATTCAAATCCTGAAAGATGGGCAGGTGTTACTAAATCAGGTTTTATGGTAGACAGAAATAAAAAACGAGTTATTCCTGCTATAGCATTTAGACGAGTTTCTATTGAAAAAGACACAAACTATTCTATTGATAAATTAGACGCTAATAAGCCAAGACTTAGTTATCAATTTCAAAAAAAGTTTTCTGTAAATAACAGATATGATTCTTTATCTGCTATGAATGGTTCGTTAGGAGAGAGTTCAGAATTTTATTCAGTTACTATGCCTGACTATATGATTATGAATTATGAAGCTGTAGTATGGACAAATTATACAGACCAAATGAATAAAATTATAGAGAAAATAAATTATACAGACGGTGCATATTGGGGTGACCCAGGAAAATTTAAATTTAGAGCAACTATAGATAGTTTTACAGATGCATCAGAGTATGACCAAGAAAGATTAATAAGAACAAATTTTAGTTTTACATTTAACGGTTATTTATTACCTGAAGAATTTAATGGTGCCTCAAATACACAACGAAGTTTTTCACCAAAGTATGTTTCTACATTTGGAGAAACGGTCGTTGATATCAATCAAGTACAAAGTAATACTTCAAGAATACCTGGCTTTAATGGTACGTATTCTTTTAATACAAAATCACCAACTAATCAAGTAGGAGATAACTAATGCCTGACGCAAGAGATTTTTTAAGACCATCTACTACTGCAGGAACTGAAGATTTAGAATTTACAAATACTGCAGGTGGAGATACTATTTTTGTTATGAGAGCAAACGGTGCACCTTCAAGCTCTGCTGATACAAAAGCAGTTTTAAATTATGGGTATGCTGTAGGAAATTTTGTTTCAAGACAACAACATTTTTCAGGAAGTCAATCTTCTTCAGCACACGTAGGCACAGGTGCTATTTATAATGTAAATCTAAAAGCAACAGGTTCACAACAAGTTAATAGTGATACTTTAGAAGTATTTTTAAATGGGTTATCTATAAATCACACTACTGATTTTTATTTATCAGGCTCTAATAAAGTCTTAATTAAATATCAATCAACAAATGGCGGGTATAATATTGTAACTTCAGATAGAATAAAAATTAAATATCAACAAGGATTCTAATGGCAAACGCAAAAACCATAAGAAGAATTTTAGTAAATACTATAAAATCGATAGAAGATTCAGGTGCTAATTCTACTAAACTCGGATTTTTTAATTCGACAAGTTCTGCCGCACATCAGTATAATATGAACTTAACAAGTAGTATTACGATTGATAATAAAGATGTTATGACTCAAAGAGATTTTGAAGGTAATTTTAAACCTGAGATAATTAGAATAGCGAGGCCGTCTACTTCAGATGCTTATACACAAACATATAATTTATCTATTGATGACCATAAAAAAGTTTCGACAGGTAGTGTTTGTATGACGATAAATGGTTTAGAACAAGTTAGTTCAGATACACAATTAACATCAGGTTCCGGTGTAGATTTTTTTCTAACAGGTTCTAATAATGAACTTTTAAAATTATATAAATCTCGCCAAGACCATAGCGGTTTAACGGTAGATAATTTAGATAACGTAATAATTACTTATAAGACGGAGAACGTAATTGGCTAAAATTGATATAACAAGACAAACAAGAGCACCACAAACAGCATCAGTTTACATAAGAACAACTGCGGCTACAAGTTCATTAACCGGTGAATATGAATTAGAATTTGTACCTATTACAGGTATAAGTGGTTCAGGTCCTACTGCTAATTTAGTAAGTGGTTCTTTAGGAGCTAACGCAGTTTTTATAAGAGGGTTAACTGAAGCAAAAGTTAGCGGTTCTTTTACTGCGGCGAGTTCTTCTATTAGTTCAAGATTAACTACTGCCGAAACAGAATTATCTAATGTTTTAGTAAGTGGTTCTTCACAGATAAAATCACTTTTACCATCAGGTACGATTTCTTCGTCTGCACAATTAGGTTCAGTAGTAAGTAGTTCAGCACAACTCGCAACTGCTATAAGTGGTTCATTAGGACCCAATGCTACTACAATAAGAACATTAACTAAAGCAGTAATAAGTGGTTCTGTTACTGCTCTAAGTTCATCTTTAGCAGGAAGATTAAAAACTGCTGAAACAGAATTGTCACTCACATTATTAAGTGGCTCTGCACAAGTAAAAGGATTATTACCAAGTGGTACGATATCAAGTTCAGCACAAATAGCTTCACTACCTAAAATGGAGAACAGAGAACTTAGAATCACAAATATTGGTGGTGTTGATGTTCAAAATTTACAAAATGCTATGAGTCAATCTAAACTTTTTAACGGACAAATATTAAAATTTAATGCCGCTAATCAAGAATTTGAACCAGCATATATAACTACACCAGGAGTTTCATCAGGTTCATTACAATCTTTAACTGACGTTGCATCAGAAGGAACTGCTTCAGTACCTGGACAATTTGTTGTATTTGATGGTAATTCATTTGAACCTGTTTCTATGAGTGGTGATGTGAGTATGAGTGCTGAAGGAAGAGTAACCGTAACAGGAAATAACGCACAAATAAATGGTAATCGTGCAGTATCAAATACTTTATTAGGAGACTTAGCAGGATTCGTACCAAGCACAGGTGTTACAGGTTCTGTAACTGCATTTTTAGAAGAAATATTTTATAAAAACAATCCTCCAGCATTTTCAGGTAGTCGTATGACAATAGGTGAATTTGAAACTCAAGGAACTTCTTTAGGACAAATTTCAGGTTCTGATTCTGAACAAGGCCGTACATCTTTAACTTATAGTACACAAAGTTCTTATACTGCTGATAAATTTAGAATACATAGTGGTAGTGGAGAAATAAAAGTACAAGCAACAACTACTGCAAGTTTAAATATTACAAACAGAGGAGATGGAGTAAATACACACGAATTTCCTGTACAATTATCTGATGGTTTTGCAACGACAACTGCATCTGTTTTTATCAGAATAACACCAAATACTGCACCAAAATTTAGAACGACAAGTGCCGCAGGTTCTATTGTAACTTCACAAACAGGTAGTGTGTTAGAAGCAACAACAAGTGGTTCATCTGTTTTAACATTTTTTGTTACAGATAGTGAAAGTGATACTACTACAATATCACCATTATCACAAAGTTCACATAATCACTTTAATATGGCAACTTCTTCTGTATCAGGCGGTAAAAGAATTATTATATCTTCAGTAACCGCAAGTTTTGACTTTGAAGATAAGACACAATATAAGATGTTTGTGAGCGCATCTGACCAACATCATAATGGTACTACGAGAAATTATTTAACAACGTTACCTATTGAAGTTAACGTAACAAATAACATAGCACCGACTATGGGAAGTCAAGTATTTACGGTACCTGAACGAAGTGGTAGCCATACTGACCATGGACAAGGAGCTAATACTAATTCTTTAACTACTATAGGTACTATAACCACAAATGATACTGAAGGAGATACGGTAACTTTTACTGCTTTGACTTTAACAAGTGGTAGTGGAAAAGGTAATACAAATCAAAGTAATCCTGCTAATGACCCGTTTCAAGTTACAAGTGCGGGTGTATTACAATTAAAAGCAGGACAATATTTAAATAATGATGTTTTTAGTCAATACAAATATAATGCAAGTTATAGAGATAATTTTAACGCGGCGAGTTCTTCAGGTGTTATAACTATAAATGTAACATCTGATGTAGCACCAACAATTACAAACAATCTTTCTTCAAATAAAGCATATGTAATTGAAAGTGCAGTTAGCGGTTCTAAAGTTTATCAAGGTACGAATGGTAGAAGTGGAACTCAAACAGATTTTAGTTCTAATCAAACGGTAGCATTTTCTGTTAGTTCTTCTAATGACTTTTTTATAAATTCTGCTGGTAATCTTAGTATGACAGGCTCTATTAGTAGTTCTGCTTTTACGTTTGCCGCAGGTAATGCTATTTCAGGAAGTGTCACAGCAACTAATGCTTTTGGTACTTTTGTAACACATAGTTTTTGTGTAGGTATAGCAATTAACAATGGACCAACACCAGGATTTACTGATAATACTGCAAATTTAAATTTAAATAGCGCAGTATCAGGTGCTTTAATAAGTACTATAACTTTTAGTGACGCAGAATCAGACGCATTAAATCATAGTAATTTTGTGTTCACAGACCCAAGTGGTCAGTTGAATCCTATTAAGAGTGGTAACAACTATTTAGTACAAGCAAAAAATAATTTAAGTGCATCAATGTATCAGATGACAGCATCTATAAAAGATGAACACGGATTTAGAGCAGGCACAACTAAAAATCAAGCAACTATTGCTACACCTACTACAGGTTCATTAACTAAGAATGGTACTTTCTACATAATTGAAAGTGCAGTTAGTGGTGCTTTAATTAGAACAAACTCAAACGGTAGAACAGGAACACAAGGTGACGTAGGAGTTACATATTCACCTAATTATGGTTCACAGGCAGTAACTTCGTTTACTTCATCTAATGATTTAGTTCACGTTACTAATGCAGGTGCATTAAGTATATCAGGTAGTGCGTCCGGTGTGAGTGGTTCTATTTATACAAACGCCGCAGGTAATACTATAAGTTCTTCAATATCTTTTAGAGACCAATACAATAATTCAGGTAGTGAAGATATTACTATTAATGTAGCGATAAACACAGCACCTGATATAACTTTTACTCCAAGTTCACCATCTCTTGATACTAATCAAGCGACTTCAGGTTCAACATTAGTAACTTTATCATTTAGTGATACTGAAGGTGACGCGGTCAATTTGAATACATTTACTTTGCAAACAGGTAGTCACACACCATTTAGTTTTCATACAAGTGCGAGTAAAGTATTAATACAACCAAATGCAAGTTTAACTGCGGGTACTTATGAAGTAACAGGTTCTATAAAAGACGCGCACGGATTCAGAGCAAATACTGAAGATGTTGAGATAGATGTAGTACAAGGTGCTTCTAAAATTTTCGCATACAAAAGTACACAAGGTGCAACAGCATTAGATGGTTCAGATTCAAGAGCAATGCTTATTTTAGGAGACTCAGGTAAAGATAATGTTGATATAGCCGCAGATTCACCAATTGGAAGATTTCAGAGTGGTTCGATTGCAAGTGCTTCGATAAGTACAGCAACCGGTACAATGACATTAATAGCATCTGCAAGTGTTACAGCTTTAGATTTTACAGGAAGTAATCACTCTTCAGTAAGAGACTTTGGAAATATTAGTCTGAGTGGAAATTCAGGTAATGGACATCAATACGTATTCGTATTTCCATCAGGAAGTGGATTTGCAGGTAAGCCAAAAACAATGGGTACTACACTATCAGGCGGAAACAACACAGCAGGAGAATACATTGTTTGGAATGATAATGCTTCATCAGATTCCGTTGACTCTGCAGGTGTATATTATTTTGATTTAAAAACAGGTGTTAGTTACGAAGGTTATACACGTTATGGAATGATTTATGGATTGAGTGCTAATACTGCTGGCACACAATTTTTTCACGTAATCGCATCGAGTGGTTCATCACCATCGAGTGAGGTATAGGAGAATTAGATGGCTCTGACTTTCGGAACAGATTTAACCGTAACAGGTAATATAAAAATTACTGAAGTAGGACTCGTACAAGGTGCGTGGAAAACGTTATCAGGTAGTGCCGCTACAGGTAGTATTCCTATTCAAAGACAATCAGATGGTATGTTGTATTATTTACAATCTGAAAATAGAGTAGTAAAAGCTACCGTTACATTTAATGATGAGACATTTCAAAACGAAGTAACTTATTCAGATTTTACTTGGCCATCAGCAAGTTTTGCAGTAACAGCAAGTCACGCTTTAAATGGCGGAGGCGGAGGCGGTGGTGGTATAACCATTTCTAACAATTCAAACAATAGAGTTTTAACAGGTGATGGTTCAAATGCTAACGCAGAAGCAAAATTAACATTTGATGGCACAACATTAACATTAGGAGCGGCTACAACTGCTTCTTTTAAACGAATAGAAGCAGATACTATAAGTGCAAGTGTTGTAGATGTTGATGCGAGTACTTTAAAAATAGGCGGTACTGCTATCAACAAAACATTAGTAGATAATATAAAATTAACGTTTAGTGATTCAGTAGTTCAAAGTGCTGATAACGTAACAACTACAGCGGCTACAGGTTCATTTACAGGTCCTGTTAGTGCGTCAAGTTTTATTTTAAGTGAAATAGATGGTGCTACTCCACCAGCAAAAACAGGTGGAATGATTTATAGTGGTAGTGCTTTTTATTTAGGTTTTGAATAGATGAAAGAATTTTTTAAAAGTTTCATATTTATAAGTATGAATATTCATAATAACAATAACCTTAATTAGGGAGAACAATAATGGCAAGTTGGAAAAAAGTAATCGTCTCAGGCTCGAAAGCCGTCCTTGCCGAAGTAACGGCTTCAGCGGGCTTTAGTGGAGACGGTTCCGGACTTACAGGTATTACTGCGGGTGCCGTAACATTTGCGAATGTTACAGGTAAACCAGCGTTGGTATCGGGTTCCGGACAAATAAACGATTTAATAAATGACACGATTGCCGCTACAATCGTAGCAGAGATTGATAATGACGAAATACCTATAGCAAAATTAGCATCAGATGCTATAACAATAGGTGGTGCGGGTTCGACAGCCTTAGGTGGTACTGCGACCGCAGCAAATATTTTAAAAGGTTCGACCGCATTATCAGGCTCAATGGCAGCTAATTTAAAAGGTACTACGGTATTATCAGGTTCAGTAACTTTACCAAGTGGAGTCGTATCAGCATCAGCACAAGTTCAAGGTGGAAGTATTTCACAAAATACTATATCTGTAGGTGGTGTTACTTTAACACTTAATGGTACAGACGCTACACCAGCATTTGACTTATCAGATGCAACTGCATACACAGGTGATTCAGATTTAGTAACCGTCGGTGCTGTAAACGGAGGTAGTATTACGAGTGGATTTGGTTCAATAAATAATGGTGCTTCTGCAATTACTACGACAGGTACAATTAGTGGTGGAACTATAAATGCTACAGGAACAATTAGTGGTTCAGTTATTTCTGCATCAGGCGGATTTCACGGTGATGGTAGCGCACTTACAGGTATTACTGCAGGTGCTGTAACATTTGCGAATGTTACAGGCAAACCGGCATTAGTTTCAGGTTCAGGTCAGATTAACGATTTAATCAATGACACAATAGCCGCAACTATAGTTGCTGAGATTGACAACGATGAGATACCTATTGCTAAATTAGCAAGTGATAGTGTAACAATCGGTACAACTGAAGTTACTTTAGGTGCAAGTTCTACAACTTTAGCAGGAATGACTGCAGTGAGCTACGCTTCAAGTAACGGAACATTAGGCGCTGGTTTAGGTGCTAATACATTGACCGTTGGTGATGCAACTTCTACTATTAAGATACAAGGTAACTTACAAGTAGATGGTGAACAGACAATAGTAAGTTCTTCGAACTTATTAGTTGCTGACCAATTCGCACTATTTAATAGTGGTTCAACATCAGGTGATGGTGGTATTGTCGTACAGACAGGCGCTTCAGGTGTTGGAACTGCATTAGCATTTGATGATTCAGCAGTACGTTGGGGATTATCTGAAGTAGATGGCACAGCACAAGATGCTACAACATTTACACCAAGACAATATCTTGTTTCAGTATCTTCATCAGCCGCTGACCCAGGTGATGACCCTTCAAACTTTGGTAATAACCAAGCGAGCAGGGCAGGTCTAATGCACGTTAGAACTGATACGGAAGAAATTTGGATTTATTCTTAATCTTTTGATGCAAAGTGAAGGGTTTCATAATGGCGTTAATTGATAAGGTAAATAAACCAAAAAAGACCGTAAAAAAACAATCAATAGATGCGTCTCTTAATTTAAAAGAGACGCATCTTGAATGGTTGTTACAAATGATAAATGATGGAAACATCAAAGGTAAAGAGTTACAAACAGCCGTAGAAACGGTACAATGGTTACAACAAGAATATAAGAGGTTACAAACAAATGTTAAAGGTAAGTAAGGATGAAGCACAATTTGTATTAGATTGTATTTATCAAACAACAATAAAAGGTTCAGATGCTATGAAAGTAGCAGGACTGATACAAAAATTTTTAAAAGAAGTAGAAAAAATTCAAGCACAAGAGGTACAAAAAGAAAAAGAGCTTGAAATTTTAAAGAAATAACCCTATATTGGCCTAAAGGGAAGTGGGCTTGTAAAAGTAACCAACCGTGTAGGAGACAAAAGTAAATGCCAAATTGGAAAAAAGTAGTAGTTTCAGGCAGTAATGCTCATTTAAGTGAAGTTACATCATCTGACGGTATAAAAACCACTACAATCAACGCCTCAGGTACGATTACCGGTAATTCATTTAGTGGTGATGGTTCATCTTTATCAGGTGTAAGTAATTTTAGTGTAAGTAACGCATCAATGAGTCGTTTTGTACAGACAAACGCAGATGGTACAGCAGGTCAAGCAACTTCAAGAATGTGGGAAGGCGGAAGTTACATTTATGTCTCAAAAGATATTATGGGCAATGATACTAATGGGTTTAGATATTACGCAGGTGATTCAGACGGGCCTGGTCCAACTCAAGGTGCCGTTTTTGGTTATTCTACAAATACAGATTATGGTGGATACATACAATTAAAGGATGTAAACGGATTTCAAGGAGTTCAGTTTACAGGTGGAAATAGAAAATCTTGGATATACTCAGGTAGTTTAGGTTTAGGAACCACTGCTCCTGATACAAAACTTCACATTTCAAGTTATAATCGAGAAGGCACAGGACAATTCCATATTGAAGCTGTAGGTGACGGCGTATCAGGAAGTGCTTTTATGACTATAGAAGCGCGGTCCGCAAGAGATGCCGGCATTTATTTCAAAAATAACAATCAAATAACCACCGAAATGATTTTTGATGATACTGAAGAACATTTTAAAATTGGTTCCGGCTCTAATTATGTTTATTTTGACAAAGAATCAGGAGATGTTACTGCGAGTAATCATATAAGTGCGAGTGGTAATATAATCGCAGATGAATTTTATGGTGATGGTTCTAATCTGACAGGTGTAGTTGCCGGAGGTGTTACATTTGCGAATGTTTCAGGTAAACCAACATTAGTTTCAGGCTCCGGACAGATTAATGATTTAATTAATGACACAATAGCCGCAACTATAGTTGCTGAGATTGATAATGATGAGATACCTATTGCGAAGTTAGCATCAGATGCTATAACAATAGCCGGTAATTCAACCACATTGGGCGGTTCAATAACTGCCGCTACCATATTAGATGGCACTCAAGTATTTAGTGGTTCAGCACAATTACCATCAGGAATTATAAGTGGTTCAGCACAATTACCATCAGGAACTATAAGTGGTTCATCACAATTACCGAGTGGAATCATTAGTGGCTCAGGTGCTACAAGTATAACAACATTAGGTACGATTGTAACCGGTACTTGGAATGGTAGTCAGATTGCGACTTCTAATACAGAAGCAAAAGTCACTGCTGTAAATGCAGGAACCGGTATTGATGTCAATCAAACAACAGGAGCAGTCACCGTAACTGCAGAAGCAGCATCACATACTAACGCAGGTGTTATTGAAATAGCAACTACCGCAGAAACTACAACAGGAACAGATACTACAAGAGCAGTTTCACCTGATGGATTGAAAGATGGATATCAAGGTTCAACGGTAGTGACAACATTAGGTACGATAGGGACCGGTACTTGGAATGCAGGAAATGTAACAACAACGGGTACAGGTTCATTTGGCAGAGTAGAAGCAACTAAACTTAAAGGTGATGGTAGTGAGATAACAGGATTAACTGCTGCGGCTATTCAAACATATAGTTCAACAGGAGATAATAGAATTATAACTTCTGTTAATGCTACATCTGTACAAGGAGAAAGTGGATTAACATTTGATGGTTCTGCTTTAGAAGTTAACGGTTCTATAACATCTACAGGTAATATTACTACTTTAGGTGACGTTATAGCAGAAAATTATATAGTTAGTTCAAGTGTCACACATATGACACAAAGTTTTTCAAGTGGTTCTACAATATTTGGTGATGGCTCTGCAGATACACATCAATTTACAGGTAGTTTACTTGTATCAGGTTCTATAACACCAGGAGGCGATGCTTTATTTGATTTAGGTAGTGCTACAAAAAGATTTGCAAATATATACTCTGCTGACTTCCATTTATCTAATGAAAACACAGAAGGAAACGAAATTGATGGAACAAATGGTAATTGGACCATACAGGAAGGTGAGGAAGACTTATATTTATTAAACAATAAGAATGGTAAAAAGTACAAGTTTAAACTTGAGGAGATTAAATAATGCCAATATTTGGTAATCATATATCAGGCTCTTCTGTATCTGCTTCAATAGTAGAACAGGAAAGTAATTTAAAAATACCCGTTTATTCTTCAGACCCATCAGCAGGTGACTTAGGAGAGGGTGGATTATTTTATAACTCAAGTACAGATTTCGTTAAAGTAGATACAGGTGCGAGTATTATACCTGTAGCAGGACCGACAGGACCTGTAGGACAAAAAGGTCAAAAAGGTAATCAAGGCTCAGGTGGACCTAAAGGTCAAAAAGGACCACAGGGTGGTGCCGGAGACCAAGGACCCAAAGGACCACAGGGTGGTGCTGGAGACCAAGGACCGAAGGGTAATCAAGGACCAGCAGGTGCACAAGGACCCGGCGGAGACAAAGGTCAAAAAGGACCACAAGGTTCAGGAGGACCCGGCGGAGACAAAGGTCAAAAAGGACCACAAGGCTCAGCAGGACCAGGAGGACCTAAAGGACCTCAAGGACCAGCAGGTGCACAAGGACCCGGTGGAGACAAAGGCCAAAAAGGACC
>MDSV01140839.1_pt1 | contig 16266 bp, 20 predicted proteins | sample 810851 | NCBI WGS metagenome assembly MDSV01 (sample SAMN05326640, study PRJNA326480) | marine metagenome | isolation source: seawater | place: Atlantic Ocean: North East | collected 2012 | reverse complement strand
TGCAATGCTAGAATCTGGTATGGTAACTTCAAAAAGTGTCTCAGTAATTTGTGCGAAGAACATTGGCTTGTACGCAATTGCTGGAATTATGTTTTGGCTATTTGGCTACAATTTAGCTTATGGTATACCAGAAGGAGGTTATATAGGAACATTTACACCTTGGTCAGATGCAAGTGCAGTTGACACTGGTTATTCAGATGGTTCAGACTGGTTTTTTCAAATGGTATTCTGTGCTACAACAGTTTCAATTTGTTCAGGTGCTATGGCTGAAAGAATTAAACTATGGCCTTTTTTCTTATTCGCAGCAATTTTAGCTGGAGTAATTTATCCGATCGTGATGGGTTGGCAATGGGGTGGAGGCTGGTTAGCTGAACTTGGCTTTTCAGATTTCGCTGGATCTACTTTAGTCCACTCAACAGGTGGTGCTGCTGCACTAGCAGGTATCATGTTACTGGGAGCAAGGGCAGGCAGATTTGATAGCAAAGGTGAAGCAAAAGCTATGAAACCTTTTGCAGCATCTTCAATTCCACTTGTAACAATTGGGGTATTTATTTTATGGTTAGGTTGGTTTGGATTTAACGGAGGATCTCAACTAGCATTAGGTACTTTTGATGACGCAGTTGCAGTTTCAGGAATATTTATAAATACTAATCTTGCAGCATGTGGTGGTGTAATGGCTGCTGCTGTAATTACAAGATTAATGTATGGTAAAACTGATGTTGTACAAATGCTAAATGGAGCAATTGGAGGTTTAGTAGCTATTACAGCTGAACCTTTAGCTCCAACTCCATTTGCAGCAATACTTATTGGTGCTGTTGGAGGATTGATTGTAGTATTTGGAACTAAATTATTATTCAGTTTCAAACTCGATGATGTTGTAGGTGCTATACCAGCTCACATGTTTGCTGGTATTTGGGGTACACTTGCGGTTCCATTGACTAACACGGGCGCATCATTTAGCGCACAGTTAGTTGGAGTACTATCAATTAACATCTTTGTATTTGTTGTGTCTTACATAGTGTGGACAATAATGAAAGCTACTTTTGGTATTAGACTAAGTAAAGAGGCTGAAACAAAAGGTACTGACGTTACAGAAACGGGTGTAATTGCATACGCTATACGTGACTAAATTGCATGCAACAAGAGGTTCTCCGATCTCCATATCGTTATCTCATTGGAGAGCCTCTTTAAAAAAGTTTAAAGAATAACTATCTCTCTCTTATAGTTAATAAAGGCCCCTTTTAGGGGCCTTTTTTATACACGCATGTTAAATTGTCATAACTCGTTTGACTTTTCAGCAATTCTTTAAATTTAAATGTCAAATAGAAAAGGTGACTTAACAAGGAGAGATAATGAATAATTTAATAAAAAAATTGACTTTAAGCTTAGTATTATTTTTTAATTTTACTAACTTATCTTCAGCAGAGACAACAATGTCTTCTGAAGGACAATATATTTTTAATTCACTTGGGTTTTATTTAGGAGGTGTTTTGGTGGCTTTTATGGCTGCTGGATTTTGCATGCTTGAAAGTGGATTAGTTACTACAAAAAGTGTTTCGACTATTGCAGCAAAAAATATCGGGAAGTTTGCAATATGTTCTCTAATTTTTTTTTTCTGTGGGTACAATTTAGCTTATGGAATACCAGAAGGTGGATTTATAGGTTCCTTTTCTATGTGGAGTGACTCATCTGAATTAGCTACAGGATATTCAGATTATTCAGACTGGTTTTTTCAAACAATGTTTGTCTGTGCTACAGCATCTATTGTATCAGGGGCCGTAGCTGAAAGAATTAAAATTTGGCCATTTTTTATTTTTGCAGCGATCATGGCTGGAATAATTTATCCGATATCGATGGGTTGGCAGTGGGGTGGAGGTTGGTTAGCAACTTCTGGCTTTTCTGATTTTGCAGGTTCAACTCTGGTACATGCCTGTGGTGGAGCTGCAGCATTGGCTGGGGTTATTGTTCTAGGTGCAAGAGAAGGTAGATTTAGTAAAAAAGGTGAAACTAAATCTTTAGTGCCTTTTGCAGCTTCTAGTATTCCATTAGTAACTCTCGGGACTTTCTTGTTATGGTTCGGTTGGTTTGGTTTTAATGGTTTTAGTCAACTTGCAATGGGAACTTTTGATGATGTTAATGCAATAAGTAAGATAGCTGTTAACACTCACTTAGCTGGGGCTGCTGGAACAGTTGCTGCAGCAGTAATTTCAAGATTACTTGGTGGAAAAACCGATATTATAATGATGCTTAATGGTGCATTAGCTGGTCTAGTTGCTATTACTGCTGAACCTTTAACACCAAGTCCTCTATTAGCAATCGGGATTGGTTCTGTTGGCTCATTAATTATGTACTTTGGTACAAAATTTTTAGAAAGTAAAAAAATTGATGATGTTGTTGGCGCAATACCAGTTCATATGTTTGCAGGAATTTTTGGAACGTTAGTTGTTCCGATAAGTAACTCTAACACAAATTTTGGAACCCAATTGACAGGAGTAATTTCTGTATGTTTGTTTAGCTTTATACTTTCATACATTTCTTTTAGGGCTCTAAAAGAAACTATTGGTCTTAGAATAAGTTCACAAGCAGAAAAACTTGGAACCGATGTTGCTGAAGTTGGTGTAAAAGCTTACGCTATACGAGACTAAAATTATCTCTGTATAACTTAAAGGCTCCTTTGAAATAAGGAGCCTTTTCATTTATTAACTATATCATTTAAAGTTTCTAATACCTCTTTAGCATGATCTTTCACTTTGACGTTATTCCAAATTTTTATGATTTTTCCCTTTTTATCAATTAAAAAAGTGGTTCTTATAACACCCATAAATTCACGACCCATAAAATTTTTTTTACCCCAAACCTTATATTTTTTTAAAACCTTAATTTCTTCATCAGCAAGTAAATCAAATTTAATTTTGTATTTATTTCTAAATTTATCATGACTTTTTAAATTGTCTTTTGAGATACCTAAAATCTCACAATCCAATTTTTTAAATTTTGAAAGCAACTTATTAAAGTCATTAGTTTCTAATGTGCATCCCGGAGTATCATCTTTTGGATAGAAATAAATTACTACATAACTACCAAGTGAATCCTTTAATGAATACACTCTATTATTTGTGGATGGCAGCTTAAACATAGGCGCTTTTGTATTTTTTTTAATCATTTAATTTCGTTTTCCTCCCAAAGCTTTTTGTAATTTATTAATGGTGACAAGCCGTAACTTGAATTAATGTTTGTCAAATGTAGTGATAGACTTTTTAAGGGAGAAAGACAAATTTCTTTCGAATAAATTTCGTTTAAATATTTTTCAAATGGATCATGTCTATCAAGACAATTTTTGTAAAAGTTATCCCAATATTTATCTAGGAGATTTTTTGTTGTCATAAAAGTACAAAGTGTCCTGTTAACAGTTCTCCAATGACGCTTGTTTCCAATTAATACATTTGTTTTTTCATTATTCATATAAAGATATGGGTAATCAGATGGACACATAAAAATATCTTTATTAACTTGAGACGCAATTCTTTCATAAGAAGCAATCATTTCCTCAAGCATTGGTTCAAAGTGCAAGTAATCATCCTCAATAAAATAAATTATATCTTCACCTTTTTCTTTTCCAATTTCAAAACTTTGAAGTAAACTTGCAAGATTAGCAAACGTTTCTTTATTTTTTTGTTGAGAAATTATGTTTTGGTATTTTGAATAATCAAGATTTATTATATCTATATCATTACCTTTAATTATATTATTAATTTGCAAAAGATTTTCTGAATTTGAGTTGTCATCAACAATTATTGTCTTAACATTAATTTTTGTATATTTATTTTTTAAAAAATTAATTGTTTTAATTAATGAATTTAATGATCTTTTAGAATATTCAATTTTTGGAAATTCAAATAATCTTTTTCTATTTTGATCCCAAATCTCAATATCGGTATTTATTCTGACAATGATTAAGATAGAGTTAATTTTTTTTGTAATTTTTACCTCTCCTAAAGGTAAAACTATCGATTTTTCATTTAAAACTGAAAGTTCTTCATTTAACTCCTTTTCTAATGTCGGTGATGAAAAACTGTTTTGGTCTAAAATTTCGTAACCTAATAATTTGCAAATTTTAATAAAAATTTTTTTCATAATATGCTATAGGTTTAATATATTATGACTATTAAATCATCACAAACTCTAGTTGCTGAAGCTTTAAGAGAAGTCAAAACAATAAATACAGATGAGGCCTTTAAAATGGTTGAAGATAGCAACTGCAATTTAATTGACATCAGAGATGTTAGAGAATTGGAAAGAGATGGAAGAATAGATAACTCACACCATATACCGAGAGGTATGTTGGAGTTTTGGTTAGATCCTAATGGACAATATTTTAAAGAAGGTAAATTAGACCAAAATAAAGAAATTGTATTATTTTGTGCAGGTGGATTAAGATCTGCACTCGCGGCAAAGTCTTTAAAAGATATGGGATTTAAAAAAGTTTCACATATTGATGGTGGCTTTTCAGCACTAAGACAAAGTAAATTTAAAATAGTTTAATTATAGTTCAGTTCTTCTATTGCGTATTCAAGTCTATCTTGACCCCAAAAAATCTTATCATTTGCAATAAAAGTTGGAGCTCCAAAAATTTCTTTTTCAAAAGCCTCATTAGTTAATTTAATTAATTTATTCTTAATTTTTTTTTTATTTATAGAATTAAAAAATAGTGAATTATCAATTTTTAAAAGATCTAATATGTTAATAATATTTTCTTTATTTGATAAATCTTTATTATCTCTCCAGTAAGCTTCAAAAAAATAATGTAGATAATCTTTTTTTTTATCTTCATTAACATAAAGATATCCTCTCATAATATGCAGAGAGTTGATTGGAAATTTGGAGTTCCAATTAAATTCAATATTGTTTTTTTTAGCAATAATATTGCAGTCATTTTTCATATTTTTCATTTTAAATTTATTGAAAGCAGGAGGGGTAATGTTTGTTAAGTTATGAAGACCACCAAGAAATATAGGTTTGTAGTTAAAAATAATTTTTTTATAAGTAGCAATTTTTTTATAAGCAATGTAGGCATAAGGGCTAATCACATCAAAATAAAAGTCTATATTATTACTCATATAAACTAATTCTTTTTGCGTAAAAAATTCTAATTACCCAATAAAGAAATAAACCAATTGGACCAATTAAATAAGTTATTATTAATGGTATTGATAATAAAAATTTATTAATAGAAAACTTTTGAGAGTCTTTAACAATCCACCCGCCAATAAATAAATTTATTGCAATGAAATGAGTCCAAAATATCATAATGTAATAATGATCTTCAAACAATCTAGATAATTCAGTTAACCCTAAATAAAGTGAGAAATTACCATCAAAATCATAATCAATTAGATAAGATTTATACAAAATAAATATATATGCAACGCTTAGTATAAAAATTGGAAATATTGATGTTATAAAAATTTTACATAAATGAGATTGTGGAAATACTATTAATATGAACCAAAATGGCAATACACCTATATTGATCCACATATAAAGAGTCTCTATATTAAAATACGTATAAATTTGTTCGATCATTTAAATATATTATATTAAATCTAACGATGATTCCTATAAGAAATAGAAAAAAAACACTTCAAGTTACCGTTAATGAGATGCGTAATTTTGCCTTCGCTTATGTTGAAAAATATGCTCCTTCAAAACAACAGCTAAAAACATATTTGTTAAAAAAATATATGAAATTATCTTCATCCGACGTTAGAAAGGAGGATGTAAATAAATTAATTGATATTGTTTTGTCAGATTTAGAAAAAAATAAATTTATTAATGATCAGTTTTATTCTGAAAGTAAAGCAAAAAGTATGCTTCAAAGAGGAAGCTCACTAAATAAAATAAGAAATTATTTAATAGGCAAAGGAATTGATCGCTCTTTCATTAAAGATACTGTTGATAAAATTAAAGAAGATAATTTTGATCAAGATTTTTTTTCTGCCATCAAATTGTGCAAAAAAAAAAGAATTGGACCAGCTAGAGCTGAAGATAATAGAACTTTATTTTATAAAAAAGATATATCATTGCTTGCTAGAAATGGATTTGATTTTGAAACTTCAAAAAAGGTAATGGATATAAATAAAGATGAGTATCTTAAAATAATTAATTTACTTTAATTTATTTTTTTTTTCATCTTTAAGAAGCTGATTAATTTTATTTCTTAAATAATTTTTTACAAAAACGAAAACTAATAATCCAAATATTGAGACTAAAACAATAATTATTAGTATTATTCTTAATTTTTCATCCATTACAAAATATTCTTACTTTTCAAAATAAGACTAGGATTCTTTAAATCTTTTTTGCCATACAAAATTTCATTACCATAAAAATCAGTTACTAACCCTCCTGAATGTTCTAAAATAGCATGACCAGCAGCAATATCCCATTCGTATGCTCTAGGTTCTGCAATATATCCATCATACTCACCAGTAGCGACAACACAGAACTTCAACGAACTTTTCATTCTAATATTTTCAACCACTCCTAATTCATCATAAATTTTTTGAATTTCTGGTTTAATTTTATTAGAGTATGAAATAAATTTCAAATTTCTATCCTTTTTGGAAATTGAGTCACTAAGATCTATAATTTTATCTTTATTAAGCTCAAAAGCTTTACCTTTTCCATATGAGTAAAACATTCTTTTTTTAGCTGGAGCATTGATTAATCCAGCAACAGGTCTATTATTAATTATTAAGCCCGCATTTATTGTAAATTCCTCTAGGTTGTTGATATAATCATAAGTACCATCGATTGGGTCTATTAACCAAAAATTTTTTAGATTTAAATTGTTTTTATTTTCAGATTTTTCTTCTGAGATTATTGGTATATTAGGAGTAATTTCAGAAATTTTTTTACTTATTAATTCGTTTACCTCTAAATCACCATTGCTTACAGGAGTATTATCCGATTTAATTTTTTTAATTAAACCTTTCTTTCTTAGTTCAAGAGCCATATCCCCTGCAAATAAAAAACTTTCTATTAAATTTTCAACAATAATTTTTAAATTCATTTTCTATTTCCAAATTTTATTAATTGAATATTTTTGGCATTAATTACTTTTTTTCCAGCATTTTCAAAATTAACAGTCACTTTATCATTTATGATAGATTGTACTTGACCAATACCCCATGTTTTATTGTTAGGATTAGTAACTTTGTCACCTGGCTCATAATCTAATATCATTTAATTTACCTTATATTGTAAATAAGTATAAATACCATCTAATGAATAAAGAATTAAATTCTATTGGAATTAATAAAAAACCCTCTGATACTAAAGTGGTTGTAGCGATGTCAGGTGGAGTAGATTCTTCAACAGTTGCAGGAATAATGAAAAAAGACGGATATAACGTTATTGGAATAACTTTAAAACTTTATGATGATGGTAAAGAAGTCGCTACCTCAAAACAATGCTGTTCGGGTCAAGACATTATGGATGCTAAGCGTGTTGCTAATAAACTAAATATTGAACATAAAATACTATATTACCAAGATAAGTTTAAAGAAGGAGTTATTGATAATTTTGTTGAAAGTTACTTAAAAGGGGAAACACCCATACCATGTGTTCAATGTAATCAAACAGTAAAATTTAAAGATTTATTTGAAGTATCAAAAGATTTAAATGCCGATGCTTTAATTACTGGACACTATGTAAAAAGTATCACAGAAAATGAAATTACAAATATGTATAGAGCAATTGATGAAAATAGAGATCAAAGTTATTTTTTATTTAACACTACCAGAGAACAATTAGATTATTTAAGATTTCCACTTGGTGGTATGCTAAAAGACAAAACTAGAGAGATTGCAAAAAATCTTGATTTAAATGTTGCTGATAAACCAGACAGTCAAGATATATGTTTTGTTCCTAATGGTGACTATGCTTCTGTAATACAAAAATTTAGACCTGACTCATTCAAAAAAGGAAATATTAAAAATTTAGATGGGAAGGTGATTGGCGTTCATGAAGGAATAATTAATTTTACTGTCGGACAAAGAAAAGGAATTAAAGTTTCAGATAAACAACCCTTATATGTTTTAAAAATTAATTCTAAAAAAAATGAGATAATAGTGGGCCCCAAAAAAAATCTTGGAAGAAAAAATATATTATTAAAAAATTTAAATTTATTAGTTAATAGTGAAAACTTTGATCAAAATATTTTTGTGAAAGTTAGATCAACTGGAAGTTTACTAGAGGCTAACGTAAGTTTAAAAGTTAATAATTCTGCTGAGGTAAATTTGATTAATACAGAAGATGGAATTTCTCCAGGTCAGGCATGTGTATTCTACCAAAAAGATGAATTTGGCTATAAGGTGCTTGGTGGTGGATGGATTTCAGATTAAATATTTTTTTTCCACATCAAGAAAGTGAAAACATAGAAAGTTATGACACCTAAAAAATAATCCCATTCAAGCGCATGTTTTAAGAATTTTAGATTTAAGCCAAATATACTGTCTCCTGGTAAACTTATAATAGGTATACTAATCACAGCAACAATTATTAAAGTTGTTACTAAAATTAATTTAGTTTTTAAAAAAATATTGTTAATATATTTTTTGAGTTTATCTTTAAATGAGTAAAGTGTTGCAACCAAATATGCTTGAGCTACGATTTCAAATATTATAAAAGATAACATTATTACTCTTCTAAATAATTTATAAAGATCATTATCAAATTTTACTCCAAGAAAAATAGAATGAATTGTTAAAGCTATTGCTGAAGCTATTCCAAAGAAAAGTATTTTATTTTTATATTTGTGATCTTTTTCAAAAAAATCAATTATTTCTTTATTATAAATCCAATATTTGATTAATAAATAAGAGGTTAGAAACATAGCTGGTTTAAAAATTAGGTATGTAGGAAAATATCTTGCAGTTCTACTAATCGATACACCTCCATCAATATAAGGAAAAGCGCTAAAAATTCTGTATTGAGGTTCGATTAAAAAATGAAATTGTGTTGTTATTAGTAAGCAAGCATTTACAGCCAAAAAGGGAACTATGAATACCCAAATACTTATTGATTTGGCCTTACTTATTTGATCCATTAAAGATTACTTTTTCTTATTTTTTCTTTTTGCTCTTCTTTTTTTTGAACCTTGTTTTCTTCGACCTCTATGTTTTTTTGGATAACCCATTTTTTCCTTAAATTATAATTTAATTGAAATTACTGGTGGGATATAGCATTGTCTAATCCAGTTATCAAATTTTTTATGTCTAGATCATTTAAAACCTTTTTAAAACACACTGCAAAAGACTTTCATAATCAATCTGTAAATCCGCCTGTTGTTAGAGCTTCAACAATAATATTTAAATCCCTGCAGCATATAAGAAAGACTCAAGCAAAAGCATTAAAAAATCCGATAGGAGGACATTATGATTATGGAAGACAGGGCACTTCTACAACACACATACTTCAAAAAATTTTAACTAAACTTGAGGAAAGTTATCATGTATTTACTACACCAACTGGATTTGGCTCAGTCTTTTTATGTATATTTAGCATTGTAAGACCAGGCGATGAAATTATATTGGCAGATCCTATATATAGTCCAACAAGAATTTTGACCGAACATTATCTTAAAGAATTTAATATAAAAACAATTTTTTATAATCCTCATGATTTAAAAACTATTGAAAAAAATATTACAAAAAAAACAAAAATGATTTTTGTCGAAAACCCTGGCAGTAATTCATTTGAATTTCAAGATTTAGAAAAAATCATATCTATTGCGAAAAAATACAAAATTTTCTCTGCTATAGATAATACATGGGCAACACCTTATTATTTTAAACCTATAAAATTTGGTTTCGATATGTCAATAGTATCAGCAACAAAATATTACTCAGGCCATTCAGATGTTATGGGTGGCAGTTTAGCAGTTAATAAGAAAGTTTTTAATAAAGTTAAAATTGCTGAAAAAATGACTGGATTAAGATTAGGTCCAGATGACGCTTACCTAATTACAAGAGGTCTAAGAACTTTGGATATAAGATTAGATAGACACTGGGAAAATGCTAAAAAAATTTCTTATTTTTTATCTAAAAATAAACAAATTAAATTACTTTATCCATATCAAAAAGACTCCTTTAATTTTAGAATGTGGAAGAAATATTATTCTGGTGCTTCAGGTTTAATGGGATTAAAAATAAAGTCTAGTAGCAAAAGTTCAGTTAAAAAATTTATCAACGCCTTGAAATTATTTGGATACGGTTATAGTTGGGGAGGTTTTGAAAGTTTGGCTTTACATCAAGAATTAGGGGAAATAGGTAAGAGAAAATATATGAATTTAAATAAAAATGAACATTTAGTTAGATTACATATAGGTTTAGAGGATCCTGACGATTTAATAGCTGACATTAAACAAGCTTTAAAACATATAAAATAAATATTTAATGACATCTGAAAAGTTTATTAAAAATAAAACTGCTCTAGTTACATTAATAGCTGCCTGTTTGGTTGTTTTAGTATCTCTAAGTGTGAGACAGGTCTTCGGAATGTTCTTTATGGATTTTAATAAGGATTTAGGAATATCCAACACAGAATTTGGATTAGCTATTGGAATTCAAATGTTAGGTTGGGGTCTTTCAGGGCCAATTTTTGGAGCAATTGCAGATAAGTATGGAGGACACAAAGCTATCGCCCTAGCATTTGTTTTTTATATTTTTGGAATTTATTTTTTATTTTCGGGCCCTAATACAGGAATTTATTTCCAAATGAGTTTAGGTGTTTTAGTTGGAATAGGTTGTGGTGGTACAGCAATTAGTATTCCTATGGCAGTTGTAGGCAAACACTTTCCTTTATCTAATAGAACTATCGCAATGAGTTTTGTTACTGCCGTTGGTTCTTTTGGTTATTTTCTGTCTCCAATATTTACAAATTATTCTCTACAAAATCATGGGTGGATTCAAACTCTAATTTATTTTATGGTTTTTTTACTTGTCGGCCTAGCAGTTTCTTATTTTGTAAGGTCTCCAGATTCAAATCGTTCAACAGAAAATATGAGCAATCAAAATACTTTAAGTGCACTAAAAGAGGCATTTCAAACTAAAAGCTATGTGCTTTTAATAGCAGGGTTTTTTGTATGTGGATTTCATATAACATTAGTAGGCACACATGTTCCTAAATATGTAATAGATAGAGGTTTAGATGATTGGACCGCAGCAATGATTTTATCGCTAATTGGTTTATTTAATATTTTTGGATCCCTTTTAAGCGGATATCTATCAACTAAAATAAGTAAAAAAATAATTTTGAGTGTAATCTATTTATTAAGAGGAATTTCAATATGTTTATTCATATTTACTCCACCAAGCACAATAAGCTCAATTGCATTTGGAGCAAGTTTTGGATTTTTATGGTTATCAACAGTACCTGCTACTAGCGGAATAGTAGCCCATATGTTTGGAACAAAATTTTTAGGATTATTATATGGTCTAGTTTTTTTAAGCCATCAGATAGGATCATTTTTTGGAGCTTATTTAGGAGGCTTATTTTATGATCTTTATGGTTCTTATGACTATGCGTGGTATTTGGCAATTGCATTATCTATATTTGCCGGTCTAATACATTTACCAATTGTAGAAAAACCAGTTTTGAGATTAAAAGAAGAAAATTAAATTGAATATAAAAAGTTATTTAAAAAACATAAGTAAATCTAATAGATCTTACGTAATTTATAAATCTCAAAATGGATTTAATCTTTACACAAATTTTTCTGAAAAGGTTATTTTAACAAAAAAAAATGTTCTTAGTTTTTTAAGCAAAATTAACTCAAAAAAAAAAAAAATAAAAAATACTGACCTTTATATCGGCTTTTTTGGATATGAGATTTTAAATAATATGATTAATATTAAGCTTCCTCGACAAAAAACAATTAATTTTCCAAAAGGAATTTTCTATAAGCCGAATACATTAATTAATTTATCAGAAAATTTACCTTATAGATCTGAAGATAACTTTAGTAAAAATAGAAAATTCAAAATTAATATTAATAAAAAAAACTATTCAAAAATATTTGAAAAATTTAAAAAAAAAATTAAAAAAGGTGAGACATATCAAATAAAAATTTGCACAAAATATAAAAATAAATCTAAAATTGATCCATTAGATTATTTTTGCAGATTATCAAAAACTAATCTTGCACCTGAGGCATTTATGATAAAGGATAAAAACTTTTCAATTATTAGCTGTTCTCCTGAAAATTTAATTATAAAAAAAGGTTCTTCTATATCTACAAAACCTATAGCAGGAACATTAAGAAAAAATAAAATGATAAACAAAACCAAAGCTCTAAAATTTTTCAGAAAAAATATCAAGGAAACAAAGGAGCATAACATGATTGTTGATATGGAAAGAAGTGACCTTTCAAAAATTTGTAAACCTGGAAGTGTTAAATTAGCTAAAGAAAAAACTGTTGAAGAATATAAAGATCTTTATCATTATGTAAGTTTAATTAGCGGTAAACTTAGAAAAAACATTAAGAATATTGAAATTATAAGAGCAATGATGCCAGGAGGTTCTGTAATTGGTTGTCCAAAAATAAGCACGTTAAATTTTTTAAATAATCAAGAAAAGGAAAATAGAAATATTTATACAGGTAGTTTTGGATTTATTAAATTTAATGGAGATATGAGATTTAACATTATTATAAGATCAATTTTAAACTACAAAGGATTTTCCGAAATTTCAGTTGCCTCTGGAGTTGTAATAGACAGTAATGCTAATAATGAGTTTAACGAAAATTTTATAAAAGCCAAAGCACTAATCGATTTATTTAAATGATATACGTAATTGACCATAAAGACTCTTTTACTCATAATGTAGTTCATCAGTTTTCAATATTTGATAAAGTCGAATGTGATGATTTTGAAAAAATTAATAAATCTAAGTTAAATAAAGCATCCACAATAGTTTTCTCTCCAGGACCAGGCTCACCACAAGATTATCCTTTTTCATCTAAAATATATAAACAATTTAAAGGAAAGAAAAAAATAATAGGAATTTGTTTAGGTTTTCAGCAAATATTATTCTCTGAAGGCGCAGAAATTGTTGAACAAAAAAAAATATATCATGGTTTTCAGTCTCAGGTAGTAGTAAATAACTCAAGTAGCATTTTTTCAAAAGGTAAAAAGTTTAAGGTGGGTAGATATCATTCTTTACAATTGAAGGAACCTTTTGTGGCAAAAAATTTCAAAATAACTATGAGATGTGCTATTTCAAAAGTTGCAATGTCTTTTGAAAATAATATAGATAACGTTTATGGATTTCAATTTCACCCAGAGTCATTTTTAACTGTTGATGGTAAATTACTTATTAAAAAAATCTTATCGTCTTAAAGATTTCAAAGAAGTAAGCTTTAAGGATCTTTGGGGTGATCACGGTGTATTTACCACAATGTGGATTTACAATAAGCCACCAAGAATTTTATTTTTTAAAAAACATATTGAAAATTTAATTAAGTCAATAAAAATCTATAATATATCTAATACCAATATAAAAAAAGATATATTGAGACTAATTAAGAAAAATTTAAAAACCAGTCAAAAATATAATCATTTACTAAGAGTTGCACTTAATAAAAAAATTATATCAATATCTTTGAGAAAACGAATTAAGCCAAAGTCTCATTTTAATTTAAAATTAGTTAACTTAAAACGTCATAGACCAGAATTTAAAAATTTAAAATATAAAGCTATTATAAAACACCTAACGAAGCTTGATAGTTCAAAATTTGATATTGGTTTATGTTCAAATAAAAAAATATTTGAGTCAGGTACATCTAATATTCTTTTTATTAAAAATGATAAAGTTTATTCGCCATTAGATAAATTTTATAAAGGCATTACATATAATTTTTTTAAAAAAAAAATTAAAAAAATTATTAATAAAAATATTTTTATTAATTCAATTAATCAATATGATGAGATTTTATTAATTGGCTCTGGCAAAGGCGTAATATCAGTAAATAGAATAAATCAAATTAAATGGAAAAGAAAAAGTTTAAAATTTTATAAAATTTGCATGAAGTATTATTTGTCAGCAATTAATAATTGTCCTAAATATAAATAAATGAAAAGAGATCCTAATAATCCTTGTTTATTTTGTAACTTTAAAGAAAGTGGTTTAGCTCATGAAAATGATTTAGCTTATGCTAGTTATGACACTTATCCGGTTTCTAATCTTCATTGTTTAATAATTCCTAAAAGGCATTTTAAAAATTACTTTGAACTAAGTGATGAAGAATTAATTGCCTGCAATGATTTAACTAAAATAATTAAAGATGAAATTCTTCTTAAAGATAAATCAGTAAAAGGATTTAATATTGGTTCCAATATTGAAAGAATTGCAGGTCAGTCTATAATGCATTGCCATTTACATCTGATTCCTAGAAGAGAAGGTGATGTAGAGAACCCACAAGGTGGAGTCAGATCTGTTATTCCAAAAAAACAACACTACAAGCGTTAATATAAGCTGTTATTAAAGACAAATTGTCCGATAGTTTGGGTTGAACTCTAAAATTAACTAGATTAGAAAATCTTTTAAAATTATTAAAAAGATTTAATATAAGGGTAATATGTTAGAACTAAATCCGTTTTCAGTATTAGCTGAGTCAATGTCTCCTTTGATCATGCAAGGTTTTATACTTACTATGATAGCTATGATAGCCATTGGGACCATTGTTCAAATGGTACATCATAAGAATATTACTTATTTTTTTAATAATGCTAAAAAAGCTAAGCTTCAAGCAACTAGAGAAGTTGGGACTGGCGAAAAAGTTTCTATAATTGCAAAAACAGTTGTTCATGATATTGGCACTACTGCAGAATTAGGATTTGGAAAAAGAAGACTTTCGCATGTTATGGGAATGTATGGCACTATAATATTTTGGGTATCAACAGTGGTACTCATTTTTTGTTACACAGGAATTGATAAAGCTTCATCATCAACTTGGTCAACGTTATGGCATGCAGGTGCAATATTAACTTGTCTGGGTGGATATTGGTTTTGGTTCTTTTTAAGAGTAGATGTTTCAGCTGAAGCACATCCTTGGTACAGAATTATTAAAGCTGATTTATTTGTTTTAGCATTATTAGCTTGCTCAACATTTGCATTACTTTGGTCTTATACTCAATTTAGAGGTCAGGTTGAATTATCTTATTTATTTTTTGTTTTGTATGTTCTTTCAAATTTAGTTCTGTTTGGCGGAGTATATTGGTCAAAATTTGCCCATATGTTTTATAAACCTGGTGCGGCAATTCAAAAAAACCTAGCAGAGGCTGATGGATCAAGGGATAACCTTCCACCTCCAGCAGAAGCACCTGAGCAATTTGGCCTAGGAATAAAAAGAGAAGAGCCAAAACACTATTAATATGTTAAACAAAAAAAAAGGAGAAATTTAAATTTATGTCAACATTTGTATACATGACTAGATGTGATGGTTGCGGTCATTGCGTAGATATATGCCCTTCAGATATAATGCATATTGATGAAAATATTAGACGTGCAAAAAATATAGAACCAAATTTTTGTTGGGAATGTTACTCATGTGTTAAGGCATGCCCAAATCATGCAATTGACGTTAGAGGATATGCAGATTTTGCACCAATGGGACATAGTGTTAGAGTTAGAAGAGAGGAAGAAAAAGGAACTATCTCTTGGAAAATAAAATTCAGAAATGGGACAACTAAAGATTTTGTATCACCGATAACAACAAAACCTTGGGGAAAATTTATTCCAAAACTTGCTGATGGTGAGAAAATAAAACAAGGAGAATTAAATTCTCAAAGACTATACACAGAACCAGAAGGTCTTAATATTGATGGTGAATTGCCAGCAGTACCTAAAGAATCATTTAAAAAAGGAGTTTATTATTAATGGCTAAACATAAAACTCATTATGAAGATTGTGATGTTCTAGTTGTAGGTGGTGGAATGGCTGGGACAGGAGCTACTTTTGAAGCCAGACATTGGGGTAGAGATATGAAAATAATTTGTGTTGAAAAAGCAAACATAGATAGAAGTGGTGCAGTTGCTCAAGGTCTTTATGCTATTAACTGTTATATGGGAATGCAATGGGGTGAAAATCAACCTGAAGACCATGTAAGGTATGCGCGTAATGATTTGATGGGAATGGTAAGAGAAGATTTAGGTTATGATATGGCTCGTCATGTAGATTCTACAGTTCATATGTTTGATGAGTGGG
>MDSV01137167.1_pt1 | contig 16270 bp, 15 predicted proteins | sample 810851 | NCBI WGS metagenome assembly MDSV01 (sample SAMN05326640, study PRJNA326480) | marine metagenome | isolation source: seawater | place: Atlantic Ocean: North East | collected 2012 | reverse complement strand
TTACTCAAATGATTGAAAGTTCCAATAAAAGTGCTGAAGTTGATATGAAGTCTAGACGCCTTAATGAGTCAATCGTTGAAGGGAAAAGAGTTATTTATGCTTTAGAACAAGCTCTTGAAACTGACGGAAATAACCTTTTGTCTAAAGAAGAAATCAGTTCAATAATTAACAAACTAGATGCTCTAAAACTAAGTATAACTGAGAATGATTCATCAGTTATTGAGGATAATATTAAAATAGTAGAAAAAGGATCAGAGTTCTATGTTGAACGTAGAATGAATAGTAGTATAAAGTCACTCATTGCAGGTAAAGGTATAGATGATATACTGTAAAACGAAATGCCAAAGATAACATTTTTACCAAATGAAGATATTTGCCCTGATGGTGCCACAATTGAGGTAGACAAGGGTACTAGTATTTGTAGAGCTGCTTTAGATAGTGGAATATCTATTGAGCATGCATGTGAATTATCATGTGCATGTACAACATGTCATGTCTTTGTAGTAAAAGGATTGGAGTCTTTGGCAGATGCAACAGATGACGAGGATGACTATTTGGACAAAGCATGGGGGCTTCAAAGTAATTCTAGATTGAGTTGCCAAGCAATTGTTTCAGATGATGATTTAGTCATTGAGATACCAAAATATACAATCAATCATGCTTCGGAGAATCACTAATGTCACTTAAATGGACAGATAGCTTAGATATCGCAATACATCTTGATGAAAAATTTCCTGACGTAGATCCTCAACAAATTAGATTTACAGATTTGCATGCATGGATTTGTGAGTTAGATAATTTCGAAGATGATATTACTAAATCTAATGAAAAAATATTAGAAGCCATACAGATGTGCTGGATTGAGGAGAAATAAATATTATGAATAAAGAAGAGACTCTTGGCATTATCAAACCTGATGCTGTTAGTAGGAATCTAATAGGGTCAATAATCAAGTTAATAGAGGACCATGATATTACATTGAAGAAAATGAAGATGATTAATTTATCCAAATCTCAGGCTGAAGATTTTTATAGTGTTCATAAAGGAAAAATATTTTATGATAAACTAATTGAATACATGACATCTGGACCAATAATAGTCATGGTTCTAGAAGGCATAAATGTAGTACAAAGATACAGAGACCTAATGGGTAAAACTAATCCAGATGAGGCTGCTGAAGGCACTATTAGAAAGCTTTTTGCCTTAGATACAACTCATAACTCTGTTCATGGTTCTGATACTCCAGATAATGCTATAATGGAGATTAATTTATTTTTTTAAGTTGATAATTCATCATGAAAGATAATACAATTCAGTCAATTAAAGGCTTTAAGGATATATTACCTAACGAGGTAAAGTATTATAAGTATATTGAAAACACAATATTTAATATATCCCAGCAATATGCGATCAACGAGATAAGACTTCCTATTATTGAAAAATCTGAATTATTCATGAAATCAATTGGCAATAATACCGATATCGTTAATAAAGAAATGTATGATTTTATTGATAAGAATGGAAACTCAATATGTTTAAGACCAGAAGGTACAGCATCTGTAGTACGATCAGTAATAGAGCACAATCTTGTTTATGATAGAGGTTTGAAAAAACAAAAATATATGTACTACGGACCAATGTTTAGACATGAAAAGCCTCAAAAAGGAAGATACAGGCAGTTCAATCAATTCGGAATAGAGTATTTTGGATTTATTGATACGAATAGTGACTTAGAGCTAATTACACTCGGGAACCACATGTTTGATAAATTGGGTCTTGATAATGCCGAGCTCCATATAAATTCTCTCGGTAATATCGATGACAAACAAAAATATGGAAAGATTGTATCGCAATATTTTACACCATTAAGAAATACTTTAGATGAATATCAATTAAAAACTTTATCAAATAACCCACTAAGATTATTAGATAGCAAAAAAGATAACATTAAAGATACTCTAAAAAAAATTCCAAAGATGAATGAAACATTATCAGATGATTCGAAAAATAGATTCAATCTTTTGTTAAAAAAACTAGATGATATTGGTATAAAATATCATTTAGATAACTCCATTGTAAGAGGTCTCGACTATTATAATGACACAGTATTTGAATGGAGAGATGATGCTCTTGGCAGTCAGAATGCTATTTGTGCAGGCGGGAGATATGACTCTCTTGTAGAAAATACTGGTGGGAATGTAGTGCCGGCAATAGGTTTTGCGCTTGGAATAGAGAGGATCGTTGAGCTTGTAAAAGTATTAGATGTTAATTTTGAGGCACAAAACATTACGATCCCAATTATATCTATTTTGCCAGAAGGCGACTCATATGCAATGAAGTTAGCTATTAGTTTGCGTGAAAAATATCCCTTTACTAGATTTGCAGCTATGGACAGTTCTGCAAGCCTTTCATCACAAACTAAAAACGCTCTAAAAATCAATGATAACTTTAATATAATCATCAATGATAAAAATATGAATGACAAAACTGTTACTGTTAGGATGAAAGAGAATAAAATGAATGATATTATTTTTACTCAAGATCAATTAGTCGATATTATGGATAAATTTTATGAATGATCAATATACTGAAGAAGAAGATAAGCTAGTTAGCTGGTTTAAAGATAATTTTAAAAATATGATGGTTGGAATCATTAGTGGAAGCTTACTTGTGTTAGGTTATAACTATCTTGATGATAAAAAATTAAATGAACAATATGAGATGTCACTCAAGTATGAAAATGCTTTAATTAATTATCAAGAAGAAAAATATGATGTTATATTAAGTTTGTCAGATGAGCTAAGTTTAACCAATCCTTCAAATATTTATACATCTTTAATAAATCTATACTCTGCTAAAATACATCATGATAATAAAGACTATGATAAGGCATTAAGTGCACTTGACATCATAATTAAGAACTCGGATTCTCTGGAAATATCAGATATTGCCAAACTAAGGTCAGCCAGAATACTTATTTTTCTGAAAAAAGATGATGATGCTAAAAACTTAATTCTCTCAATAGATAATTATACAAACAAAGCAATACCAACTGAATTACTAGGCGATATTGAATATTATAATAGTAATTTAGATGAAGCAAAAAAATATTATTCATTAAGTCTAAAGAATGATCTTACTCCAAATAAGCGAAAAATTATAGAAAATAAAATTAATTCAATATACTAAAATGAAAAATTTAATAATAATTAGTTTATCTTTGCTTATTTCAAGTTGTTCTCATCTTGATATCGCTTCTTACTTAGACATGATGAAGACAGATACTATTAACCAGAGTATCAGTAAAGTTAGAGTTAATCTGCTATGGTCATCAGATATTGGAGAGTCACGAGATTATAAGACTGGTATCCTCCAACCTGTTTTCAAAGATGGAACTGCATATTCTATAGATAGTAATGGGTATGTTAGCGCAATAGACTTATCAAATGGTGATCCTATATGGCTATATGACCTAGATATGGAGGTATCTTCTGGATTAGGCTTTCATGATAATAAAATATTCTTTGGAACTAATGATGGCATGTATTATGGTATTAATATCAACAAACTAGCAAGCTCATATAGTATTTTTGATACACTTGATTTTATTAATATCCTTGATGATACTCAAATTGATCCTGATATTAAATTACAACTGAAGAGTGAAGCTTCTTCTCAAGCAATTGGTCTCGATGATTTAGTATTTATTAAATTAGATGATGGAGACACAACAGCTATAAATACGAATAATGGAGAAATTGAATGGAATTATAAAGGAAGAAATGTGCCATTAAGTATGAAGGGTTCTGGAGCTATCGCTATTCTAAATAATAATATTTATGTTCCCAGAGATGATGGTAATATTATCTCGTTACAATATTCATCAGGAAAATTAAATTGGCTTGTTTCTATTTCACCAAGGTCAGGCAGAAATGAATTAGAATCTCTTAGAGATGTTGAAATATCTCCAGTAATTGATAATGGTGTACTATTTATAGGTTCATTCCAAGGTAATCTTATAGCTATCGATACTTTTAGTGGAAATATTATATGGTCAAGACCTATGTCAATTCTATCTCATATGAGTATAGATAATGAAAATTTATATGTTTCTGATGAATCAGGAATCATTTATGCAATTGATCGATATGATGGAAACACTTTATGGAAAACAGATTTTCCAGAAAAGATAGTATCAATGCAAACATTTGTTGCTGATCAATATATTGTCTCATTAAGCACGAAAGGACATGTTATTGTATTGAATAAACTAGATGGCAAACTCCTGACCCTTAAAAATCTTATAAGTGATATTGACCCACAAGCAAACGGACTATTGTTTGATAAAATACTTTATATAGTCACTAAAGATGGTAGACTCAACGCAATTAAAATTAATTAATTGAAACCATGAAAGAATCTATTGCTATTGTTGGCAGAACAAATGTAGGAAAATCACTGCTATTTAATAAACTCACTAAAGCAAGAAAATCGCTTGTTATTGATTATCATGGTGTTACCCGAGACATAAATACTGGATACTTACTTTTAGGTAATAGATCATTATATGTCGAAGATACTGGAGGAATACCTGAAAAGAATGATCAATTTAGTTCACAGATACTAGATAAAGCATCCAAGTCAATATCTAATGCAGATTTAATTTTATTTGTAGTTTCTGCTGCCGATGGTTTAACATTTCAAGATCAAGAGATATGTAAAATGTTGAGAAAACTAAATAGAGAAATCATACTGCTTGTAAATAAAACCGATTTATCTAAAAAATCTCAACCTATCAGTGATTTTTATCAACTAGGTATCAAAGATGTATTACTCATTTCTGCCAAAAATAATATTGGTATAACAAGCCTTAAAGAAAAACTATCTGATATTTTAGTAGGAGATGAGATTGTATCAAAAGATATATTCAGGCGTATCTCAATTATAGGTAAGCCTAATGCAGGAAAATCTACACTTATAAATACTTTATTGAATGAAGAAAGAATGATTATATCTGATGTAGCAGGAACTACATTAGATGCCATTGAAATTCCATTTACTTTCAAAGATAATAATTTTTTATTATATGATACTGCAGGCATTACTCGTAAGTCAAAAACAATATCAACTATTCAAAAGTTTAGTATTAATAGCACACTAGAAACAATCAAAACTACAGATATTTGTATATTCATGATAGATGCTGAAGAGGGTATAACTAAGCAAGATAAAACTATCCTCAATATTATCAAAAAAAGTAACAAAGCTTTTATAATTGCTATAAACAAAATTGATACTAAAAACAAAACTGAGCTATTAGAATTAAAAAAAGATTTGAAATATTTTTCTAATATAACTGACAATGCATCTATAGTTATGATATCAGCGATAAATAAGGAGAATATTAAAAAATTACTTTATACAATATCTAATATTTCTTATTCGATTTATAAGAGATATAAATCATCCTATTTAACAGAGGTTTTAAATGAGGCTTTGAACACTCATCCGCCACCAATGATTAACAACAGAAGAATTAAGCTAAAGTTCGCTCAACAAGCAAAATCCGATTCGCTTTCAATTATTATTTATGGAAATCAAGTTGATAAATTACCTTCTTCATATGAAAAGTATCTAAAGAATTTCTTTATTGATAAGCTAAAATTAGTAGGCATACCAATTAAGATTTCATTATCTAAACAAAAAAACCCATTCGATTGAATGGGTTTTTAATTATACACCTGTATTATTATTCAGCAGTTTTTGGGCTGATAATATTTTTTACTTCGGAAATTTTGTTTGCTGGAAACCCGCCTGTTGCAGCATGATCTTTAATCAAACCTTCGTTGTCAGCATTGTAAACACAGTAAACTTTATCACCAGTTACATAACTATGAACCCATTCAATTCCAGTGCCCATGTCCTTTAGAATTCCACATGATTTTTGCGATATACCTTGTAGGTCTTCTTGTTTTAAGTCTCCTGCGCCAGGAATTTCTCTTTCTATTACATATTGTGGCATTTTACCCCTCCTTATTAATATAATATCTATTCTGCTATGATTTTCATGAAGCTTCAAGGATTAAATTTTTAATTATTTCCCTATTTATGAGTAATTCTGGGTCAACATAAGTATTATTCATTAAAACCGACCAATGGAGGTGTGGCCCGGTTGATTTACCTGTGGTCCCAATTCGACCAATTATGTCACCTTTTTTTACTTGTTGATTCTTATCAACTAGAATTTGATCTAAATGAATTAGGAGACTTTTTAATCCTTTTCCATGATCTAAAATAATCGTTTTACCATTGTAAAAGAAATGACCCGTTAAAATTATTTTTCCAGATGATGGTGCTACTACTGGAGTGCCAGTTGCAGCGGCAATATCATATCCATTATGATAATTACCTTCTTTGCCATTATAGAATCTTCGTGTTCCGAAAACTCCTGATGTAGCACCTTTGGCTGGCTTAATAAAATCTAGATCTGGATCCATGTTAGTCCAAACATTTCTAGCTTTCCTTAACTGTTTAGCATCATTTTTAATTTGTTTTATAATATCTTTGTCAGGCTCAATATATTTTTTATTGACTATTATTCTTTGAGTATCAAATATTTTCTTCTCAATATTAAAAAAGACCTTTTTAATAACTTCATTTGTTTTATTCTTAATAGTTAAGTTATTACCTCCAATTTTAGAATTATATGGTATCCCATATACGGCATAAAATTTATCCATATATTGCCATGTCAAAATTTTTTGATTAGCAACAAATAGATCTTGCTGATACTCATCTTTATTAATCTCTGAAAAATAAATACCCCCTCCATACAAGGATATTTGAACTTCTGTTGCAAGTAGTAATTGGATGCTAGATAAGCTTACTAATAATGAGAATATAAATAGTCTAAGTGATTTCATGGTGTCAGCTTATTATTATCTTTCCAGCCTTTTTTGATATATTTTGTGCTTACTGTAGTTGTTATGCCACCTCTTACTTTCCAGTACCCAATGACAGAGATATATCTAGGTTTTATTAGTGTACGTATATCTCTCAAAATACAATTCGTATTGTCTTCATGAAATGCCCCAATATCTCTGAATGAGCCCATATATAGTTTTAGAGATTTAAGCTCTACGCAGAGTTTATCGGGGATATATTGTATAACAAATTCTGCAAAATCTGGCTGACCTGTTAGTGGACATAAACATGTAAATTCTGGAATATCCATAGTGATTAGATAGTCTTCTTTGGTTTCTGGGTTATCAAATGTATCTAAAATCTTTTGATGTAATTTCATTAATGTATCTCCTGATAGTAGTATTATACCTAAGATAATATTATAATCTATTAAAGGGTTTTCTATGCGTCTTACTAAAATTAAATTATCTGGTTTTAAAACATTTGTTGATTCTACCACTCTATCTTTTCCAAGTAATTTAACAGGCATCATCGGTCCGAATGGTTGTGGTAAATCAAATATTATTGATGCAATACGATGGGTAATGGGTGAATCATCTGCTAGAAATCTGAGAGGCGATTCTATGGATGATGTAATATTTTCTGGTTCTTCATCTAGATCTCAAGTTAGCAAGGCATTCATTGAATTATATTTTGATAATGAAAATAATACTCTTGATGCAAAATTTGCAAAATATTCTGAGATTGTCATAAAGAGGGAAGTCTCTAGAGATGGTGTTTCAAATTATTATTTAAATACCACAAGATGTCGTAGAAAAGATATAAAAGAAGTTTTTCTCGGAACAGGGCTAGGTCCACGAAGCTATGCAATTATAGAACAGGGAATGATATCTAGACTTGTAGAAGCGAAACCTGAAGAACTAAGAAGTTATCTTGAAGAAGCTGCTGGAATTAGCAAATATAAGGAAAAAAGAAGAGAGACTGAGCTGAGGCTGAAACATACTAAAGATAATTTAAATAGATTAAATGATGTTATGAAAGAAATTACTTCGCAATTAGGCAAACTTGAAAGACAAGCAAAAGCTGCTAAAGATTACAAAGAGCTCAAAGACAACGAACGTAATTTAAAACTAAACCTATTAAATTTAAGATGGAATAACTACAATAAGCAAATAGAGGTTCTAGATTTAGATATAAGTAAAAAAAATATAGAATATGAAAAACAAAAATCTTTAATCACTAGTAAAGATAAATCAATTGAAGAAACTAGAGTACAAAGAGCAAGTGAACAAGATCTTTTTAATTCATCACAGGCTGATTTTTATCATATAGGAAGTGAAATAGCAAGATGTGAGAAAGATATTGAGCATAGTGAAGAGACTGAGTCATCAAGATTGAAGTCAATAGACGATTTAATTAAATCTATTAAAAATCTAAAACAAAATCACTTAGTTGAAAAAGAGAGGATAATTGGCATTGAAAAGTCTATTGCTGGCAAAAATAAAGATCTTTCAGAGACAACTAGAAAATTATTACAAGCTAATGAAGAGAAAGTTAACGCAAATAATGCTTTGCAGAACTGGCAGCAAAAATATAATGAATTCATTTCTATTCAGCTAGAAACTAAAAACAAACAAGAAATTGAAAGAACAAAGATAAGTGCATCAGAAAAATCTATTGAGTTATTATCAAAAAGATTAAGGATTCTCGAATCTTATACGATACCTGAAGATCAAAGCTCTATAGATAAAAATACTATTATGGCTTCTGCAGAAGAAATACAACAGAAGATATCATCTATGTTAATAGACATTCAAAGATCAGAATATATTAAAAATAAATCTGATAAGTTATTTCAGTTATTACCAAAAAATGTCAAAAATATTTCAGAAAGTTTTAAGAATCTCATTAAGAAAGTTAAATTATTAATAAGATCACAAGAAGAAGAAATTAATGATATAAAGACAAAAATCATGGATTATCAAAAATCTGTTGAAGATGGTAATAAAAAATTATTTTCTCTCAAAAGTGATATTGAAAAAAATGATAAGAAAAAAATTCAGTTTGAAAAAGAGCGCATTGAATTTAAACAAATAATAGATAAGGTGATATGGAATACAGATGAGTATCAAGCTAATCAAAATAAGCTAAATGTAGCAATCTCATCATTACTATCGGAAAAAACAGCTGTGGAAGAAAATCTCTCACGGTTAAATATTGAAATAAGAGATATGGATGACAGGAGATTGTCATTTCTATCTAATGAAAGTGATGCAGAAAAACCATCTTCTGATATGCAAAATCTACTTAAAAAATTATTAAAAGATAAGAAAGATAAAGAAAAAGAACTTAGTAAATATAGAAATAGTTTATCTAAACTTGATGACATAATCTTAAAACTTGAGTCTGAAAAAAATGATATTACGATAATAATATCTGATATTAGAGAGTTATTGGAAAAAAATAAAATATTATTGAGTGAAAAAACAGCTCAACGTAATGCTTTAAAAGATAATACAGAATTATCTATCGCAGAGATAGAAAAAACCTTGAAAGATAATATTGTGACTGAAAGTATTGAGACAATTGAGCTTACTATTGGTAAAGTTCAAAAGAAGATTGATTCTCTTGGTGCAATTAACTTGGCAGCAATCGATGAGTTGAGTGATCAAGAAGAAAGAAAGATATATCTAGACAATCAATATGAAGATCTTTCAAAGTCTGTACAAACACTGGAAAATGCTATTAAGAAAATTGATCAAGAAACTAAGTCAAAATTTAAAGACATTTTTGATCAGATTAATAATAACCTCAATACATTCTTTATAAAAATATTCGGCGGAGGTAAAGCCTATCTTGAGTTAACCGATAATGACTTACTTAATACTGGTGTATCTATTATGGCTAGGCCACCAGGAAAACTTGTCAAAAATATAAATCTTTTGTCTGGTGGAGAAAAAGCTGGAGTTGGAATAGCTTTTGTTTTTTCTATCTTCAAAATTAATCCTGCTCCATTTTGTTTGTTAGATGAGGTTGATGCGCCCTTAGATGATGCTAATAATAGTAGATTTTGTAATGTAGTCAAAGAAATGTCTAAGACTGTCCAGTTCATATTCATTACTCATAATAAATCAACAATGGAGTTAGCGGATGTCTTATCAGGCGTTACAATGAGAGAAGCTGGCGTATCAAAGCTTGTTTCTGTTAATGTTAATCAGGCAATTAGTTTAACATCAAAGACAGATAGCAATGCTGAGATAATAAACTCACAAAACTAGCATTATGTCGTCTGATAAAAAATCATTAAAAAAGAAATATAAATTATTAATTGATAAGATTAATTATCACAATAAAATGTATCACACATATGATGCTCCAGAAATATCTGATTCTGCTTATGATGATTTATATTTACAACTTAAAAAATATGAAGCAAATAATCCAGAGGTAATTTTAAAAGAATCACCAACAAATAGAGTAGGTTCAAAACTACTTAGTGGCTTTCAAAAGGTTAATCATCAAAAAAAAATGCTTTCCTTAGCAAATGCATCAGATTATCAAGATTTTCTGAGTTTTTGTACACGAATTAAAAAAGATCTCAAGAATGAAGAATTTATATTGTCTGCTGAACCTAAGTTTGATGGCCTTGCGATTAGTATCACATATTTAAATGGACATTATTACTCGGCTATTACCAGGGGCGATGGTATTACAGGTGAAGATGTGACCGCTAATGTTAAAACTATCAAGTCTTTGCCATTAGTTCTTGATGGAAAGAATTTGCCAACTAAAATATGTCTCAAAGCAGAAATATATATGAGCATAAATGAATTTACTAAATTAAATAAGATATTGATTAAAGATAATCAAAAAACTTTTGCTAATCCACGAAATGTAGCTGCTGGTACGATTAGACAGCTTGATCCTGGTATCGCATCAAGCAGAAATCTACGAATATATTTCCATGGTTTAGTTGAGGATGATACTTTTAATGATCAAACACATTCTCAAACACTAAAAAGATTTAAAAAATATGGACTGCCAACCTGTGATCTTAATAAACTCGTTTATAACATCGATGATGCTCAAGATTATTATAATTATTTAAATGACCTTAGATCATCATTACCATATGAGATTGATGGAATCGTTTTTAAAGTTGATAATTATGCACAGCAGTCATTACTTGGTATAACCTCTAAAGCTCCTAGATGGGCAATAGCATATAAGTTTAAATCAATTGAGGTAAAAACTAAGCTTTTAGGAGTCACATTTCAAATTGGTAGGACCGGTATTATCACACCTGTTGCTGAGCTTGATACTATTAATGTTGGAGGCGTTAATGTTAGTCGTGCTAGTTTACATAATATGGATGAAATTAATAGGAAAGACATTAGAGTCAATGATATGGTCTTTGTTAAAAGAGCGGGTGATGTAATCCCTGAGGTTGATCGAGTCAGTTTGGATGATCGTGGTCAAACTACTAAAATAAAAATGCCTAAGATCTGTCCTTCATGTAAATCGCCATTAACTAAAGTATCTAATCAGTCAATTTATAAGTGTATTAATGACACAAACTGCAAACCTCAAATTATCCAATCAATACAACATTTTGCATCAAGAAAAGCTATGAATATTTCTGGACTAGGTCAAAGCATTATTGAATCTCTAGTTGAATCTAAGTTAGTAAAAAATATTTCTGATTTATATAAGCTTTCAATAGAAGATTTATTAAATATTGAAAGAATGGCGCAAAAATCTTCATATAATCTTATACAGTCAATCGAGTCATCAAAAAAAATATCTTTCGATAAACTGATATATTCTCTAGGAATCAAAGAGGTGGGAATAACTACAGCTCAAGCCCTATCTAACAATTATAAATCAATTGATTTGCTAATATCAGCTAAAAAAGATGAACTATGCTTGATAAATGATATAGGAGGTGTTGTTGCCGAAAATATATATAATTATTTTAGGAATAACAAGAATATAAATATTATTGCTAATCTAATTAAGTTAGGTATTTCAATAGACTATCTTGCTATAAATAATAGACTAGAGGGAAACACATATGTAATAACAGGCTCATTTGATAGCTTTTCTAGGCAAGAGATAGAAAGCACTATAATTTCTAATGGAGGCAAAGTTTCTAATTCTATCTCAAAGAATACAACTGCGCTGATATTAGGATCAAAGCCCGGCTCTAAATATGAGAAGGCAAAAAAAAATGGTATAGAAATTATTGGAGAGGAGAAGCTTTCTAAGCTTCTCTAAGCAACTCATTTATTCCGACTTTTGATCGAGTTTTCTCATCTACTTTTTTTACAATTACAGCACAATATAAGCTATAACTTTTGTCTTTAGATGGTAAAGAACCTGATACTACAACTGAACCTTCGGGAATAACCCCATATGTCACTTCACCAGTTTCTCTATCATAAATTTTAGTACTTTGACCAATATAAACACCCATTGATATTACTGAATTCTTTTTAACTATCACGCCTTCAACTATTTCGGATCTTGCTCCAATAAAACAATTATCTTCTATTATAGTTGGGTTTGCTTGCAATGGCTCTAGTACACCACCTATACCAACGCCACCAGATAAATGAACATTTTTGCCAATTTGTGCACAAGAACCTACGGTAGCCCATGTATCGACCATGGATCCATCATCTATATATGCGCCAATATTTATAAATGATGGCATCAGAACAACATTTTTACCTACAAATGTACCTTCTCGAGCAATAGCTTGTGGAACAATTCTGATATTATTTTCTTTTAAATATGATTCTTTAATATCCTTAAATCTTGAAGTTAACTTATCATAGAATTTTGTATACCCAGTATCTGTTATCTTGTTTTCTCTAAGTTTGAACGAGATCAATATCGCCTTTTTTATCCATTGATTTACTATCCAATCATCATCATTTTTTTCTGCAACCCTCAACACTCCGGAATTTAATGACGCTATAGTTTCCTCAACAGCTTCAGAAACTTTGTTTCTGTCCATGTCTTTCATATTTGATGAAAAAGCTTGTTCTATTATTTCTTGATTATTCATAAGGTGCTCGGAATTTTGTTATCCTTTTTTTCATTATTAATTATATTGTCTTGTGAGTCTAAGAATACAAGGATATCATAATATTGTCTAATATTTTGAACATACTTTACTGTTTCCCATCCTCTTGCATATCCATACTTTGTTTTTTTATAATATTTTGATCTGCTCAACTTTAATAGATAAGGTTCAAGTGATTGATAGTCACTAATAATCTTGCCATCACTTTTTGCCATCTCAATTGCATCTAGTATATGCCCATAACCTATATTATAGGCTGCTATAGCATACCATATTTTTTCCTTTTGATTTATTTGATCTGGGATCTTATCAAGCATTATTCTTAAATATTTTGCACCCCCATATATACTTTCTTTTGGATTAGTTCTGTCATTTATTTTCATATCTAAAGAGGTATTTTTAGTTAACATCATTATACCTTTTACACCCGTATATGATACTGCATCCTTTTTCCATCTTGATTCTTGATATCCAATACTAGCCAGTAACTTCCAATCATGATTATATTTCTTTGAATAATTTTTAAAATAAAATTCATACAAAGGAAATATATTTGCTAAGTCATTTATAAAATTCTTAGTACCTACAAAATTATATTTAGTATCATTAATCTGATTATTCTGTTTAATATATTTTAATTTATTTTTCTTTAGCAGATCAGTAAAAAAATATGAAATCTTTTCACCTAAATCATTGGTGCTGTTGTTTGGTAAAGCCCAGTTATTGGCAACTTCGCTACCAATCTTATATGCAATATCTATTTCAGAAAAATATTTTCTATAAAAAGATAATTCATCAGAGGTTAATATCGTATATTGTATTTCGCCTTTTATTAATGACTGTACAAGTTCATCAATATTTCTATCATTTGCAACATTATATTTAACTTCGCTATGGCTAATAAAATTATTAATACTTTTTATTAATTTAGGAGAGTCTATTATGGTAATATTATTACCTTTTAACTCTGATATTGTATTTGGTTTTTTATGATAATTTTTATTGAAGACTAGATTGAATTCTACTTTATTATGTGAATATATTAGATGAGCATCATTGATGATTCCCATATCTGCTAATATGTCAATTTTTCTCTCATTGAGTTGTTCTGTTGCAAATGAAGCATTATTGACTGTTATAACTTTTAACTTAATATTTAGATAATTTGATAGCTCCTGCATTAAATCATATGAGAATCCCATTTTTTGATTTTTTATTTCATAATAAGTTGTAGGCCCAGTTCTTGTTCCTATTATGATTTCGCCGTTTTCAACAATCCTCTTATAATCATTTTCATAAAAGGGAGTATAATATTTAGTTATACCTATAACTACAAAAATTAAGATTGTGATATATATGATTCTTAGTAAAAAATTTATCATTAATCACTATTGTTAGCTTTACTCTGGACGCTATTGATAGACTTTTTATTATTTGAACTTTTTCCCTGATAACTTTTTTTTCTATTAAAAGATTTGAACTTATTATTATATTTATTATAGCCATTTTTATGATACCTTCTACGCCCATTATGTGATCTATTTCTATAAACTCTTTTAGGTTTAATTCCAAATAATAATTTTATTTTATCTATGATAGTCTTTATGATATTAGATTTTTTATTGTATATTGGCTTTTTTGTATTGACAGGTTTTGGAGGCAAACTTTTAGGCGTTACAGCACTAACAATTGCCTCTTCATAATGAGAGCTAGTTTCATTTAGTGTTTTTGTATTTTTATCATTGATTTTATTAAGAGATGCTTTGAATTCTTCGCTAGTTCTGTTTTCTCTGTCTATATGATAATTTGCTCCCTCAATTGTATTATCTGGAACAACCTTTATTGTTACTTTTTGTCTTGCCTCAATTCCTTGAATCAATTCTCTTTTATCATTTAAAAGATATGTTGCTAATCTAACAGGCAAATATACTATTAATGGTTTGGAATTCTTCATTGCTTCTTCTTCTAGCATTCTTACTAAATTAACTGAAAGAGTAGATAATGATTTAATGTAACCAACACCTCCACATGTAGGGCATTGCTGGCTATTATTATCTATAATTGATGATTTAAGTTTTTGTCTAGATATTTCCATTAGACCAAACTTTGATATCCTAGTGAATTGGATTTTTGCTTTATCAATCTTTGATAATTCTGCCATTTTTTTCATTACAGATTTTTGAGAATTTAGAGACATCATGTCTATAAAATCCACTACTATAAGTCCACCAATATCTCTTAATTTTAACTGTGTACATAAAGATACTGCTGCTTCTAGATTTGTATTTAAAGCCGTTTCCTCAATATCTCCGCCTTTTGTAGATTTAGCTGAATTTACATCGATACTAGTTAAAGCTTCAGTAGTATCAAATACTATATTTCCTCCAGATGGAAGAGTGACTTTTTTTCTATATACGCTTTGTAATTGTGTCTCTATTCCAAAATTGCTAAATATAGGAACAGGCTTGATATAGTGTTCAACATTAACTTTTGAATGAGGGATAAAATGATCTTTTGCATTAATGAAATCCTCATAAAATTTTTGATCATCAATTATAACCTCATTGATTGATTCATCTATATAATCCCTAATTACTCTGGCAAGCATGCTGCTTTCTTGATAGATGAGAAATGGTGCTTTTTTTAGCACTGAGCTCTCTAATATTGATTCAAATATCTGTATTAAATAATTCATATCCCATTCAAGAGTCTCTTTATTTGTATCCAACCCAGATGTTCTCAAGATAACACTCATTCCGTCTGGAATTTTCATTTCACTTAAGAGTTTTTTTGCTGTCAACCTATCATTTCCCTCTAATCTTCTCGATACTCCGCCTGTGTTCGGATTTTTAGGGAGTAGTACTAAATATTTTCCAGCTAAACTTAAAAAAGTGGTAAGAGCTGCGCCTTTAGTACCCCTTTCTTCTTTGTCTATTTGAATAACAATCTCTTTACCTGGTTCAATACAATCTCTAGATGTTTTTTGTTTCCCTGGTGTGAAAATATCAGGTGATATTTCCTTGAATGGCAAAAAGCCATGTCTTGATCTTCCAAAGTTAACGAAAGCAGCTTCTAGACTAGGTTCTACTCTAGATATTGTGCCCTTGTATATGTTGGATTTGATGTTCTTTGATGGTAAGTCGATGTCTAGTTCCGCCAACTTGTTGTCTTCGACAATAGCCAAGCGCAATTCTTCTCTCTGAGAAGCATTTATTAAAATTTGTTTCATTTGGAATCCTGTAATTCATTTTCTCT
>MDSV01000362.1_pt1 | contig 16270 bp, 10 predicted proteins | sample 810851 | NCBI WGS metagenome assembly MDSV01 (sample SAMN05326640, study PRJNA326480) | marine metagenome | isolation source: seawater | place: Atlantic Ocean: North East | collected 2012 | reverse complement strand
CTTCCTAACTTGCTACTGAATGGTAGCGATGGAATAGCAGTAGGAATGGCAACTCGAATTCCTCCTCATAACTTGACTGAAGTTTCTGGCGCAGTTAGACTTCATGTAGAAACAATTTTGGAAGAGGGAGACGGCAATCAAGGAATGCCAGATTTGTCTATAGAAAGTTACATGGAGCACGTAAAAGGTCCAGATTTCCCTACTGGTGCATCCATCCATGGTATTGATGGGATATACGATATGTACACTTCTGGAAAAGGTAGATTCCATGTTCGTTCTAAGTGCGATGTTCACGATGATGGTAATGGGAAGCGAATTGTAATTCACGAAATTCCTTACCAAGTCAAGAAGGCAGATATGCTAGTCCAAATTGCGGATTTAGTTACTAAGGGCTCAGTTGTTGGTATCAGAGATATTCGTGACGAATCTTCCAAGGAAGGTATACGTGTAGTTATTGAAGTAAAGAATAATGCTGATCCGCATGCTGTTCTGAATCAGTTGTACAAGTCAAGCCGATTGCAAGAATCATATTCTGCAAACATGATGGGAATCCTCGATGGAAGGCCAGTTTTGTTGACATTGCCTGTAATGTTACACACTTATGTCGTACATCGTGAGTCTGTAATTGAACGCAGAGCCAATTACGACTTGGGTAAAGCTGAGGCTAGAGCGCACATTCTTGAGGGATTGGTTAAGGCACAAGACCGCATCGATGATGTCATTACTGTTGGTAAAGGAAGTTCTGGTCGTGAACAATTTGAATCGGTGCTTCAAGGAAATGAAACATTCCCTGGAATTGCACCGTTTAGTTTCACTGAGGCGCAATCCAAGGCTATTGCAGAAAGAAGGTTGTATCAATTAAGTCGTCTTGATGTTGAAAAGGTCCAGAAAGAATACGATGAACTACAAATCAAGATTACAGACTTGAAAGATATAATCGCCTCAAGAGCTCGACGTTTGGATATTTTACTAACTGAAATGGATGAGGTTGTAGAGAAACATGGTGACGAACGCCGCTCCCACATCGATCCAATGCCACTATCCATGGATAGAGAAGATTTGATTGAAGAAAGAGCGATTGTTATCACTCTAACAAATGACAATTACATCAGGCATTTACCTGCTGAAGCGTTTAGAATGCAGAACAGAGGTGGTAAGGGAATGAAAGGAGTTCAAACTAAGAACGAAGATTTCCCAACCACATTGATCACATGTTTTAGCAAAGATAGACTTCTTGTTTTCACTAACCGTGCTGCTACAAAGAAAGACAAAGATGGAAATGAAGTTCCTTACATTGAAGGAAGAGTCTACGGGCTCAAGGCCTGGGAAACTCCACAAGGTTCACGCACAAGTAGAGGAAGTCATATTCGCAATGTTTTGGGCTTGAAGGATGACGAGATAGTTGTATCAATCATCCCTATGAATAAAGAGCTAATCGAAGAACCAGCAGGTCATTTCTTAGCATTCGCTACAAAGAAAGGTGTCATCAAGAAGAGCCGTCTGTCCGATTATGTCAAGATAAATCGTAATGGTAAGAAAGCCATTAACCTCGCTGCTGATGATGAACTGATTACAGTTAGAAGCGGTACTGAAGAACATAATGTCGTGATGGTATCCAATCTAGGAAGGGCATGTAGATTCGATCTTTCAAGCGTTCGAACACAAGGTAGAGTTTCTAGTGGAGTCAGGGGAATAAAACTCGATGCAGACGCATCTCTGGCTGGTATGATACTCACAAATGACATCAATACTAGTGTTCTAACCCTTTCCAAGCAAGGAATGGGTAAGAGAACACGTCTTGGTAAAGGCGTGAAGATTATGTCAATACGTGACGGTGAACAACAGTACGATGAAGAAGGAAATCCAAAGATGGAGATGGATGGTTACCGTGTCACTAAGCGTGGAGGAAAGGGCGTAATCACGATGAATTTGAATGAAGGTGATGTAATCTCCAGAGTACACCAAGTTCCAGATTTGAATGACCAATTGTTCTTATTATCCGGTAAAGGAATCGTAATACGAATATCTGCAGAGCAAACGAAAGAAACTTCGGGACGTTCTTCGAAAGGGACACGTGTCATGGAATTGAGGTCTAAAGACAAGGGTTCATTCCAAGATGAACTGATTTTTAGTGCCAGAATGCCTGCTGAACTTGCTGAGGAAATTCTCACAGAGAAGCCCTCCTCTGATGAAGAAGAGGAATGATTCTCCTTCCGACGCATTCAAACAGTGAGTGCCCGTCTCAAAGATAGGACCGAGTGTCTTAGCGGTGATTCCATGGACGAACAGAATCTGATTTACGACTGGAATATTGTCGACTATGAATATTCAAGAGATTCTGCAAATCATCCTCACGGTGTTTGGTTTGATGATGAAACACTACGTGATGGTCTACAGAGTCCGAGTGCACTCAATCCTTCGATAGATCAGAAGATTGAGTTGCTTACATATATGGAAAAATTAGGCATTCAAAAGGTCGATTTAGGACTTCCAGGAGCAGGTCCGTTCCACATCGAACACATCGATGCTATGCTGTCCCACATCCGCGAAAATGATTTCCAAATTCGCCCTGGTGCAGCTGTTAGGACTTTGATGAATGATATCGAGCCACTGGTTGATTTACAATCCAAACACGAAATGCAAATTCAGGCTAGCGCCTTCCTAGGAACTAGCCCAATTCGCCAATTCACTGAAGGTTGGACAATGGACAAACTTGTTTCCACAATGGAAAAGGCAGTATCATTTGCTGTTGATAATGACATTCCTGTTATGTTCGTTACAGAGGATACCACTCGTTCAAAGCCTGAGGATGTGAAACTCATCTATCAGAGGGCTATGGAACTTGGTGTACGGAGACTTTGCATTTGCGATACATGTGGTCATGTCACTCCAAACGGTGTCAAGCAGTTACTCTCGTTTATTGATGAAGAAGTAATCAAAGATTCAGGATACAAGCGAAGCGAAATCGAGGTCAATTGGCACGGACATCAGGATCGTGGCCTAGGGGTTGCAAACAATCTTGCAGCAGTAGAAGCTGGTGCTGATGTTATTCATGGTACAGCACTTGGAGTTGGAGAGAGGGCAGGAAACGCACCACTAGATCAGACTCTGGTGAATCTATCTCTTATGGGTGTCATCAACAACGACTTATCCATGTTAAGCGAATACGTCCAGAAGGCTAACGAATACATCAAGGTACCACTTCCTCGAAACTATCCGGTATTTGGGCAGGATGCTTTCGAAACCGGAACTGGAGTTCATGCTAGTGCGGTAATTAAGGCGATTCGAAAAGGTGACATGTGGTTAGCAGATAGAGTATACAGCGGCGTACCTGCTGGAGATTTTGGTCTTGAACAAGTAATCAGAATCGGACACATGTCAGGACGCTCTAACATCATTCACTGGTTAGAGAGCAATGGAATGGAGGCCACCGATGAGTTAGTGGCTCATCTATTCGAAGTTGCAAAGAGTCAGCCTCGAAACATGGAAGAAGAAGAAGTTAGAGCAGCTATTGCGGCTTTCCAATCATAATCAGGAATCTGCTTCTTCCTGTTCTGTCTCTTCCAAATTGATTTGGTTCCATTCACCGTCGACGGAGCCACCTGACCAATCTCCTTGGACCTCGATTTCAACCATCTCTTCTTCTTCGCGCCAAATTGCTTCGCCTTGACTTCCATTCACAATCAGGAATCCTCTTTCATCCATTTGAGTTTTTAGAAGTTCAATGTGTTTGGTTACAGGAAGGAAATGCCCGACAGGCGTTCCTGCTGTAACGAATGGATTAGTAGCAGTACAAATCATCAAGCCATCTTCTGGTGCCACGATATCAACAGATAGACCCGGTGCTCCGGGGTCAGAAATAGTAGCCAAGATATCTCCTTTGTTTACAATGCTTCCCGGCCCTACAAACATATCTAGAAGTCCGCCTTCTCCAGCCCTAAGCCATTTTGAACCTCCTGCATTCAATCTAAATCGTGGACGACTAGGATTCTTTGCAATTACTTTCAGAGCTTTTAGCACATTTAGGCAACCATGCACTGCCACCTTAACCGCAGTCTGTTCGAGTCTATTTGCCCCTCCGCCTTCATAGGTTACAGCTGCGATATCCATTTCATTTGCAACACGGCGCATACTTCCTTTGGGAGGCTTACTGTCCAGTATAACTTCAATTCCAAATGCTTTAGCAAGTAAGTAAGATTCAGGATGTGATAAGTCTCCTCTTATTTGTGGCATATTCGACCTACCTGTGGCAGCACTGTGCAAATCAATTATCACATCAGAATCATTGATGAGATTTTCCTTGACTCTACTGGCAACTCTGGAAGTTGTACTTCCTTTTGACAGTCCTGGAAATGCTCTATTCAAATCACGACCATCTGGAAAATATCTGGTCTTTGAACGGTATCCAGGGAGGTTTAGTACTGGAACGATTCTTACAGTACCAGCCATTGATTTAGGATCAAGTACTCCACCTGGTTCTGTGAATTTGGATGACAACAGGTTAGTACAGGCACTTGGGCCAGTCAACTCATCTCCGTGTGTAGCTCCAATAATTGTGACAACTGGGCCCGGTCTGACTCCATGGAAAACGATAATTGGGATTGGCCAAGAATCTCCCATGTCCACATCTAGCAGAGGCATAGAAACAGTGCGCATCTCGCCTGTTTTGATTCGCTTTCTCATGAATCTAATGTCTTTCCAATCCGAAGAACGGTCCCAATCAGGCCTCCCTTCAGATTCATGTTCACTGAGGGCCTTTTTGATTGCAAGACGCCTAGTTTTAGGAAGTTCATTCGCGACGCGAATCCGTCGCTTCTTCCCGGCCATGTTTGCCCATAATCAAACAGGAAATAAGGTGATGGATGCGAATAACAAATCAACCCCCTCTATTAGTAGCGAATTATGGGAGACGGAGTTCAGAGACAATATGCCCCCACTTCGATTTGTTTCGGTTGCGGTCCAGCGAACGAAAAAGGCTTGCAGATTGACTCACATAGATGTAAAGAAGGTCTTGAAATGACATTTACACCATCTGATGAGCACCAAGCTTTTCCTGGAATGGTTAATGGAGGGATAATCGGAAGTTTGCTTGATTGTCATGGAAACTGGGCTGCTGCAATAGCTCTAATGGACGCAGCAGGATTGGATGAACCTCCTTGTACTGTAACTGCAACATATTCGATATCTCTCAGGAGGCCAACTCCTGCGGGAGTTGAGTTACATGTTCTTGCAGAAGTTGAAGATTTGCAAGATGATAGGGCTAGTGTCAAAATGACATTGACTGCTGAAGGCAAAGTATGTGCTACTGGAAAGGGTTTGTTCGTAGCCGTTAAGGAAGGACATCCTGCATATCACCGGTGGTCGTAAATGGCAAAACCATCAAAGAATCAAACAGAAGAATTGGCTGCATTACGAGATTTTGTAATCGAGGTAATGATGGCGATGGAAGTTTGGAGTGAGCACCAACTTACTAGCCTAATTGATATCGATTTAGGAGTCCTAAAAAAGAATGCAACTCAAAGACATGGGGTTACTAGATGGAAGAGAGGAGTTCGAAATCCGTCGAATCCAGAACAAGTAGAAGTCATTGATCTGCATCCTCGTTTGTTAACAAATGAATGGATGCCATATGCGGCTTGGGTTCTTCATCACGAATTTGTACATGCATTAGGATACACTGCGCACGATTCTACATTTCGCTCTTTAGAGGCTTTATGGCCAAGCCAAGAATCATCTAAGATGGGGTCTAATTTTACTGAAATGTTACGTAAAGAAAGGGCGACTTGGCTATGGATTTGCACCACTTGCAAAAAAGAATATCCTCGTCAAAAACCCGGCAATGGTCGTTACCTGTGCCGAATTTGCAGGACTGTATTGAAAGATGTACCCAATAGTCCGTCACAGTGATTAGTACTGATTGCGACAGCAAGTTATGCGCAGAGTAGTTGCTATCTTGCTACTCTGTATCATTTTTTCTCCTATTGCTAAAGCCGCAATCGATTCTGAAGAAGGCGGTGGAGAATTATGGTTCTCTTGCAATGATATCGATGATTGTTCTTTAACAGAATTTCACACAGGCGAGGCTAGTGTTGGCGGTACAGTAAATTCAGCCTCTCCACTTTCCCCTGAAACTATTTTCTTGGAATTACCAATGATGCCTCAGCAGAGTGAAATTGCCTTACTCCCCGATGAAATAGATGAATTGAAAATTGATTTGAAGTATCAAGATGACGTTATTGGTTTATCGAGACCAGATTTGAAAGTCACGATAATAATTGCACAATCGACAACTGTAATTGAGTTTGAGGGTGATTCAAACCCAACAGATGGAATTCAAGGACCTTATACTCTAGAAAACGAGCCACTTAATCACGGTGGTGACAGACTATTGTGGCCTGAAGAAGAGATCAGAATATTGCTACAATTCGAAGTAGAAAGGCCAGGTAATTGGCAGCTCAATCTCAGAGGAGAATCTTACATGCTATTGGACATTATATGGTCGGAGGATGTCGATTCAAGGGATGTAGATGAGCCATCATCATATTCTTCTCCAAGAATGACAGATTTGGAAACCATACATTATGGTGCTTTAGTTGAAGATGATTCGGATTGCTGGACCTTTGATGTGGAAAACCACGAAATTCTTCGAATCACGATTGAATGGGAAGAGGTTCCATCCGAAATTGAACAAACTCATGGTCGGCCAGATTTGATTATGCCAGATAAAAAAATGGCACCGATTCCAGATTTAGAAACAGAAGTAACCAATGGGGCTACTAAGATGACATGGCAATGGCGAGCATTGCCTGTTGGAGAGTACGATTTCTGTATTGGAGGGCGTCTAAACGCTTTCCAGCCGTATCAATGGGCAGGGCTAATTGCGTTCGAAGGACTCGGCCCTACTTCTCCTGAAGAGTTTGATTATTCTAAGTGGCAGTGGCAAGGTTATGGAATGAAAGCCGAAAATTATGGCTCACAAGATTTGGATGCTACTTCTGACCTTATGGCGCTAATTCTTTCATTCGCAATTTTAGTGGGATTAGTCATTGAATTTAGAAACGACACCACTTCCAAAGCAGTGAGGTACGGCATTTTTGTTCCAGGCGTATTGGTTCTAATTTTGGGAGGAATAATTTCTCCCCTTTGGGCAATTAGTGGAGAAGTACAATCTGGTGACGAAAATAGTCTTGAAGAATTAATTGATTCGAGGTTAGATCAGCTTTGGCATGCATCTCATCCAAACACACCTGCATCATCTCGGGCACTGCACGTTGGAGCAACCTTTGGAATGTTAGACGGAGAGACTCTATCTGTTCGATTGATTGCAGACTCTGCTTGGCCTCTTGATGATGGTAGATGGCAACTACACATACCAGAATTTTACGAACTTGATTTTGAAGCATTAATTTTCAATAAGGTTGCAGAAAAGTCTGCAGTAAATCCAGTTGATGATTTACTTGATTCACATTCAAGGTCATTCATTTTACTGGCCGCTAGAACTCTAATGCTCGATTTGTTGATGCTAGAGGCTTTGTTGGTAGTTGATGAGATTCCAGATTCCAATGTCATCTATTTCGAAACAGAAATGGTTAGTTCAGGTAGTCTTGGTCTGGTCAAAGACCCGACTTGGGGTACAAGGCCAATAGATGTTCCAGAAGGCAGGTGGAGGTTAATGCAAGAAAATCTGTATCCTAATCTCATTTCGATCACAATGTTAGATGGCATAAAGGACGATTTAGAATTCAGAGTTCAAATCGATACTGAAATAGATCACAACTTGATGTACTCTACGGAATCTGTTCAGCCAGCATCTCCACTACTGGAATCTCAGTACATGTGGGTAATTGCTGGAATAGTTCTGGTAGTCTTAGGGATCTCTATTGAAAATAGAAGGCGTTCTAAGGCCAAGCAAATTCTACAGCAATTCGCTGCTGATAACAAATGGAATTAATCATCAAGGGATTGTAGAATCTTTTCTACTTCATCAGTGATTTCTCCACTGTTTAATGCCTCTGTGAGTTTGCTCTTCTTAGCCTTTGAGAGGCCTTTGGCAGCGCTTTCGATCATCTGTCTCTCTTCTTCACTAACCTTGCCGTCCGCTAATGCAGATTTTACTGCACTTCTTACCGCCATCTTTGCAGCTTCCTCATCACTGATTCCCAGTGCCGATTGAATAGCCTTTAATTCCTCAAGTTCTTTGTCGGTGATTACACCGTCTGCATATGCATTCTCATATTCCTTGACAAGGAATTCAGTGTACGCATTTGGATTTATGATTACATCACGAATCAATCCATAATCCACGCTTCCCTGCTTAGAACCCATTTCCAAGATTACGATTGATTTTCTGACTTCTTTGATAGCCATGTCCTTCAGTCCGTGGGCAGCCCAAACAAGTCCTGAAACGCTAACAGCGGCGGCAAACCATCTCATTACATCTGGGTCAACTAGGTTGCCAGGAGAAATTAATTGGAAAATTCCGATAACCGCCATCAACGAACCACATATGACTTCAAACCAGTCGTTCAAATCAGGCTCGTCATCAAACACAGAAAGTCGCTCATCGACCATCGCATCGTCGCTGCTCATATTACATCCACATACAAGATAGGACTTGAGGGTGTCGGCTGTTTAATCGCTTACCTTTTGGACTATTGACTATCACTATGCACCATGGGTGAGCCGGAACGTGCAGTTTCACGGCTCGGTTTACCAGAGAAATTCGTCGATTTTATTGAAAATGATTGGGGGATAAAGACCCTGCATCCACCACAGGCAGAGGCTATGCCATCTATCTTGGAAGGCCGAAACACTATGCTTTGTATTCCCACTGCAAGTGGGAAAAGTTTGGTTGCATTCATGGGGTTGGTTAATCAGATAATGACTAGAGATGTAGGTTCACGAGGAATTTACATTGTCCCATTGAAAGCCTTAGCCTCTGAGAAACTTGAGGAACTCAAACAGTTAGGAGAGGGTCTTGGATTAAAAATTGGTCTTGGGATTGGTGATGCTCCGAATGAAGCAAGGCAGATTGACGATTGTGACATTCTAGTTTGCACTAGTGAAAAATTGGATTCACTCATGAGGTCAAAATCAGAAGTCCTCAGAAGAGTTTCAGTTGTTGTTGCTGATGAGTTCCATCTAGTGAATGATAGCCATAGAGGCCCTACTATGGAAATTAACTTAGCTAGAATTAGACACCTTCTTCCAGAAGCGCAAATCATCACACTTTCAGCCACAGTTGGTAACTCGCAAGACTTGGCAGATTGGTTAGAAAGTGATCTAATCGTTTCACAATGGAGGCCAGTTAGTTTAGAGTATGCAACCCTTGCAGAATTAGATTTAGAACCTAGGGCTATACAAAAGAGTGAATTAAGCACAGATAGCGATTTAGGACCGCCACGTACCTTGGAAGGTCCGAAAAGCCATGTTGCTTGGGCCGCATTAAGTGATGTGTATGAACAAGATGGGCAATTACTTGTTTTCGTAGCAGCGCGTCGCTCAGCGCAATCTGAGGCTAAGAAATTGAGTCAAAGGATGTTCAAGTATCTCTCTAAACATAATCCAGATGTTCTTCCGGCACTGAAAGAATTGTCTGAGAGGCTGTCACGAAATTCAAATTCTGCTATGGGAGATACTCTTGCGGAGTGTGTTAAAGGTGGTGTAGCATTCCATCATGCAGGGCTGAGACACAATCAGAGAAACGAGATTGAGAATGCATTCAAGAATAGAATTCTGTATTGTTTATGTGCAACTCCTACGCTAGCAGCAGGAGTCAATCTGCCTGCAAGGAGGGTTTTGGTTCGCGACCTAAAGCGATTTGAAGATGGAATGAGCAGACTTCTTCCTGTAATGGAAGTCAGACAGATGCTAGGAAGAGCAGGTAGGCCAAGATACGACCCTGTTGGGGAGGCTTGGCTGGCTTGTAAAGGAGGAGACCCAAGGCAAGTTGCTGACGACATTGCTGACAGATATATTCACGGGCCAGTAGAGGATATCTCTTCAAAATTGGCAGCAGAACCTGCTATGCGCTTTCATTTGCTATCTTCTATTGCAACTGGAGGACTCAATACAAGAAAGAAGATTGGAGATTTCTTTTCCGGAACTTATCTTGGGCACTCACAAACTAATTCATACCTGCAAGAAAACATAGATTCGATGCTCAAATGGCTAGTAGAGAAGCGTTTTGTTCGAAGAACAAACATAGGTAGTATAGAAGAGAGTTGGGATGACGAGACTCCTTCTTGGGTAGATGCGGCTCAGTCAGCATCAGGGGTTAGTTTCTCCAAGCAAAAGTCTCGTGAACCTGCTGAAGCAACTTTTGGATTTCAAAGGGCTTCAAGAATAAGCGTCGAAGATTCTCTTTCCTTTGACACCGAGGCCTTGGATAATGAGTATGAAGCGACTCCAATGGGAGAAAGGGTTGCACAGTTGTACATAGACCCGCTTTCTGCAGATATCCTGCTAGATGGTTTACGGAGAGCTGTAAGACGAATTGTTAGAAAGAGTCTACCAGTTACAAGTTTCAGTTTATGCCACCTAGTCGCTGCCACACCAGATTTCATTTCTTTGTGGCCAAAATCTAGTGAATTAGATTTTGGAAGTAAGTTGAGACAAAAAGCAGCCCTTGTCGAAGATGAATTGTTAATCGAAAGTCCGATTGATGAAAGAGCAATGGGGTTAGTGAAAAGCGCTTGGTGCACCGAGTATTGGTATGAAGAGAGAGATCTAAGGGATATCGAAAAAGAATTGGGCGTTACTCCCGGTGATGTGTATTCGCGAACTGATCTAATGGGGTGGCTGTTACTAGCAGCTAGAGAAGTTTTGCTTCGAGACGATGTTTTTGCTGAAGAGCACCTTGGGTATGTTGCAGAATTAGCAGCAATGCTAGAACTCACTCGTGCAAGAGTTAGAGCGGGATGCAAGGAAGATTTGTTACAATTAGTCCAAGTTAGGAATATTGGACGTAATCGAGCTAGGACCCTCTCAGAGATGGGAATTCGAACCCCTGCTGACTTGTTGGCTATGAGTAATTCCGAACTTGATAAATTAAAATCTAGGCGTGGATGGGGTCCAGTATTAGTTGAACGGATACTAGAATCCGTGAGACTAATTTCTACAAGTGATTCGAAAAAGCCTCCGAGGAGTGATGATGAGCCACTTCCTGGCGAGCGTCAGGGTTGAAATTGAGGACGTTATGCGGCAACTGTGTCCGCACCTCCTTTCCCATGTAGAAGAGTATCTTTAGTCACTCCTTGCGATGACCCTAGATCCCTTGTTATGTCTTGGATTGAAAGTAGAGAATCAGAGCATTGGGCTTTGATTAGTGGATACAGTCTAGCAAGTGAAATTCACGCTTGGGTTGCACATGAAGTATTGATGAGAAACCAGGTTCGAAATTCTATGAAATCAAACTCACTTGATGGCGAATTCATGAGATTACTTTCTGGGACTCATCACATTTCTACAAGTTTCAAACGAGCAGGTATTCTACAAGGTGACAAAGAAGCTTGGATTGTAGACCTTTCAGGAGAGGCTAGTGAAGGTTTGTATTTTGAACACTCTCAAAGAATGGGTTTTGAAATCTTAGATGATAGGCCAAATCTTGAGATATTCGATTCCGAAAGAATGGGCATAGAAGGAGAGAAGTCAGAGAATGGTGCAATAGGGCATATTCATCTTGCTGACTTACGCTAAACTTCGTAAATCTGAAAGAGCACCTACTACACGGGGTGGTTATGGTGGTTGCTACTCGACAATCAGATTCACTGTTTTCAAGAGGCAGAATACTCGATGAAGACAAAATTACGAAGGCACTGAATAATGCTACAGATCTAGGTGCAGAATACGCAGAGATAAGACTGGTAAGCGAGACAACCAATACTGCATCTCTGAAGGATGGAAAGTTAGAGAGGGCAATCCCTGGGCAAGAAGTTGGAGTAACAATGCGAATTCTTGCTGATGGTGCATGGGGTGTTCATTCAACTAGTGACATCGCATCTATCGTGGATCAAGTCGCTCCAACTCTGCGTTTGGCAAAAGCAGTTGCAGCACGCCGCTCGCCATCTCAATTGGCAGTTGGATTGGCTGAAGTTCCAATTATTGAAGATGAAATCCACTGGAAAAGCTCCAAAGATGTAAGGGACACAGATTTGGACACCAGAATCGAGATGATGTTGGCCATAGATAATGAGGCAAAAGATCACGAGAAGATTGTTTCAACCAGCACCGGATGGTCAGATGAACATATTCACACTGAATTGATGACTAGCGAGGGAATGAATCGAGTTTGGTCTTTCCAAAGGAGCCTAATCAATGGAATGGTTACTGCTAGAGATGGAAGCGACGTTGTTTCCTATAGAATGAGGCATGGAGGAGAAGGAGGCCTTGAGGTAATCGAGTCTTGTGACCTAGGTGAAATGGGTCGTAATGCGAGAATATCAGCCCTGAGATTGTTGGGTGCTGAAAGAGCACCTTCTGGAAAAATGCCATTGGTCGCAGATAGGGATTTGACAGGAGTGTACATTCACGAAGCTCTAGGGCATCCATGTGAAGCCGATTTGGTAGCCGCAGGAGATTCTTGTTTAGAAGGCCGTCTGGGCCAAACAATAGGCTCTGAGATTTGCACAGTTGTTGATGACCCAACAATGCGCGGCGGTTACGGTTGCTATCCGATTGATGATGAAGGTGTAGACACCCGTCCGAAGAATTTGATTGTCAATGGCGTACTTACCGAATATCTCAATCACAGAGAGACCGCTCACAGGTATGATTTAGATCCAAATGGTGGGGCTAGGGCCCAAGATGGATTACATCATCCATTAGTGAGGATGTCAAATACAGTTATTCAAGGAGGAACTCATCAAGATCTTGATGAGTTGATAGAAGATATCGAATTCGGAGTATATGCTTGTGGGAGCAGAGGAGGGCAAGTCGATACTGGACGTGGCTCATTCCAATTCGCAGCACAGGAAGCTTGGATTATTGAGAACGGTTCCCTGTCTCGTCCTGTTAGGGATGTCAGTGTTTCTGGAATGACTCTTGAAATTTTGAAGAATGTTGACGGATTAACCCGTGATGCGTATCTTGGCGCACCTGGTTTCTGCGGTAAAGGTCAAACGGTTCCAGTTGGAGACGGTGGGCCACTGATGAGAATTAGAGAAGCACTGGTGGGATGAAATGATTCCCGATGATGCAGTAGAGCGTTTGATGGATTCTGCGCAAAAGATTGGTAATGCCTGTGAAATTGCAGGCATTGGGGAATGGGAAATTTTTGCATCTCAAGGATATGGCCATTCTCTTGATATTGAAGCCGGAAAAATCTCAATGGCTTCAGGCGGTGGAGAAGGCGGATTTGGGATCAGAATAGTAGAAGATGGCAAATATGGTTTTGCTCATCTTGTAGATCCATCTTCTGCTGAAAGGGCGATTCAACAAGCACTTTCGATTGCAAGAAAGTCTCCTTCCATAGAAGGTTTCGAATTGCCTGGAAATCAATCTGCTTCTAGTGTTTCAGGAATGAAGGATAAAGCAATTTTAGACATGGGGCCGGAGGATTTGCTCGAACAAGGTGATGAAGTACTTACTAGGGTTGCTGAATTAGACTCGAGGGCGGTTGCAGTCGGTGGGGGAATCGGTGTTGGTGCAGGTGCTGGTGCCATTGTTACTAGTTCTGGAATTGAAGATGGGGGAGTGTATACTTCACATGGGATTGGGATTCATGTTTCGATAGATGAAGATGAACAACTCACTTCTTCATACGAGGGCGATTCTTCACGAGGTTTGCTCAAAGATTTGACCGCTTGCGTAGACAAAGCAGTCCACTGGTCTCAAGTCACGCGCAATAAAATAGACGGTGGGGAAACTGAAGACTGTCCAGTTTTGATGACTTCTGATGGTTTTTCGCCATTGTTCTCAGTTGTAGTTCCTTCTGCTATCAAAGGGGAAAGACTAGCACGTGGCGAGTCTTTCTGGTCAGGCAAGATGAATGAAATTGTTATGGCAGACCACTTGTCCTTGATCGATGATGGATTGATGGAAGGTGGCATGTCTTCAGGTTCTCGTGATGATGAAGGTGTGCCTAGCCGTACTCAGAAGATTGTAGATTCTGGCAGGTTAACTGGCGAATTATGGTCAACCCGAGATGCTGCTAAACTGGTATCAGAGGGCAAAGTTACACAAGCTCAAACCACGGGTTCAGCGTCCAGAGGCGGCCATACAACACCTCCAATTTGTGGCTGCAGTGATTTGATTCTCTCATCATCATCTAAGACACATTCTAGAGATAGATTGGTGGAAGAAATGGAAGAAGGATACATCATACACAGCGTTATGGGCGCACACACTGCAAATCCTACCAGTGGCGACTTTTCAGTAACTACTTCTACGATATTGAGAGTTGAAGCAGGAGAGGTAATAGGAGCTCTTTCACAAGCAGGATTTTCTGGTAATATGGCTAAGGCCCTGTCAGGAAGAGTAGTTCTCGGAGACTCTTCAAAACGCAAGGGTTCATACAGCACCGGCTCAATGCATGTCCCAGATGTTCTGATGTTGGACGGTTTGAGGATTAATCCTGCTTAATCGCTTTACTTTCATTAGTTTGCGAATCTGGCAGACATCTTCATGAACCGTCTCCATTGAACATTGACTCCACGGAGGTGAAAGGGAGTGTCCACTAAACATAACCAACCAGCACGAAAGCCCGAACACCCGTCCTACGACGGGCCAGAAATAGAATTGGACCGTCGAGGTGTTTCTAATGTCTAACTATGAAGCACATGTTTCGGAAGTAATCAAACAGGTTCCAGAAGCAGATCCAGAGAAGGTTGCAGAGGCTTTCGCTAGATATGAGAAAGATTTCCTTATTCCTCCTGAAGATGCAATGCGCTCTGTATTGCGCCGATTCCAGTCTGATACAGGTGTGCCAACGCAATCTAATCAGCAATCATCAGGTTCACAGAGGCAATCTTTGCCGATAAAGAAAGTTGAGAAGTTATCAGATTTGTCAGCCGATGATCGCAATGTCGAAATCGAAGTGGAAATAGTCACTCATAATCCTCGAACTACAATGGTTCGCGGCGAAGAAAAGATTGTACCTTATGGTTTGATTGAAGATCAACCATGGTCTGAAGGCGGGAACAGAACAAGATGGGAATACAAGGATTGGGGAAACAACCCCAATCTTGCTCCAGGAGCTGTCGTAAGGCTCGAAGGCGTTTCAGTAAACGAATATCAAGGTAGAATGAGCATCAATGTAAACCAAGCCAGCAGGGTAGTTGTTCTCAGAGAAGGTGTACGTACTGTATCAACACCAGGTGAGCCTGTTGAAATTAATTCCATAAAATCTGAAGGTTCAGTTACGGTGGTTGGAAGATTATTGGCCTCGCGCAAGGATGTAATTAATCGTAAAGACGGGTCAGGTTCTATAGACGTAGTCAGAGGTAGAATTGCAGATGATACCGGTGCTATCGGTTTCTTATCATGGGAATCATTTGACCATGAAGTAGGCTCACTTTTGAAAATCGAGAATGCACAAATCAGAGTTTTCAGAGACAATCCCGAAATCAATATTGGCAGTTCTTCAAAAATTGAGATATTCCACGACTCGAATTTCTCTTCTGCAGAAGATTTAGTTGCTCGCTCAGTGAGTCGAATCGAAGATCTTAGAGATGGCTCAAGAGATGTTGAAATTGTATTAGAAATCCAGAAGATGATCAAGAGAGATTTCCAAGGAAGAGATGGCGAAGCGAAGAGTGTTTGGTCAGGAGATGTTGCTGACCCTACAGGCAAATGCCGATGTTCAATTTGGTTCGAGCCGCCTTTCGATTTCGAATCTACACCTGTAGTTGTAAGATTCAAGGGAGTGAGAGTAAGAGCCTGGCAAGGAATCCCCGATATCACTGTTGATAATGAATCGCAAATAGAGGTTTTAGCCGCAGCACCATGGGGAGATGATGTTGATTTAGCTAACAATGTGGTCGATGTTGAACTCAAGGATTTGTCATCCGGAGCCAGTAGAGTCGGAATTTCCACTACTGGTAACGTAATTTCAATTAGAGAAGATTCTGGAATAATCAAGCGATGTCCTGAGTGTAGAAGAGTACTTAGAGATGGCGAGTGCGCCACCCATGGTGCTCAAGAGGGTGAAACCGATGTTAGATTGCGTATGGTTTTGGATGATGGCAAATCTACGATATCTCTGATTATCAATAAATCAGCATCGGAATCATTGATTAGCATGAATCAGGAGCAAATTTCATCTCATATTGTT